>Ga0265797_10006379_pt1 | contig 16680 bp, 15 predicted proteins | sample P2T30metagenome_FD_192433 | JGI IMG/M metagenome (GOLD analysis project Ga0265797, IMG submission 192433) | Plant litter microbial communities from East Loma Ridge, Irvine, California - P2 T30 | ecosystem: Environmental > Terrestrial > Plant litter > Unclassified | place: USA: California...
TGCCCCGACCGAGCATCTGCGGTCTCGTGCTCGACCCGGCGCTGCGGGCGTGCCTACCGGCGATACAGCAACACACGCCCATGCCGTGTGCCAGTGGCGGACGGCGCCAGACGTGGTTTGACAGCTCGACATCACACGCCCCGACAGCTTGGGTTACCGCCTTTCCATCGCGAACCGCAGCGTGCGTGCCGACCGGGAGGGCCGTGGCGAGCAGGTTGCAGGTTGCCTTGTTGCGTTACGCACGACTCCTCCATCTCCATCTCACCTTGCATTGCACTCTCGACTTCCATCGTCCAGCCTGGCAATCGCGACGAAAACTGCCTGCAGCGTGTAGCGAGCGCCTCGCTCACCCGTCGTGTGTGACGCCGCCACTGCTACCACAATCCACGTGACATGTCAATGTCATGCATTAGCTTGGTTTCGCAAAGGGTTCCGGTCTAGTTTCTGCGAGAAGTATGCGCTAATTTTGTACAATTCGCATGCTGATACTTTTGGTTGTAGGCATCAAAATGTGTTGTAGTCACCGAGAAGCATCGATATCCATTCGAGTATCTCCAAGAAAGTGACAGTACCATCCTCTCGCAGGGACGTATAAGCTTGCCCTCACCACCGAGACGTCATGCGCAGTCTTCTGACGAACACGGCGCTGGGCTCTATCGAATGACATCTTGGTTCGCGTTACGGGTGGCGTTCCGTCATCTCGACACGACCCGACAGTCGCGAAAAGAGCGAATGAAAAAGGCCCGGACCCAACGACCAGGCGCATGTGCTCGAATGCATGCTCCGCCCTCCCTCTCTCACATGCTGTGTTGCGACGTTCCGTCGCACTGGGATCTGGATTACAGTGCTCGGGACCGGGCAGCCGAATCGCAGTCCTCATAGTTGGTACACGGAGATTCGGTGCGCGGTCGCACAAGTGAGCCTTACATCTGCATTCCCTTCTGGATCTGACGACGCGCATGTGGGAGAGAGGAGAGCGCTCCCCCCGATAGGACGGGCAAACGAAGATATATGTGATACTGTGTTCCGCGCAGGCAATCTTGCGCAGCTCAACGGCAGGTCCGCAAGGCCCCTCTGGACATGCTCATGTGATGATACCTCGGAGGTTTTTAATTTACCAAAACTAGCAAATGCGTCTATATTTTAGTTGTGTGTGAGGCCCGGCAGCGTGGCTCCTCACCGCTGTCTCCTCACGCAGCTACCCTCAGCAGATCGCATACCCGAGCGTCGCCGCGATCAAACCCACACTCCAGTACCCGATCGCTGCATTCACACCCGCAGCAGATTCCTCAGACTCGGTGAGGACGTCTTTCGAAACGCTGGCTCTGCCGACAGGGTTCGTCACGCCGTTGACGGAATCCACCGACTCGATCGCCGGGCCCACGTTGAAGAAGTCGACCAGGACGAATGTCGGCTGCGTCCCGTACTCTCGGCTGCACTGTCCGAGGTGCATACCAAGCATGCCGGTGGAATTTCCGGGAGCATTCGTGGTGGTTATGTTACCAACGTTGGGACTCTGAATGCCAAAAGCCTGGTTGAGGTAAAGGAAATGGTTCATCAACGCCATCCTGCCTCCGGTCGAACCCGAACTCAATCCACTCGGTCTGTTGGGTGTGCACGAGAAATCAGAAAGCTCCGAGTTCTCGTAGTCATTCTCAAACACATGCGTAAACTCATCCAGCAGGTACGGCGCGGCAGTGTTGCCATCGAGAGACGCGACGAAATTGACCAAGCGAGTGTTGCTGCTGATCAGGCTCTGCAGCGTTGGCCACGTACTCGACGCAGATGCTGACGAGGGCACATATGAATACGAGTCCACGCCTGCCGCCTCATACTCCGCCGCCAAGTCGCTCGCGCTCGCATCGTCGGAATTCACGAGCAAAATCGTCACCACCTCGTTCGGATTGGCGTCCATGAAGCTCTTCACCTCGCCCAGCCAATTGCGAAGCGTTCCAGCATCTAGCAGGTCGCAGCTGCTATGACATAAGCGTAATGAACCATTTTGCGAGTGGACTTGCGCGCTGAGGAGGCGGACGCCGGCTTCGAGTTGCACGGTGGTGTTGTAGAACTGGTTGCCGGATGTGCTAAAGCTTGTTGTTTCATCTCTGAGGAACGGGCTGTCGTGAGCTCCCAGATGTGTGATATTGTTGTATTGCCGGCTGCATAGATCTGGGCTGTTGTTGCAGGCTTGTGTCGACTGTGCCACTGCTGCTCGAAGCGCTAAGGGTAGCAGCAGTAATGATCGTAGCGCTGATGTGAACATCGTGAATGTGTCGATTTTGTGATGAAAGGTTCAGAAGTGCGAATCTTAAAGTATTGACCCAAGCCAATTTCTCTCTATTTGAAGAAAAGGAAATGAGGGTATCTCGTGCAGTCGTGGCGAGGGCAATCGACACTAGGAGAAAAAGCGACGATCTTGACCAAGGAGAAAGAGAGAAGTGGAATAAATTTGGCAGTAGCAATCAACTTTTTTAGGAAGCAAACAAAAGTAGGCGAGAGAATATTGGAAAGACCAAACAACGTCGAGACAATACTGTAGGTACAGGTTTGACAGTCTTACAATCATCGCCATCCTATTTTTGCAGCGTGTCTCACAAGTGGCGCGGCGAACTGCGCCCCGTTTGCAGACGCGCAATACTGCCAATAACATCCCTGCCAGCGCAGGGCAAAGTCCACTGGGCGACGCGGCGGCTGACGATTACTGTTAGAGATCATACGTGTATGTGAGGCAAGTCATCAGTACCTACGCTGCTCTTCATGCCTGCGATACAGATCACGAAACCGGCTTATGAAGAGCGTCAGACGCTGTTGTGAGCAAATCAGTGGCTGGTAATCTCTGCTGGGAACTCAGAAGTGTCTTACCGTTGCTGCGCTGAAGTTTGTGTACGCGTGTCAATGGTAAGCAAGGCTGATTGATTCCTGTGGCTATAAGGTCCAAACATACGAGCTTCTGAGGCTGATGGACGCTACGGACGGTATCTCGATGATCGGCATGTACTTTATGGTGCCCACAGCCTATAGTCACAAGTCTAGTATATAGGAATAGTAAAGAAGATGGAGAAGGTCCTGTGGTGCTTGGGGGATATACAAACTTGTGGGTACTGCAGAACGAATGTGCTGTGCTAGCTCGTAAGGGCACAGTACTAGACGTCGTATCCAATCTCGACAATTCGTAACACTGTGCTTTGCCCCCTTCACATGTCAGTGTAATAATGAAGTGTTCTATCCATTGTGCCGAAGGACGTTCCGCCTCGTGGCGGCACGCTCTACGAATTCCAGAAACTTAAATCGTTCTCCAAGCCGTTTCTGACACGCTCTGAAATGTCATTGTCTACAAGAGCGGGCGATGCGCGTCCCGTGAAGAAGTGGAACTCCTAGCTATTCCCCTTCGACAACGAATCCGGCTGGAGCTTCACGCTTGGCTCGTGTCAGCCTTCCACGCCTCTGCCGGGCAATCTGCCACGCTTGTTCTCACTCCGAGGACACCCATCCCAGACTGGCCCGGCATTGTCTCCGATGTATCTTAGCCCTAGAAAACGCCGACGTTGACGCGGCACGAAGGATCGTAAGGCTAGGATGATATACTTTCTCACGGCGAGATTTTGTGCAGGACTTGGGAAAATTGTGTTGATTCATGGGCATGTGTCTTACATATTAGGAGTGTCTTCGGCGCTGATCATCCAAAAGCCTCGCGCCACCTCTGCAAGCCACCTGCATTGTCGAAAGTCCTAGACCGTGACGATTGGAGTCAACACTTCACGCCGTCATCCTCATTTGATCGCTTCATATGCGCTGTCTTCAGCGCTGTCGGTGGCGTCGCTGTCCTTGCAACTGCTGCATTTGGCAATGAAGTCGACCACATGCCGGATCATCTCGTCACTGACCGGCACGAAATGTCCCCCAGCGTGAACGATTGTTCTCGACTCTTTGCTGCCAGATAACTTCGCCAGCACCGCATCTCGCTCCTCATGGTCGACCATAGGATCCCACTTCCCAACAAAATGACAGAACGGCGTATCGATTGGCGGATCTTCGTACAGCCAGTCAGAGTAGCGAGTTGTTCCCACCCGGCCAGCATAAAGAATTCCAAATTTGAGAGGCGGATGTTTTAGGTTGATGAAAGCCTCAGGGTATGGCATGATATTTGGAGAGATCTGCAGTGTACGCTGAAACGCATCGCGTCGGGTCTGGCCCTCCAGCAACGAAGCCAGTATGGCTGCAAGGATGGTGCCTTGAGAGAAAGCTATCACGCCGTCGAATGGACCTTCGCGATCGAGGATGTCCGCAAGCATGTCGAGGCTTTGGAAGAGCCCGTGGGGAGGGTCTTGGACATAACGGAGGTGAAACCATGCTCTCAGCTCGGGACCTTCAACTAATTGTCGGTCGTGATTCGCAGGTTCGTAGCCAGGAATATCGCTTGGATGTATCTGAAGAGGACCTTCGGGCCACACGAGCTCTGTGTCGGGGAAGGTCTGATACAGTCGCTCCGCTAATCTGCGAAGCTTCCTCTGGAATGTGCGGCTATTCTGGGAGTAGCCATGGAGCATTAATATTTTCATCGCTTAGGTTGTAGGCAAATCGTGAGAGATTGTGGAGTATGCTTGGACATTCTTATTATTGGTTGCACGCAGGTGGAAGCCGCTGAATGCGCACTTTAGATTGTTCGCAGCAAGGACATGCAGGTACGGTCGGAGGATGTTTTGCTGACCGGGACGTGGTAGTCACATATGTACGGTCGGATGTAGCACCTACTGTCTTTATCCGGGTCCCCGATATTGTTCACCGAGAAAAGGGATAATAGGACAAAGACAATATGAAGCTGTCCCGCATTCCGGCGCTGACAAAGTCCACCAAAGACATGAATGCGACCACCTACCAATATTGAAAACCAGCTTGGTGCTTGATTGATATGGCTTGCTGTCAAACATACGTCCAGAAAGATGGCCTCGATGTGTCGGCAAGCTCCTCTGGTGTCAGAACATCTCTCCCCATCGGAAGTGATTAGTGTCTACGCTCAATCATCTCAGCAAAGTTATTAGATGCATTTTGCCGAATTTATGGTATACATATATGCCATCCAGTCTCCAAAGAAGATGAAAGGACGTTGTTTGCCTGGCTGTGCAATTGAAAACGAGCAAGCACGAGGTTCCGAATCTCCTATCAAAATTGGAAGGTCGACTGCAACCTAACTCATTAACTTGCATCCATCGAGCTGTAGAAGACGTGAGAAGGTCTTTGATGTGATATTTTTATCCAGGCGTAGGCCGTCGTTGATCAATTTGCATGTGCTCGCGATCTCAATTCCGATGTCAATGACGTCTTCGGCGTTGATGATCGCCTGTGCTTCTGAACATTGAAACCAAACACTGACAGAACCATTGCGCGTCTGTCAACTATCTCACAACTTCAACACTCCTTTCACAACTGAACAAGGCGACGAAAAATAGTATTAGGTGCCTCTTCCTCAACATACACGGATCATATTACACGAAATCACACCACATCTGCGACAATGGCTTCAACCGCAGCATCCGCGTCTGCCAAACGAAAGATTGTTGTATGCGGTGGAAACGGCTTCCTAGGCAGCAGAATCTGCAAGGCGGCCGTCGCGAGGAACTGGGATGTAACTTCAATCAGGTAGGCTCGTCCAAGAACCAGGCTCGACAAAGAGACAGTAATTGCTAACAAGCCTTCTCCAACCCAGCCGCTCCGGCGAACCCAACTGGTCCTCAGTAACCTCCTCCCAAACCGCACCCGCCTGGTCAAAAAACGTCACCTGGAAGAGCGCCAACATCCTCAACCCCGAAACCTACAAAGACTCGCTGGAGAACGCCGACGCAGTGGTCCACTCCATGGGCATCCTGCTGGAAGCAGACTACAAGGGCGTCGTCTCGGGCCAGGTCTCGCCCATCGCGGGCCTGCAGCGCGCCTTCTCCACCACGAAAATCGGCTCGAGCAAGAACCCCATGGAGGCGGATAGTATCGAGCCCGGCGAGAAGGACGGCCAGATCACGTACGAGCTCATGAACCGCGACTCGGCGATTATCCTGGCGAACACTGCGGCTGCGGCGAAGGTCGGATCGTTTGCGTATATTTCTGCCGCGGCGGGTGCGCCTATACTGCCGAAGAGATACATCACGACAAAGCGCGAGGCGGAGAGCACGATTGCGTCGAAGTTCCCCACTATGCGCTCGTTTTTCGTGAGGCCAGGCTTCCTCTATGATAGCAGTAGGGGTTTCACGATCCCCATGGCCGCTGTTACATACGGTGGATTCATCGCGAATAGTTTGACTGGTGGCAACCTGACCTGGTTGATGGGTGCGGGTGGCAGCAAGCCCCTAAAGGCGGACCTCGTCGCTGAGTCCGTGGTCGAGGGTCTGTCAGACGAAGGCATTAAGGGCCCCGTGGAAGTACAAGAGATCGAGATGTTGGCCAACAGGGCCTGGAGGAGAGGAATGCTTTGAGCGAATGAGTTTGGAATCCAGAGCGTTCAAGCGAATCGAAAAGAAAACATGTAAGTTAGTTGAACAGACTGTATAATTCAAAAGGCTACTTCTGCCGTTGCAGTACGGCCTCGACATCGTCATGGAAGCCTTTGATCCAATCCTCCTCTCCCCTGCTCGGTTTCCAGCCCAAGTTTCTCGCCACGCTCGCAACAGACCTCGAGTTCGAACACAAGCCTAACTCAAGCTCCGTCAAATCCTCACCACCCACCAAGTCTACATATGTCTTGAACGCTTCCGCCCCTTGTTCAAGGCTCACACTAACCACACGGCCTTCTCCGCTCACAGCATAAGCCACTCTCTGCGCCACTTCCATCCAAGTATGCCTCCCATTCGAAGCAAACACAATACCCTTCTTCCCTCGCGGCAACCTCATACCCCCATCCTCCAAAATCTCCTCCACCAAAATCGCATACAACTCCGCCAGATCTTCCACATGCACGTGGTCCAGCTCGCCACTGCCCTCGCCAACAACCACCGCCTGGCCCCGCCGCAGCGCCGCTTCGACATAAACCGGGATTTGTACGCTTGCGCGATTGAATAGCCCTTTTCCTTTCCCGAAAACAAGCGGCGGCATAACAACAACAGTCCGAACACCCAATTCCAAACTCCTATCAATAACGCCCAGCTCCGTGGTCCGCTGGTGATAAGGCCTTAGGCCGTTCCTCATCCGCTCATACTCGTACACATCATCTCTAACATCATCAAATTCGCGGCCCTCAACGTAAGCTCCCGTCACCGGCTGGTCGGCCAAATTCGAAGCCCCAGAGAGATGCAGCATGTACACGCCACGGCCAGTCTCAGCTTTCCGCTGCGCAAGACCGATGAGGAGTGCTTGCGCGGAAGCAGCGTGGAAGCCTAGGGTCATGTTGATAACTAGATCGTGCTGCGACGCGGTCAAAGTTGTTTTTTCCAAGTCGTCGAGACCGCGGTAGACGACTGCGTGGACGCGGATGCCCCAGGCGGCGGTGTAGGCTTCTGCGCGAGCAGCATCTCGGACTAGAACTGTGAGGGTGAAGTGTTTTGATGCGAGGTTGGGGAGGGCTGAGGTGAGGAGGCGGTGGAGGACGGTGCCGCCGATGAAGCCTGTGGCGCCTGTGAGAAGGATGCGGAGGGGAGGCTTTCTTGTGCCGGAAGACATGCTCGCGCATTGACGAAGAATTGATGTTGCTTGTTGTGATGGAAAGACCGTTAGCAAGTCCGAGTTTAAATGTATACACAGCACGTTCGGAGATAACTGTTATGCATCTCAGCATGGCTGTACATACATGCAAGTCGGACTTTCTTACCTCCAGCTTAAATCCTACGCATGCATGAGCGCGGCTAGCGCTAGCCTCAAGTCATTGCAACAACACTTGTTTGAACGAATGATGTGGATAAATGGGAATCAGACTGAAATGTATATAGTCAATACATACTACGAAGCATAACAAGGAGAAAAGCAGTCCAGCTGCTGCTGATCGCCAAAGCTAGCCAACACGAAGGGAAGAAAAAAAGAAGTGCGTCGTCGTCCGCTGCACAGAAACAACCAAGTGCATCCAAAGCAGCACGATGACACCGAGATGCCCGAGAGTCTTGAGCGTGAACCCAGATGCAAGTAGTCTCTGTAGGTGGTCTTGTCGTGAAGCGCAGAGTTCATGGCCGATGGCGCGTAGCCTGCGGGCGGGAAACCATGGAATTCATGATGAAAGGCCGCTCAAGCAGGCTACTGCCAATAGTGACGACTGTCTAAAACTTGCGGCAGTAGGCGCACTTGTAGTGTCCGTCAAGCGAGCATCTCTCCGGCTTTGTCACTTTCGGGAGGTTGGTCTGGCTGCACTCGCAACACACCCTTCATCACAGACGTCAGTATATGGACGAGGTTGCACGGGAAGCGTAGCAGCTCCTTGAACGTACCACGATCCTCTGGGTGGGTACTGCGAAGCATAAGAGCTGGCCTGGGCACGCTCAGTGGTGCGTCCGCGTGTTGCGACGGGGGAAGTAGTGGGAGTGTGTTGATGACAAGGCATTGTGAAGTTGGTGATATTTTATGGCTTTTGGGGTGGTGGGACTGTGGGAATGAAGCTGTAGACTCAAGAGAGGTATTGGTTGTTCTGATACTGACACTTTGAACGGAGAATCTAGTGCTTCTTATAATTGCTGCCAGCATCATTCTCAACAGAAGGGCGAAGAGGCCTCAGCACTACGCCTCGAAGTTCTTGGGCCGTTAAAGAGCTCATGGCAAAACGACAGAGCTTTGATGGAGCCACGATGTCGAGTGGGTCGAGAGGGCGGAGTCAGTATGATGAAGCGGTCTGTGGTGACCATGACGTGGAGCAGTTGATGGCCATAGACGATATCAAGGGCGCTGAGTAGTCGTTGGGTAAGGGATCAAGGCAAGGAAAGAGGCGAAATAGGGGACGAGGCGCCACTCCGTCCACCCCGTATGGCTTTCGATTGGAACGCGAAGACAGCATGCTTAGTGCTGTACCTGATGACTGTTGAGAGCTCGAGGGTAGCTACGCCTTGCAGCGCGATCTCGGTGGCTATGTTGGGTCCAGTAGAAGGGCGAGCAGTGAAGTTTCAGACAGGTGCGTGATGCGGTGTTGTGGTCGCCCTTCAAATGGCGCACGTCAAAGTCGGAGCCGAGACGGCTACGCCGATTGTCGGCAGGCAGTCATGATTGAAGGCAGATCATAATCCAATCTTGTGGCTGAGGTGAGAAGACCACCAAGCTTCAGTCGGATATCGCGGAATGTTGATGCCAATTGAAAGTGGCGGCAAGCTGTGAGACGTATCAAGGTTTTCTCGAGGGTGAGGCGGTGCAATAGCAAGAACGGCCTCCAGGTATTATTACATGTCCCCGAAGGCAACACGAGAGCTTCTGCATAGTGTACCAGACTTCCGCTCAAGGGCGTGGACCGATGCATGTTGACGACGGCGAAAATGCGTCACCAAAACGTAGTAGCAAGGTGAGGCGCTCAGTTGAGGTGCGTTACTATGGACTATAGGCAAGAGTCATGTTGAGGAGGCCTACCTCTCCGTGGCGTAGCATCCAAGCTTCGCACCTTGAGCTTGAGCTTAGACGTCCTATATATTGGACAACAAGTCAGCGAGACCAATGATGTCAAGCTAAAGAGGGAATACCGCAGGGTAAATCGCCATCTCGTGCCAATAGTGAGTATTAGGCAGCGGAAAATAAGCACTCCACAGCGGCGAGCGACTGGACGTTGTCTGAGCGATATCGAGGAGGGCTGTGTAACCAGGCGACATCAAGTAAGCCACAAGGCACCTTTTGATTATCCCGCAAATTCTTCAGGCAGCGACGATGTACACAGCAGTTAGAAATGGCCCAGAGAAGCTCGATCAAGTCCGCAAAGCAAGCAGTCGTTATCTCCAAGCATGAATCGCGCATACGTGTGGAGCTGAGGACGGAGAGATGCATGCAAGTCATCCATTTGCCGGCATTGGTTCCTCGGAACAATAGAGATCCAGAGCCTAGGATGGAGGTCTCGGAGAGTGCATGGCTTGCCATCCAGGCGCAGTATGGAAGGCCAGGGCGGCCTCAGGTGTAGCCAGTAAAGGCCTGGACAAAGATGAGGCGATGCCTCTATGGTGTCAGTGCCCTGGGTTGCCAAGTGCTGCCATGTGGTCGAGGTGGCACAGTGCCTGGATGCTCAAGCTTCCAAGGCAAACAGTGCAGGGGAGCCGGTCGTCTGAGTTTCACACCGCATAATAGGAAGGGCGTTCCTCCACGCGACAGAGGAGGCGATATTCAGAAGTTGCCGACCTCCCACTCGCAGTATGTCGGTGAAGAGATAGAAGGGTTGTGGAAGGTGGATGTTCGCATGGTGGAGACAACAACGGTCATGGTGCATGAACTACAGGGCGATCGTGTTGTGCTTGTCGTCATGAGTGCCGAGGCCGATCCCTTGATCAGGGTGACGGGTGACGTCGGAGCGTTGCGGAGAGATTTGCCCGGGCTTGTCTTGGTTGTGTTTGGAGCTGCTGCAAGATTTGGAGAGAGAATGCTCGTCCCGTGATATCGCTGCATCGCATCCCTGCATCTGCTCACTCCTGGCAATCACAACACAACACACTTGCTCATATCCATCATCCCGGCCGACTCCGACTGTCCCCACGGAGTACGCAAATAGCACCTCCTCGCTTGCGCCATCAACTGCCCTCGTCTAGGCCGTCTGCGCCGCCCCAGTCGCATCAGAGCTTATCCATGAAGCACGCGACACATCAAACACCCGCCCACTCTTGAGGTGCCTGACTCCTCGGCCTCCAACCTTCCTTCACACCCGTCGACCAGCCTTTGCGACAGCCAAAATGGCCTTCAACTTCAACTGGTCGCCGCTGATCGCCGACACTGATCGCGTGCGCGACATGCTTACCACCGCGCTGAACAAATCGCCCAAACCACCGATCATCGTTGACGACATCCTGGTGAATGAGCTGAATCTTGGGTCAACACCGCCTGAGCTGGAAATCCTGGAGATTGGCGACCTTGCAGAAGATCGGTTTAGAGGAATTTTCAAGATGAGTTATACGGGAGACGCATACTTGACGCTGAAGACACGGGTGCAAGCGAACCCTCTCAATACATACCTATCAACAAAGCCATCCTTTGCGAGCCCACAACCCCTGGCGGCGAGCAGCTCGCTCACAATACCCCTGCAAATCACATTATCGGACATTCGACTCTCTGGTTTCGTGATCTTGGTCTTCTCCAAGCAAAAGGGAATCACACTGGTGTTCAGAAATGACCCGCTAGAGTCGCTGAAGGTCTCGTCAACCTTCGATGCGATCCCATTCGTGCGCGATTATCTGCAGAAGACCATCGAGAACCAGCTTAGGGTGCTGTTCATGGAGGACCTGCCTGCAATAATCCACAAGCTTTCGCTGCGCATGTTCAACTCCGAGTACCAGGTCGCCGATATTGTACAGCCCAAGAAGAATCAGGTGGAGTTGAGGGCACACTCAGATCCGTTCGGCAGTGCAGCCTCCCTGGGCAGCGACGAGGACGATTCCTTCACCCTTGATCCTCCTGCGGAAACATACGCAACCTTCTCGCAGAAGAACCTCCTTCGTCTAGCCGCACTTTCTGAGAGTCAGAGGACACTATCGTTGTTCACACCAAGAGTTAGGGACACTGTATATCGTGCATGGTCAAACGCCGGCGAGCGCAAGGATGCGGCATCTGGTACAATCACACCAACTCACAGGACAACGACACTGTCAAGGATACAATCATCCTTGGGCAGACACAGCGCAGGCTCTTCGATTGCATCAGAGAACTCGGGAGATATTGAGTCACATGGGACCAGGCAAACCCTACAGAGCATCCCTTCAACGACCTCATTACAGAGCCTCGGAACTTCTCGATCAAGACCCCGTCAACGTAAAAGGAAGAACAGAGTCGTCGATCTCCGCAAGAAAGCTGTGGCGAACGACAGCGGCGAGCTTGCGAGCGTGGCCAGCAGTTACGAGGACGGCTCAAGTGTGAGCGGAAGCCACTCAAACATTCCCAGTGCATCCGGAAAGAACTCTGCGGAAGCGACCAATGAGAGAGAAGGCGAGATTGTTACACCACCTCGAAGCCCAACAAAGAGAGTCGGTGCTCATCAGTCTGACGGCAAAGCCACCCAGCCCATGCCAGAGATGGTACAACCCAGTTCAAGTCAGCGCCCAGTCACACCGCTCCAACAACCTTCACATACCATCGAAGATGATGACCCAACGCCACGTGCGTCCATTGTTCTCCCAGCCCGAGACTCTGAGAAGAGACCACACCGCCGTGAGCTGCCTCGCATGCGAACACTACCTGCCAAGTCCAAGTCCCTGGACATTTCTCGCTCTCAATCCGAGGCAAATCTGTCCAGGCTCGGGGCCTCCTTTGGCGAAGGCTCTACAGGCGGCATCCTCGAGCAAGCGTGGATGATGAAGATGGCGCACGAGATCGCCAACCGCGTCGCCGAAGAAAAAGCCAGAGGCGGCATGTGGCGGAGCTCGAGCTCTGACGACGTGAACAACGTCGAAGCACCTCCTGCGTACGTCTCTTGAAGTTGAAAAAAGTGTGTTCCTGCTTGCAAGCGGGGGTAGTAATGAGTTTGTGCTTTTAAAAAAGTTGACGAGACTTGCGAGTCTCTTTGTATCGCGATACCCACTCGTTTTAAGGATTTTTGACGGGACAGTAAGGCGTTCGGATTTTGAGACAGACACACGGTATCGGCGCATACCAGTTGTAATGGCCGGGGTGTAATTTGCTTGTTTTCTGGCTCTCATGCAAACTCTCCCATCTCACACGTTACAGCCACCATAGAAGAGAAGGGAAGCGTCTCGAGGTGCGTTCAGCACGCTTCTTCCCCGTACATCCCATAGCACGCGAACAAAAAGCAGAAGTCTATTTTTGAGAATGAAGTCCAATTATCACTCCTTCCTTCTCCACCCACCTATCCCATCGTCAAGGTCATTCGAAGCTTTCATGTCTTCACGCGGCAGATCCCTCCGCTTTGCTCTCCACCTTTGCTTTCACCTTCTCGTCTTCATCATCCTGCGCCAACAACTGCTGCACTTTCGCCACCTTGTCCGCCGGGCTCTGCTTCTTGTCCGTCCGACTACCCACGCGGATGTCGCTTTGAATCCGCACGACGCCGTTGGCGTGCAGGAGGCAGTGGGCTTGGCCGATCACGCGCATGACTTCGTCCCAGGATCCTTCTGTAGATGATTGTCAGCCGTGGGTATGTTACTTGGTACTTATGTTGGGGAGTAGAGTTGTCCTGGGTGGATTTAATGGTGGGGTTTGGAGGATGGAAATGGATATGATGGAGCTTGGAGACGACGACACACCTAGTGTTGTGCCAGCGCTGTGCATTGTGTACTCGACTTTGCTCTTCTTGAGCAGGCGTTGCACGGCGGCGACTTCGCTGGAGACGGAGGCTGAGGGGGTGCCGATGGGGATGAGGCAGAAGTCTGATGTGAGTTTTGATTCAGTGTCGATTCAATGGTGTGTCTATAGAAGTGTGAAACTAATAGATGTGTCGTTTGGTCCTTTTGTTCTTCGAGATGATGGTATCATACATCTCGTACCAGTACTTCTAGAATCATTCACGACTCATCAATGAAAGAGGATAGATAGCATAGCACTCACCAGCCAAACACGCCGAAGGCGTAGGCAGCTTAGTAGGGTCTGATTCGGCCATCTTCTTCAGCACGTGCTGCAGTTGCGGCGAAGAGTCCATATAATGCGAGGATTGTGAGGTGTCTTTTGTTGCGAGAGGTCAATGGGTAAGGTAGGTTTGTTTAGGCGTTTGTTCGGTTAACGGGCCTCACGAGCCGATGGAAGGAACGCCACCAGACGGTGAGCTCTCAGCTCTCCATAGAGTGGGGGGCGAGTTTTGGCTTGGGACTTGCGCGTGCGATTTCGCTGGCAGTAGTGCCACCAAGCAACCAAGCTCAGCTACTACCCATCCATGCAGCCTTGTGGGTAAGCGGCGATTGCGCCACTAAGTGGTTGCGCGTTAATCTATTCCACGTGCTTTGGGCTGCTTGGGCTGGTGGATATTATCACAAGGCTTGCATTATTACGTGAGGGCTCATTCCTGTGTGCGGTGGAGAGAAGAATTAAACTTCGGGCTGAGAGGAATCTCATCGTAAACGGAAGTCTTCGACAAGGCGACCAACTACAAACTTCTGTGTGATCTGCCAAAAGAGGGCCATCTTGATAGCAGAGCTTAGGAGCCTAGCTCGATACATGGACGGGATGCCGGTCACAGCCTACTACACCGAGGGCACTATCCCGCAGCTCTCGGCGACTCGGACGGACGAGGTGGTCGCCTGCAAGATCAAATACCTCAACGAAGGCGGCGCGAACTTCGTCTTCAGCATCCTGAAAGCAGGTTCCGAGCTGCCCAAACCTCTAAGAGGCAAGCTCCTCCGCCTACGAAAAGATCTCTCCCACGTGCAGAGTACCAAAGAGCAAGTAGAATCTTTCAACAACAACTTCCGGCCTCTCTTTCCGCCAGACTGTCTCGTGCAGCCCGAGCTCATCGCTTTGAACAGCGGTATTACGACCGCGCTGAACCGCGCGCTCGATGCTTTGAATCGCCCGGCGCGACGCAGGACGGACTGCCTGCCTGAAGATGAACGGTACGGGCTTCTTGTGACCGACATGATGCCCGCAGCGGGCAAGGCCATGCTCGAGATGAAGCCCAAATGGCTGCTGCAATCGCCCAGCGCACCTTTGAACGCAAAGCGCTGCCGGACTTGCGCGTTGCGTGCGCAGCGAGCATCGCAGGGCAAGCGCACAGCCACAGACAAGCAGGGTAGCTGCCCATTCGATCTTGTCAGCGAGCGAGTGGAAGACAGACGGCGAGCAGCGGGCCAGATCACAAGTGACGCCGCGCTCGCGGATTTCCTCGTGGAGGGCGCGCAGCCTCTGTTTGCGATACTGAGGAACCATCAGCGGTTTCTGGACCCGCGAGGCGTGCTGAAGGTCGCGGGCGCGGATGGCATTTATGATCTCTGCCGAGCGATGACTCTGCGGGATTGCACATTATTTGTTAGGGGCGGTGAGAATGGTATTGAGGCACGATTGGGAGACCTTGACTTCAAGCAGCCTGAGAAGCTTGGTCGGTGGAAGGACGTGGAGAGGCAGTTAATAGACGAGGGGTGGTACGTCAATGCTGAGGCGAAATCGGTATGGTCTGAGGAGAGGATCTGTCAGTTATCTCGCTACGCTTGAGCACTGTCGTTGCTGCTGGCGAGGATGTCTTCTACTCTGGACTCATGCCCAAAAATCGAGTCGACCCCGAGAGCGCGCGAGTCAGACTTAAGAGAATACAAATACACTCCTCAGAGCCCAAGGGCGCGGAGACGAATATATATCTGAGCTCTCAGGGCATATCGCTACACTCCAGGTATAGTGCACGTTGCATTAATAATGCTAGCTTTGCATCCTCCATACAGGTAGAATGCCGGGCATAACCATGGCCATACCTCGGAGGTAAAGCACCCCGCAGCACGTACTTGTATAATCGAGCTCTCTGTCTGGCTTTACTTGCCTCGTCTCCGTGGCAAAGGACATGGGGGTGCAGATTGTGAGTTTTCACCGAGACCTTGCTCGTATGCAGGGCGTGAAGCCCATGTACAAAGTACTTGGTTATCTCACGTTATTTTCTTGACACGCGGCTCTCTCGCGGACAAATCCTGTGTTGAGCATCGACCCGTCCAAAGAGAAGCAAGTGTTGCTCCGATATGTGCGTAACATTATGTATACCGTTGCTATATACAGAGGAGACGGCACGGGTCACGACAGCCGTTATCACGGCTCCCACCGGATCCCCCCGAGCCGGACCAGGAATCGGTCAGACTGGAAGTGTCAAGGAAAAGTTTTAGCAGGAGCACGTGTGCTTCTAGCTCAGGAGACACATGTTAATTACTATCATGAGGAATTCATCTATCAAGCGAGAGCCTGAGGAACCTGCTGACCGAGATTTGTGTTTAGCTTTCCTCTGACAGTCGGACGACAGGGTCTGGGCCTAGGGAAGCACGCTATCTCGCCATTTGTGAGAAAGACTCGCACGCTCGCATGCAGCCAAGGGGGTCTTCACGGCCTGGCCGATAGTGCCGGCGCCACGGGCTTTCGCTTGATTCAGATCGAGCGTTGGAATCAATACCAATAGTCTCGCTGCAGACTGGACGCCTCACAGTAACGCAACGGCTTGCGTCTTTTCATGAGGTGTGACGCTGTTTGGAGAAACAGAATGTGAGAGTGCGATTGACAGGCCAACCAGGATTCTCAGCAGGGGATCATCATCTGGAACAGACCAGGATGATCGACACTCGGGATCTCCTATCGGTGACGTATCGAACGTATCAAATGACATGGGGTCTGTCACGAAAAAGGTGGGCCTCGATCCATTGGCCCGCCACGCGTGCTAAAATGGAACTCCCGATGACCCTCTAGAACGGGACGACCAAAACGCCCCAGAGCAAAAGGCAGTCGTTGCACCGCAGGTGTGTGCCGCCTATCCTCTTAGCCTGGCACGCCTGGTCTCTTAGACCTAACGTGAGCGAACGAGCGGGCGAGCCAGTCACTCGTATTCTCTTCTCTTCTCTTTCCTCTATACACGCAAAAGCAAGAAGCTGTATACGCCCTCGCCATCCTTGGAACGACCCCAGATCCTACGAC
>Ga0265797_10006380_pt1 | contig 16680 bp, 15 predicted proteins | sample P2T30metagenome_FD_192433 | JGI IMG/M metagenome (GOLD analysis project Ga0265797, IMG submission 192433) | Plant litter microbial communities from East Loma Ridge, Irvine, California - P2 T30 | ecosystem: Environmental > Terrestrial > Plant litter > Unclassified | place: USA: California...
GACAAGCTCTTCGCTGTCGTTTGATATGCGGCGTCGCTTTTGGTCGCGCGGTTCAGAGTGTTTGCGCTTTCTCGCCGCTTCAGCTTTCTTTTTCTCCTCTGCCCTTGTCCTAGCCTGCTCGGCAACTATGTCTTTGAACTCATTGGAGTGACTAAACATGTCCTCGCTGTCTTTCTTGGGCGCATCTTGCCATGCTGCGCGCTTGAACAGGCTGCGCTTCTTGGGTGGTGCGGCGCTTGCGGTCGAGTCCGTCATTGCTCGCGCGATGTCATGAGCAGCCGAGTTGGATAGAGGATAATGTTTGCACTATCCCGAGGTAGCGTCCAGGCGAGGAGAATATCGATGTGTGTTGGGGAGGCGCGGGCAGGTGCAGGTGGGGCTTCAACGCGCAGTCACGCTTCTCGCGATAGATGAGGAACACACTTGGTCTGTGCACTCTTCCTTTCCACCATCCAACATCGCCGTCTTCCCACTTTCATACCCACCAGCAGCCGAATTTGGGAACCATCAGCTCACGCCTGATCAGAAACTCACGTAAGCTGTTCTCTCCGTCTTGCATAGTGAGCTGCTAAATGTTTCTCAGGAAGTCACACGTCACCAGATTCATCACCATGTCCACCAACGGCGAAAGCCCAGCACCCGAAGCCGCCGGCGACTCAAGAGATCCTAGCGGATTTCTCAGCGAGATCATCGGAGCTCCCGTCACTGTCAAGCTGAACTCTGGCATCATCTACAAAGGTACTTCCTCACGTGCCCTGCATCTACGTCAACTGCTAATGTCTACATAGGTGATCTCCAGTCAGTAGATGGCTACATGAATATCGCATTGGAACGATGCAAAGAGGTCTCCGAGGGACGCGTCACCCGGAATTGGGGGGATGCTTTCGTCCGTGGTAACAACGGTATCTTATCCTCCACTCAGATTTTCACTCCGCTTTGTACTAATTCACCTTCAGTTACATACATCTGCGCAGACAATGCATGAAGAACTATGAATTTGCAGTTCTTTTTGGAGGAGCATCGCGGTAACAGGCCCCATGTGATGATTGATGAACCATGCTATCCACATAACTAAGCGTCAATGAGAGTTTGAACGACCATTATAAAATATGCACTCGACGCCTCCACAAACGATGCAGGATCAAGACTACTTGTCTGGCGGCGCAGCTGGTAATAGTCGTGAGGGCCGATCCTTTGTAAGAACTCACCTTCACTGAGCTGTACCCCAATCTAGCCGTCGGTGACGACTCTAAACCTGTCTCTCGCACTCAACAAAAGCCACATTCCACTTTCCCCTTCACCATGTCGTCACTGTCTCTTAGAATTACAGTCCCTGTCAAAAGACGGATTCACCTGCGCACAGCGCTACCACGATGCGCTTTGCGCTGTTGAACGGTGCAAACGCTGTGGAAATCTCGACGCGCGGCTGTTTTCAACCTGCACAACAACAACACGCGTGTCTACAATCATTCTCAACCTGCTCTTAAGAGTTTTTCGAGCATCGCCGCGCCCGCATCGTTTGCGCTGTGACTGGCATGCACTAACCTTCTTAACTGATTCAGCCTAACAGTCACCCAAGCCATGACGATCGCTAGGGTTAAATCCCGCGTCCGATTCTCCGGCCGGGTCAAGCGAGATAGAAAGAACAGAAAACACTTTCCAGAAAATTCGAAACCAAAGAAGACAAACAACGATACGCATGGTCCGACAAAAGCCCCCAAAGGTAGAGACCTTTGCTTCGGACGCTACTATCACCAGACGAACCCGCTGACCGGCTCAGTGTACATGTTTCCTGTTGAAATCGACAATCGAATTTATGATGATAGCAATTCTGTTGACGATGATATGGCATCTTTCCTCAAGAAGCGTGTACTAACTACTGATGATCAAGAGTCTGATGGCGCCTTCAAAAGCGGTCTTAGAACTGCACTAATACTATGCAGGATCTCTCTGGTTACAGAAAATCCAGATATCGCTGGTGGCGATGCTGATGAGTACGATCACGAGCCGAGCGGCGCCTCTAATGACGGCCACTTAGCTGAACCGAAAGACTCCTGTGTTCCGTCTGTCTCAGTCATTCTAGACGCATCAGAAAGCGTCACAGATGAGAATGACGAACCACCCAGCTCCCTTCTGATGCAAGCACCACTATGGGCGTGGCCGGCGGAGTGGTTTCCGGCAGACTCTATTCCTGCAGCACCAGCGACTACAACAGGTTCATCTTCAGAGGTGAAATGCGGTACATCAGATTCATCACTAGTAACGACAGACACAACGGTAGATCCATATCGAGCCAAGGACAAGACAATAATAGATCCATCGCCAAGGACAGAAGATAGTACAGCAGATTCATCACCAGTGGTTGGAGAGTCTGTGGAAGTCTCGTCATCGGCGACAGCAGATAACACGGCCGTCTCGTCGTCAGTGGTATCAGAAACTATATCAGATCTCTCGTCAGCTTCGGCAGAGACTATATCAGATCTATCATCAGAATCGGTAGGTGTCGCAGCAGACTCGTCATCAGCGGCAACAGTTACTGTGACAGGTCTACATCCAGGCGCGGCAGTTACTACAGTAAACTCGACTTTAGTAACGGCAGCTCCGACACCAAATTCTGGTCCAGTGGTGATGAAGAGCACAGCAGCACCCTCTCTGGGACCATGGCATAAATGGTTTGTTCGTCTCTTTGCGGGACGCAAATCCAACAAGTCTGACAGTCCTCCTCAATCAACTCCCGAACAACCCATCTCTATCATATCCTGGGCTAGAGAGCGCAGTAGTTCCGAAGCAGACGTTGTCCTACCTCCACTGCCACGTCTCGAACTCCCGAGAGTCCTTCCAGAAACTCGCCGTAAGAAGAACAGGGTCATTGATCGCCCGGGTTATGCCATCAACATCCTTCAAGCGCCTTATCATGACTTCATTGGCCGTGCTGTCCTCGAAGGAGATGCAGATGACGCGAGAGCAGTCCAATGCGGCTTCAAAGTAGCAAGCAACTCGCACATCGTCCCGCTCGCCCAACGTCGCAACAACTCTGACAGTAGTCTGCTGGACCGCGACGGAGATGCTTGGGCAGATTGGAACAAACTGAATATCACTGCCGATGCCATGCCTTTCGCAAAATCTCAGTCAGACACCAACTTGCTACACCCTCGGACTGGCGCTCGGATGGCGCGAAACACCAGTATGTACAGCGCCGAGTGGACCAAGGGCCAGACTGGCCACTGCTTTCTTGAGGATGCTGGACATCGATACCCTTTTGGAGGACTGGGCTTGTAGTGGTTGAGAAGCAAAATGTCTTTTGAGCTATTGCAGATTGAATACTCCCACTCAAGACCGACTTGGTGGGGACAGACCGAGTTTACGCAGCCTGTATAACCAAGTATGGATCGCGTCCACTTACCGGGGTTCAGGCTAGCCGTTGAGATCTAGATTTCTTATTTTCCTGGTTTTCTTGATTTTCTTTCTTGCTTCCGGAGCATTGGAGTGGGGCTTGTTGCTCGCGCGAATGGCGTCTAAGCTATCACTGCTTCTTCATGGCCTAGTGCCCGCGGGCTAGAAAGGGCGTAGTTGTCGCAGCGTGGGCTCCACATTTGGATTACGAATTGCGACGTGGTCCGAATTGGAACACTTTGAGCTACAGGTGGCATGTCCTAGTCCCGTTGAATCGGGCCGAGAGTCGGCCGTGCTCATGCTGTTCTCTTACCATTGCAGCACACTGTACTATTAGGCGAAAGTGGTCAAACAGGTTGAGCATTTGGCAACGAAGCGGTGTTCAGTTGATTTTTCTTAAGACTAGTGTTGAATGTAATTCAAAATCAAGATCACAAGACTTCGTGACGCGTGGCTTGTTGTGAAGTAACAATGCATACGCTTATATGTGTGTATCATTGTATCATATCTACACCTAGGGGAAATCGTGCGGCTACAAAACAGAAAACAAGCGTGCCTCCATCATTCGTTATATCATCGCTCTGCAATTCCAGCAGCGAGCGTAAAAAGACGATCCTCCCATTTCTCTCCATCTCTAGTTCGCATCACCTATCGGAGTGAAAACGACCTTGGCACTAGGCTTGGGCAGGATGGTCGATCTCCAAGTGAACAAGCGCTTCGCCGTCGGGTCGACAAGCTCACAGTCGTAGTTGAGGATCACTTGGCCAAGAATGACCTTCATAACAGCCGAGGCATAGTATCTTCCTGGGCTACATATTCCGTTAGCAAGATCTTCATGTGAAACAGGAAAGATCAACTAGGCTCAAGACTTACCAGGCCATTCTTCCGGTTCCCCAGACATGGAAAGTCATGTCAAAGTCAGTCAGCTTTGTAGGCTTCTTCTGCATGATATTGAAAGCGCCATTAGCATTTTCGAGACTCTTGACGAGCTGCGGGTCGGCGAAGCGGAAACCACTGAAGGTTGTTGCCTCGGGGTAATCGACAGGGTTCGTCATGATGGCTCGAACGGGCGTGCAGAACCAGTCTCCGACGTTGACGTGGGTGCCGTCTTTGAGCGAGAAGGGTTGTAGTGCTGAACGACGTGTACTTTGTGACTCGACTGGTGTCAGACGCGCAGACTCCTTGATGAAGCTGTCAAGAAGAGGAAGTCCTACACCACTCTGTTCAAAAGCGGCATATTGAGACTCGCACTCCTTTCGCAGCGGCTCCGCATATTCGGGATGTAAGCAAAGGTCGTGAATAGCAAAGGTCACAGTGGTAGAGACGGCATGAACAGAACCGAACCAAATCGCCATCAGTTCGTGAACAACACGCTGAGGTGTCCATGGCGCATTCTTGGGTGAGGTCTCCATGATCCATTGGATGCAGTCGGCGTGTTGAGGGACCTTTTGGCCCAGTTTAGCTGCATCTCGCTCAATGCATCGCTCTTGTGCGATTGGTAGAAGCCTGTTGAAGATTGTGGCATGTGACTTGAGTGTACGGGCAATGATACCACCGACGATGGGAGCCATGAACCCAGGTAGCAGGCGGACAATCTCAGCACAGATCAGGGTCTCCTCGATGTATGCGAGGGCGGAGACCATGAATTGCTCATCCTTTGCCAGATCTTTTCCGAAGAAAGACACTGCATTGGATAGGACAACGAGCTTCACAGTCATGTGATATACGTCCGACTGCTTCTTTCCTGTCAATAATCGTCAGTTCGGATTCAAAGTCAAATATTGCATGCATTATTACCATTGATGACTGGGTGTGTGGCATGAAGCTCCTGGAACCTAGTGCGGATGATGCAAGTGAGATCAGGAAGGATCTTAGGCAGGTTGTTGGTCAAAAGCGTGCGAAGGGCGCGGATGAATCCAACACCCTCAGTACCACGCCGGTCAAACCAGTTGAAGCCGTGCCTGTGGAGCGTTAGTAAGCTTAATGCAAGACGAGCATCATCTAGATACTCAAAGGTCATCCTACATAGTATACATGGGCTGTAGCATCTACATCTTGTTAGTCATAAAGAAGAACAAAGCCTATCGAGATGCATACCTGCTTCGATGCTGCTTGGAGGGACAACACCGTGTCTGGCGCATTGTCTAGCTCCTTGATTTGCTGAGGATCAGAGACGAAGACATAGCGATTGTCCGGGGCGAAGAGCTCGAATGGTTTTCCCTTCGCCTCATCAAACGCTTTCTGGATGATCTCAGGACCCCAGAAGAGATATGCCCATGCTTTGTACCGCTTGGTGACAGGCCTGAAGATGGTCTTCAGGATCTTTGCTGGAGAAGAAGCCTATTCGACTGGTCAATGTGATGAAAGAGAGGAATATGTTTTGGTACATACCAGCTTCTTCGCGACCAAGGCCTTGTAGAAAAAGAAAATCGATATCAAACCGAATATGCTGCTCGCAGCATTGACTGCCAATGGGCTAAGGCCAGGCAGATGTATGCTCTGCATCTCTAGAAACTCCATGATGGCAGTAAAGTTTGAGAGTGAGAATTTAGATTGAGGCTAACGGACGTAGGGTATTTAGCATTGGTACATATACAAAGCAACCATCTTGACGGTGCTCTAGCTACAGGTTTTGCTACGCGGAACGGCCGGTTGAAGCGAACTGTTACATTACGTCTAAGCCTCTATGCAGTGAACTAAATTCGTTGTTAGTTAGTTGAACTGTGCCGCTGTCCTGCAGTAAAAACCGATCAATATCAGCCCACCTGCATGCTACACAAGCTGCATCACTTCATGTGAGGTCTCACCTATCGTTGTGTTTCGCTTTCGACAGAAAGGCGACCAACTGACCCTTCTCTTAGCGCTATCACAGCGTCTGCTATCCTAGAAAGTAAGTAGACCCGATGCAACTACAACAGAAAACACGAAGCGCATGCGTCCACAAAGCCGGAATAGCCAACGGACCGATCCACAAAGGTGTAGCGCGGGAATCGGGGAAAACGGTTGAACGTCTGGACGGGTCCGAGGCTGCGGCTCTAATTTGAGGCCAGTGCGCAAACGAGTGGTCGAATCAGAGCTAGATGAGGAAAGACTCCGTGCGCTAAATGACGGAAGAGCTTCTTGAGGCCCCCTGGCCGTTAATACGGCTAAATCATGCCGTAATCGTTGATTGATTGCTGTCAAAGAAGACGGCGAATAGGTACGTCTCCACGGCAAGTTATCGCGCTCCAGGATGACAGATGCAAAAGCGCGCTTAAGCAGTATTGCCCCACACGGCACCACTACCCAGACATAAGACCGACGGCCCGTGTCTGATTGGAGGACTGAGAGTCTAGTGGAGTCAAATCCGACGTCGGTCTTGAATCGTGATATGTACCTCAACTGCAACTAAAGACGCAACTGGGAGGAAAGAGTCTACTTACCGCTAATTCCCTGGCCGCAATGCTTCTGGGAAAAGGTCCTACTTCGGTCGTCCTTATGTGAGAGGCCAGGTGATCTAACACGTCTTCATGTCTCTAGGATCTCTTCAAGTCGTTGCAGGGTTTAATCGTCATCGCAGACGAATATATCGATAGCGGGTCGTAAAGGTAACATCGCGGGTAAGACTGTCTGCACGCAATGAATTCGAGGGCCCGCTTCTCCATAGGTTCCTTTTCACTCGATTATGCAACACTCTTCCCACGTGTCCGGTTCCAAATGACGCGGTCGCCCACTGGCCCGGCTTGGATCCCGGAAAACAATGCTTGCGCACGTGCGAATATGCATTGGCTTGATTATGGTGAAGCAAGTCAACGGGTTTCGTGTACATATCTCGAATGCTTTCTTGTTACATATTGAGATATACGAAGACGCTTGCATGTAGTAGCATGTCTTTAGCAGGACCGGTGAAGGAACCCGTAATCCATAACTGTAGCAGCTAGATCCAAGCGACCATGGTGTGCCTTGGCATGTATAATCGACTCCAGGCGAATCTACTGGATCTTGATCGGAAGATAGCGAGTAGTTGGGGCTTTCATGTGAAGGAAAGCTCCGGCCACAACTCGAGAAGCGACGAACTAGCGCGCACACAGCATACGTGTGCGCCGGGCGAAGATATCGGTGTTCGATACGGACCCATCTCCACATTCAAGTTCGAGATGCACTCAAACATCTGTATAGATCGCGCCATATGACGCAGCTCCTTCTGGCCGAGGTTTGTCGGATTGATAATGGTTGGGGCCAGTTTCAGACTACTTGGACCACAGCTCCACCATACTTTTGCACCAAACCTTTGGTTAATGGTCTTGTTCCCGACCCCACGCGATTCGCTCCTGGAGTGTGATCTCGAACCGACGTTATGGGTTTGACTAACATGTGAGATTAATCAAGGCCTCTGAAAGACCAGATGGTTGTGATATTGCTGTGGACGACCCCACGCCTATCCCAGATATGGAAGTCTGCCGACCCGAGCCGTGTGTGGAGCCGCGCGGCTGACGCACTGTCGTACAACCTTCCTCAAAGAGTGAAAACTACTGTGACAGTCTGTGCAAGTAGTCTGCAGCAAGTGCATTGCATGCTGCAACACCGGAGCAACTCTGCTACCCTGAAAATCATGCCGTTCTATGGCCCACTGAGCCGCGCCAGCACGATGGGTCGTCGGGGGCCTATCGATTGCAGAATTCGAGTTGGTAAGCCTTCGATGATTGGTTCGGTCAGCTCGGTGAACGCCGCAATTAACGGCATATTCGGTAGAATGTACAGGTTAGTAGCCGCGTCTGCAATCCTACAATCAATATATGCAAAGCAAAGTGCTAGCTTGTTGGAAAGACTCGGCTACTACATACCTGCTGCAAGGAATCCTTGCTCGTTTCACAGCGCCCAATAAATATCCGGTTTAACGCAGAGGCTGTCCGAAGAAACTTGGACGGCGGTACAACTCTTGCCGTTGAAGGCTCGTCGTGCTGGACAGTGTACTTCAAGCGTGTAGATTGTCGAATACTCCTCATTGTTTCTATGACCTAACTCGGCCAAGAATGGAGCTTATCATCACGCCCACGCAAGCACTTGTGCCTTTGTCAGTCCTGTTCCTAGTATACCACGCAATTCGAGCATTGTTCTTCGGAAAAGCAGAATCAAAGCATTGGGAAGAGCTACCGGTCGTAGGCCTTCAGAAAGGATGGTTCGAATGGGTGTGGGCAACGTTGAAGTCCATTCGAAAGACACAGGACTGGGCGTTCGAAGGTTACCGCAAGGTATGATTGTCGTCGACATTGACAGAGGTATACTCATTCTCGCTACTGCAGTTTGCTGCCGTGAACAGCCCTTTTATTCTGCCTAGCATTGACAGAGGAGCGATGATCATCCTACCTCCACGTTTGATCAAGAAGGTCTACTCGCTCCCGGAAAGCACGCTCGACATCCATGCGACGCAAAGTGAGACCATTCAAACGAAATGGACAGTCTGGGACAAAGAGGTAGCCGACAATGACTTCCAGATCAACGTTGTGCGTCATCAGATTACACGGAATCTCGAGCACCTGACGCCGCTGATGGCCGATGAACTTGACAGAGGCTTCGAGCGGTGGTGGGGAGGTAAAGACGACACCGAGTGGAAGGAGGTCGCGGTATGGGACGCGTGCTTGAAGTTGATTGCCGGTGCGAGTAATGGCGCCTTCTGCGGCGCACCGCTGTGTAAGTCGGCAATAGTGCCTAACATGAGAGATTTAGAAACTGATTCTATCGTAGGTCGAGACGAGCAGTTTTTGAATGATCTTAGGGATCATGCGATGAGCATCTTCGCTGGCGCTATGCTTATCAACGCGACGCCCAAACCGCTCAAACCCGTCACTGGTGCTCTCGTAGGATCCACCTGCTGGTACTTGCGACGAAAAGCGATGAAGGGTTGTTTGCCTTTTGTAACAGAAAGATTAAATGCTACTGCCCAGTTCAAGGCTGATGCGAAATGTGGATGGACCCCACCCGTAGGATTCCCCCTTGCATGAGATATGCACATCAATATACTTACGCGATCCCAGAAAGACGGTCTCCAATGGCTGATCGACGAGTGCTACGCCGCAGCCGCGAAAGGAGACGTGGGGCAACTGGACCCGAAGCGAGTGGCACATCGTCTTTTGTTGGTTAACGACATTTCTCTGCATTCGACCAGCTTTACTGTACAGAATGTGATCCTGGATCTCTTCAGCTCGGATCCAGCAATGGGTTATGTTGATGCACTACGCGAAGAAGCTGCATCGGTGCTTGCCAAGGCAGGTGGTGTATGGACACGCGATGCAGTGCGAGATCTGAAGCTCATTGACTCGATGATCCGTGAGTCAATGAGACTCAATCCATTTGCGATTGTTGGACTTCCGCGAACAGTATGTATGCTGTCAGATACGATGGAACTGAAACTAATAAGACGCAGGTCGTGCATCCCGAAGGTATCCGACTTCCGGTGTCCAACGTTCATGTACCACAAGGAACCATGATTGCAGTTCCCATGGAGCCGATTCATTATGACGAAAGCATTTATCCTCAAGCACGCAGCTTCAACGCGTTTCGTTTTGCGGATCCGAACAACGTTACTAGTATTGTCGACAATTTCGCAACCAAGGATGATCTCGAAGCCACCAAAGCCGATGCAAGCGACCGTAAAGGCAAGTCCACTGCTACTCTTGATGACGCTTTCCTTGGTTTTGGGTTTGGACGGCATGCGTGTCCTGGACGATTCTTCGCTTTGAATGAGATGAAGGTCTTCATAGCACACATGCTGCTAAACTATGACGTTGAGCACATGGCAGTCAGACCAAAACCTCTGGATACTGTATGGCTGAAGCTTCCGTTACATGGTGGAAAGATCCGAGTGCGTCGAAGGCCGACAGTTGCGTAGATAGGACAAAACATGCTTTGCTTATCTGTGTATCGAGTGCAACCCTATAATCGCTACTTTGATGATACGATGTAATCCATGTGTATCTGCCAGAATAGGGAATTGTACCAACGGTAGAGAACAGTCGTGGGCAAGACATAGCCCGTTTGCCTGAGACGGATGTCGCTTCCTCGACCGCAACATACAGTTTCGTGCGGGGGGCCATAGCACCTAGAATCTGAGCCGAGGTGATGGATGCGTATCAGCGCAATCTACGCAGGATATGGTGGCTAAGCATGGGAATTAGCATTGTACGTTTCTGCTTGGTCTGGGTGGAAAGAAGTATCCCCCTGAGGAAGGAGCTAGACACCCACTACGAGCTTGACGCTAAGACGCATGACGATTCACACAAAGGCGGCAACGCGACAGACTAGGAGCGTTGGTGTGCAAGACGAAATCGGTGCATATTTCTTATGATTGCCATGAGCTGCTCAAACACTCCCGCACTAATTGTACGCGTGCTTCGAGACTGACCACGTGATTGGGTACTAGCGTATAACGAATGCCACGAACGGCAAGCTGCTTTCGGAACGCGTCGTTGATGTGCGTCCACTCTTCTGTTCCAGTTGGCATCAAGCGCGTCCCATCGTCGACAAGCCAACTACAGCCAGCTTCACATAGCATCACGACGCCCGCCTTCATACGCCGCTCGAGCTGTCCCCACTTCTCCGATGCCAGCATCTCTTGCGCCGCCTCCTCGCCCACGAACAGTTGCGCATATATGATGGGATCGAGACCGGAGCGGTCGGAAATATACCATGTTGCCCGAGTGTCGGGGCCGATGGCAGTCTGTTCGGCTTCATATTGCGCGTCGAGAATGTGCTTCTGGAGCTGCAACGCTCGCGACGGCGATGTAGTGATGTCGTCGCGGCTGAAGTGCTTGTCTCTCAATACCGTGCGCGCGACCTCCCGGATGATCACTGGCCTCGAGGACTTCCCTTGTAAATGATTGGATAATTCGCCTGAACCGAACATGTCTTCGAGTGCGTCCACAAGTGTCGTCTTTCCAGTGCATTGTGCACCGATAATGTAGAGGCACGGACTTTGGGCTACTTCACTTGCCATCTTGTCTATTGTCAAGGCTCAAGAGGACCTGCAAACGGGCAGCAGGCGGTGCCCTTATCATGAATTCGCGCTTGCTACTGTGGCGCGGTTGTGTAACGTCGCATATGCACGTGCAACCCTTTACGAATCACGCATACGCATGTGAGTCCTCACCCCGCATCATGCCATTGACTCTGCAAAACTGCGGGGCGTCATCTATCATCACCATGAGCAATGTGCGAAATTTCCGTGCTGTCATCCTACGAGAAGTCGATCCAGAAGCCACATCATGGGACTATCTCATCGACAATCTTCCTCAGGCTAAGCGTACAAATGCTGATGGACTAATCAAGTGCCTTTCCCTTGTTCTCTCTGATAAGAAGCAGGAATTTGAGCTGCGCTTTGAGAGGGCACCCTCCAACCGTGTTACGCGCAGGGAGCCACTGGACAAGCTGCTCCTGATCTCCTTCGCGGACTTTTTTCTGCGATGGCCAGCGAAATCTCCAGATGATCTGCCACGCGTAGCTACCGGCAGAGAGAACGGCGACTACATCACGAGGCTGCTTACTACTGGCGTTGTGCTGAACAGGGTCCATTACCATTTCTTTGGCCACTCAAATAGTCAATTGAAGTCGAGGTCATGTTTCATGTACGCCGCATCGAAGGAAGACATATCAGCCAAGATTGAAGCTATGGGGGACTTCTCCAAACTCAAATCCGTAGGCAAGAAAGCAAAACGGATTGGGCTTCTCTTCTCGAGCGCGGATAATGCTCTGATTCTGCCAGCAGAACGCTGCGAGGATATCCAAGATGTCAACCGGGATGATTACACCTTCACTGACGGATGTGGTCTGGTATCTCTCCAGCTTGCTCGACAGTTGGCCCAAAGACGCAACATAATATTTCGCAATAAGCGTTATCTACCTTCGGTATTCCAAATCCGATATCGCGGATACAAGGGCGTATTGACCCTAGATACCACCCTTCATGGTAAAATTCAGGTTCAGTTCCGAGAATCCATGAGAAAGTTCAAAGACGCGTCCGACCTTAGCCTCGCGGTTGTAGACTACTCCAGGGTTAGTCCGCTTCCATTCTTTCACTCCGCCTGGTTAACTTGATTTAGCCGTACGCTCTTGGTAGCCTCAACGATGAGGTGGTCGTGCTCTTACACACGCTAGGTATCTCTACAGACGTGCTTCTTGAGAAACAGCAGCAGCACCTGAGTTTCCTGAGCGACGTTAGCAGAGGTGATCCTAGGAAAGCGTTTCAGTATCTTTCGTATTCTGACAGACTTGATGTAGCCGAGAAGCTTCTCTTGGAAGGTATTGAATCCGTCAGCTCACAGTTGAGAGCGTTAGTTCGGCAAGAATACGAGAGAACGCTAAACAAACGAGACGAACGGCGATGTCGAATCCTGATTCCCAAGTCAAGACTGCTCTTTGGCGTCTGTGACCCCACAAGCAAGAATGGTCAGCCTGGAAAGCTCAGAGAAGGGGAGTGCTTTTTACGGATAACCAACGATGGTAATGGCTTAGCGCAGACCATCATCAATACCGAGGTGATGGTGACAAGAAATCCATGTCTGCATCCAGGCGACCTGCAGAAGTTCAAAGCAGTAGACGTCTCAGGTTTTAGTCATCTAGTTGACTGTATCGTCTTCTCAACCCAAGGACGCAGACCGAGCGCTGATCTCATGTCTGGTGGTGACTTGGATGGGGACAAATGTAAATCTCTTCCTTGCATCTGGATGATACTCACTGATCACTACATCTAGTCTTCGTTACCTGGGATCCGGATATCATCCCGAGGACGATGGCGCAACCCGCTCAGTACCCCGGAGGTAAGGAGCTGGTCACTTTCGGGCAAGTAACCGGTGACGCCCGAGCTGAATACTTTGCTCGATATACCAATGCGTCGTTGGGGCAAGTCAAAAATCTTTATATGAAATGGGCACGTCTCGGGAACGCCATGAGGCCGGAGTGTCAGCAGCTCAATCGGCTCTTTTCACAATGTGTGGATGGAAATCACATCCGCATTCCTGAAAACTTCAAAGAGTTCAAGAAGCTCGAAGATCCTCCCGAACCTAAGGACACTGTTTCTCCTTTCATCCTGGACGTTTTGCACGCTGCTTGCACCCAATCCATTCTTCAAGCTGACAACATACGACCCGATGGTAGCGAGGAAGTCGATGTAATGGAACTATTCCTTACACGAGACAAGATGGCGATAACTGAATTTGAGTTGCTGCAGATTGTGCTGCGTTGGTGCGAACGTTCTGGCAAAGATGTCCTACAATACACCCATCTCTTCGATTTCAGTGCCTTGAGCGATGAAGAGCGGATCTGGCTTCTAAACTACCTTCCACCTTCTGCGACTATGCCAAGTCTGGTACACAATGGACTCCTACAGTCGAACCTGGTCACCCCCGAGGAACTGCACAAATTTCACCTCGACCAGCCGCATCTGCATTGGAAGCCCGTCTTCAGATCTTCTGTCGACCGCATGGGGAGATTCCTACCTACCATGTTGCAAGTGATAGAAACCTTCCACAAGAAGTTGATCGTCTTATCGGTAGACGAACGGCTTACTGTGGCGATCTATATACCAAAAATCATTGAACGAGCAAGTGAGGTGCAAGTAAATACGAGCGTCAGGTTCTTCGCTTTCCCACATTCCCAAGGACTACAGTCACCAAACTACAAGGTACTGCCGACCAAGGTCAATTACAGACTGTTTTGCGATGAGCAAGTCTTTCAGTTGTACGAACGTCAACGGAGTAACACGTGGGTCTTCTTGAGGCGTCCTCAGGCCGACGATTCTTTTTACCGAAGCGAGAAGAATCAAGGCGACAAACGCAGAGCAAGGGAACGCACTGTGCGAGATGGAACCAACCATGACTGCAAAGCAAGCATTGCTCTAGACAAAGTCAGCCGAGGACTTCAGCAGCATATCGGTAAAGTGAAACAGAATGGCGTCTTGGGTGCGGTGAGCCAACGCTCCCTGTATTGAGTGTGATCTGATCTGTGTAATACTGACAGAAAACAGGAGATATACGTGATCAGCAACAGAGACGTCGACTCGATGCAAGTACTGGATGAGTGGCTAAACTTCGTCGATACTGACGAAATTCTACCACTATTCGAAAAACTATCCATGGACTACGAAATTTCTAAGCTACACTCTACAAATTGGGACAACTTCTCAGAGGAAGTGGTAGCCGTGGTTCGCGACCAAGATTTTGCTCATCTTCGAAAACTGGAGTCGTTGGCAGAGCTGCGGACTATCCTTGATTTGCTCAATGACCATGGTGAAAAGAAGATGCTGTTCGACACATTTTCTCATCTTCTTACATTGGAGGCAAGCTCGTCACTTTTGCTAGATCACAATCAAGTAGCATCAAACCTGCTCGACTTCCTGCCGAACGCGGCATACCTCATCCCCGCATTTTTCCGATCCCAAACCTGGCGGACTCATAAGTCAGTATTGGAGGACAACCTCGTCCACTTGGCTTTCAGGTTACTGAGACAGCTCGTTCTTCTGTCGCAAGATATGGGCAGCTTCATTCGGCGTCCGATTCAAATACTGTTACAAGAATTAAGATGCATCTCGCTACATGAATTTGCCGAGCTTGTGGAGCTCATTTCTCTCACCGTTCGCTCTTCCGAAACTGCTTTGGATCTTCTCCTCGAAGTTCTAGAGCCGGAAAGCTCACGGCTTCTAGTTCAACGACCAACTGCCATTCGACAATTCACGTCGTCTTTATTTGGCATCGCGCTTGATCATATAGACGAAGCGTCTCGGAGTGATAACCTGCATTCACAGGAAAATCTCAACCTCAGCATTGATAGTTACAGTGACGCCTGTACGATAGTCAAGAGCATACTCCGTATCGACTCCTCTTTGAATTCGATACTCAAAGCTGGAGACCACGTTCGGCTCACGGCATCCGACGCGCCGCGGAATGCAGCTGACGCGAAGCTGCTCTCTATGGATGCGGTTGTATCGTCTGCTGAATTAGGCAAAGCTACGTTTCGATGCCTCCATCACCCGCCGTTGTATCTTGACAAATGTGGATGGAGAGTTACACATTGTGGATCGTTCGTTACCGCCAAGGCCTCATTCGACGCTGTAACCGCTTTTTACACGGAGCGTGAAGCTTGTACCACAATCTATCCAATGCTTCTTGGTCTTCCTCCAACAAGACAAGGAAGACCGACTGACGTCGAGCTACCGTTGACTGTTGACACATCACTGAACGAGAGTCAGAGTGCTGCGCTGATGGCTTCGATGAAACATTCATTGACGTTCATATGGGGTCCTCCAGGAACAGGAAAGACGCATACGATTGTTGTTATCATAACCCAGCTGTTGGAAAAACTGCCTGAATCAGGATTTCTTGTGACGGCGCCAACGCAAAATGCAGTAGACAACTTACTGAGGAGGTTTGTTAGCTGCTTTGGTGCAAAGAAAGGTGGAGTCCTGCCGATCAGGGTGTCAACACAGGTAAGTGCTGTCACCTCAAACGGTCTGAGCAGTCCTTCTAACATCGTGACAAGCTTTCTAAGGTCGCTCAAGACCTACGTGCATACACGTGTGATGCCATGCTGGGTAAAGATCTCGGCGCAAACATGCCCGCCCGCCGTAAAGCGCAGAAGCGCATCAAAGACGCACGTCTGATATTCACAACCTGTACTGGTGCTGCGTTAGGTTTGTTAAGGAACGAACACTTCGATGTCGTTATCGTGGACGAGGCCTCACAACTCACGGAACCCGCTACCCTTGTGCCTCTTGTGAAAGGGTGTTCGCGTGCGATACTAGTTGGAGACCACGTTCAGCTCCGCGCCACGGTCCAGCAGAATGCTGTCTTGACAGGTTACGACATCTCGCTTTTCGAACGCCATTACAAACTACCGCCAAGAGAGGACGTTGCCAAAGTCATGCTTAATATGCAGTATCGCATGCATCGCTCCATTTGTGACTTCAGTTCTTCCGAATTCTACGATGGGAAACTTCACACTGCTGTGGCCGAAGACGCGCGTCCTCTGAGTCGTTCGCTTTTTCCCTGGCCTAAGAAGAACCGCATGGTCTGGGTTGAGTGTCCGGAATCTGAAGAACTGTACTGCCAATCAAAATGGAACGTTGGCCAAGGCGTAATCTGCAAAAGTATCATCGAACTTCTCAAGACACCACCGCCGTCTCCAAAATCGACTGCGGCTGCGACAGTTCCTGGCGAATCCCCATCTATCGTCATACTGACACCCTACAATCGCCAGAAGGATTTGCTTACGTCCGAAATCCCCAACGTCGAAATCTGCTCTATCGACAGTTTTCAGGGT
>Ga0265797_10006382_pt1 | contig 16678 bp, 12 predicted proteins | sample P2T30metagenome_FD_192433 | JGI IMG/M metagenome (GOLD analysis project Ga0265797, IMG submission 192433) | Plant litter microbial communities from East Loma Ridge, Irvine, California - P2 T30 | ecosystem: Environmental > Terrestrial > Plant litter > Unclassified | place: USA: California...
GAAGCGCTCACTGACACCCTTTTCCAGGCTCAGAGCAGCCACATGGGCATCTGCAACATTGCGGACATCCACGAAGGCCGGCAGTCCAAAGGTAGGGACTCGTCCAGGGTCGGTAGGATCTTGACCGGTAACACTGCTCAACAAACGTTTGAGCGATGTGTTCAGCCCTGCGATGCCTCCAGATGGGTCCACCTCATGCAAAGGTGGGCCATAGATCATGGGCGGGCAGAAGGTGGCGATGTCGAAGCGGGCAGGAGGGTCTGCCTTCTTGTGCATCTCCCAGGCAACCTTCTCGGCCTCAGTCTTACTAACGTGGTAGGCCAGATATCCATCTTTTGCGCCCTCTTCCACGGTCAATGGATCCCAGTCGTTCGAAGTGTATACATAGCCGGGCCGCGGGTTCTTCGCCAGGTCGACGACGGATGCAAAGCTCGACATGACCGTCAGCCTCTTCAATGTGGTTGACTTCAGCGCAGACGCCATGACGTTGCGCGTGCCATTGACAGCCGGCTCGATCAGATCCTGAAGAGGATTCTCGGAGGTCGTAAAGTAGGGTGATGCGACATGGCAGCAGAAGTCTACGTCTGCCATGACAGCGTCCAATGCGCCTTCTCGTTGAATATCGGGGACGCACTCAAAGGTCAGATCGCCAGACTTGACATGTTGAGCATGTGACTTTTCGAGATGCGATGCCTTTGCCAGTGAGCGGACAACGCCGCGGAGGCGATAGCCAGCATTGAGGAGGCCTGATAGCACGTGCGCGCCCACGAAACCGTTTGGACCTGTGAGAAGAACCAAGGGCTTTTCGCCGTTTTGAAGTGAAACCATCGTGGAAGAAATGTTAGTGAGTATGATTGCAAGGCTTTGAAACTTGCACAATTGGGTGGAGATGTGATCTGGTGGTAGTTGGAGTGTCCATTTTAATATTTTTTGACGTCGTTCAATAAAACATCCGGTGCCTTCGTCATAGTGCCTTGGTTTGCGTAGTGCTTACCAGAGTCCTTTGTCACGAGATTCTAAGATGCAAGATGCTGACAGACACGTATCACAAGGTTTGCCAAGTCAACCGTTCTGTTCCGCTGTCAAGCCGCGCACGACAATTGTAGAACCTTACAGTGTTTGCGACCGAAAGTAATTTCGGAAAGAACAGGACACGAGCTGGCTGATGACATTGGTAAGCACGATGTTGATAACCGCGTGGGCGATGGAAAATATCTAGCGAGACGAAGCGTATCGCTGCAAAGAGAGTGCGCGAACAACAAACTTTGATGGGGATGTTGGCGACCAGACTCTGACTGCGAGGCTTTTGACGTGAGTTTCGATCGGGTCTGGCGGCAATGGTGGAGATGGGTGGTTTGATGGAGAGGTATATGATGAGTTGATGAGAACAGACGCACATGTGCAAGGTGTTGGCAGTATGAGATCATCGCGACAAGTTTGGGCTTCTGATGTGCCTCGCGGGTCCCGAGCCGAGCACTGTCTTTATCCAGACTTTTATACTGCTGCGTCTTCCTAGAACATGCTACCGAGTGTTCACTGCGTCAAGCCCAAACAACATGTGTTCAATACCGCTGGACGACAAGCAGATTCGAATTCAACTGTTCCAGCACCGACCGCTACAACTGATCATTGACGTGACAAGTTGGCCGGAATAGGAAGGCGATCGGCAGCATGTGTTCTAACCGACGGATGACTTGGAATGGCAATACGCATGTTGTACCGATACCGTAGTAGAGACATCGCTTGGAGTTTATGATGGTGCAGATGTTGCCAAATCCCGACGACATGTCGTTTTGCCCTGCCTCTAGTGATACGTACGTGCGTATATTAAGCTCAAAAGCATCTCGCATGGTCTATTCCCTATAGCGACATTGCAATATGTCCGACACGACTTCCATGCACGTGGCATTATTGAACGACTCCTATACTGGAACTGGTGGAGATAGGTCTCCCACCGCACAATAGCTCTCAGGCGATGAATCACCGCCTATTCGTAGGTACATACCGACGAATATACATACATCCTCAAGTCCAAGGAATATCACAGGACACCACTTCAGCCATTCGTCTCGCGAGAACATCAGATCCTCCGTTCGAAATGTATCTCTCCGCCCTCGCTGCATCGATCCTCGCCAGCGCAGATTGCAAAGTCGGTTCGTACAACCACTCACACCCTTCCTTCTTTGCGAGAAGTGCAACTTAACGACAAGGAGGAAAAGAAGAGGAAGTTTGCTAACAGCTACCGTGCGCAGACCTGGGAGTGGATTGGTTCCCTGAAAGCGATTTCCCGTTCTATTGCAGCGCCGCTCAAGGGTACTCGAAGTGCTGCACCGCACCGGATGTAAGTTCTGCTGCTCCTGCCTTTTCGGCTGCGCGTGTTTTTTTCTTTTCTACAAACGGAGAAGGAGATTGTTTTGCTGACTTCGTTTGTTGTAGGCTGACCAGAACGTGTCATGTATTGGAAACGGACTCTAGGGATGGATTTCGCCAGAGCTACAGATTGGAGCAGTCAAATTAAACGTAGATTTCAATCTTTCCAGAGCCACGGTGGTCAATGCTTTGAGCCGGATCTTGTTTCCAAAAGAGTGGCGTTGGCTTAAGCATTCAACGAAGCAACACGCGAGTATCAGATCTATTTCCCACCCATGATCACGTCCAATAATTCCCCAATCGGCGCCTCCCAGTTCTCCTCATCCAACAACCACACCACCGCCTTCTCCAAATCCCCCACAAACCGCTCCGTCTCCTCCTTCGAGTACTTTGCCACATCCCACCTCAAACTAAGCATATAGGTCGTAGCCTTCGGCCCACCCAGCCCGCCAACAAAGACGATGCCGAGGGCCGAGCGAATGGCAATCTGTACGACACGGATATTCTCGTAGTCACCCAAGAAGCCCGGAACCCAGGTCAAGAATTGCGTTTGGTGGGTTTCTGGGAGCATGTTGCCGGCGTTCCCGCCGGGGTGCAGGGCATCGAGGTTGGACATGATGCGGCGCCAGGGCGCGTGGGCGTGTTTTGTGAGTTGGATTTGTTCGTTTTGGAGGCGGGTGAGGAGATCTAGGGCAGACTCTGAGCGATTGACTGGGATTAGGTTTATTACGGCGTTCATGGTTGGGCCAACTACGTCTGAAGCGTCGAGGTCGGCGAGGGAGGAGTAGTCGTTCGCGGGAAGGTGGCGGAGAGTATTGGGCCAGAAAGGTAGGGTTGAGCGGGCTGCTTCGAAGTTGCTGAACAGGGCGTGTGTGTGTTGAGTTCGTGTGATGTTGACGAGGGCCATTGCTGCCTTGAGCGCGACTGAAGCTGTAATTTGTGGGTGGTGCCTTTTGAGGTTCATGAGCTGAGGGGCGTCAAATCCATAGTCCAGGCCGTCTGGGTCCGCAGTTTTGCCTTGTCGTGGTAATTTGGCCGGAGGATACAGTGCTTTCCTATGCAGATGCAGGCTGCTCAAGCGCCGAACGTGCCAGTTCACTTCCATGGTAGCGCGAGGCGAATTGCGCAGTGAATGGTAAATGTCAGCCCAAGTCTGGAATGGCACATGTGGCTGAAGCGGACGCTCAGGCGCAGCGAGGGCCTTGTTCAGATCTTCAAGGACCAGGCGCATCGAGGAGGCATCATGCACAGCATGATGTAGATACATCACAAACGCAGCCGATTGCAGTTCCTCAACATGATAGAGCAGTGCATGGAACATAAGTCCCGGATAAGTGGCATGCTCAGGGTGAGGGTATCGGACGGCCTTGTACTGAAGCTCTGCAAGGTTTCGTACAGAGCCACCAAACGTCACACAATGATCATACAGCTTCCGCTGAGGTTTCATCGTGATGTAAAATGGTGCGCCGTCTTCTCCAAGCACATAGAACGATGTCCACAGCGGGCTTTGACGCAATGCAGCAATCAACGCATGTCGTAGGAAGGGTACAGTCGAGCCGTCGGCTACAATCGCAATGCCAAAATTCCAGGTGTCCATGAGCTTGTGGCGAATCATAACGTTAGTGAAGTCGCTCGCTTGGATGACTGCGTCGACATCTTGGTCAAAGTCGAAACCAGATTTTGAGACAGCCGCACTTGCGTTCTCTTTGAACGATGTTGCATCTTCGGGGTGTATGACGAGCTGGATTGCCTCCAAGCTTAACGGCGCTACTACGTCCAGGGCCTGGTTGGTCTTCAAGAAATTACAGCTTCCATACGTGGCTCCTCGCCGTCCTAGCCATTTCCAGGAACAAAGCAATGCTGGCATGCTGTCTGAATTCAACGTCAGCTCAACTGATCAGGCCTCCTGCGAGCGAACATGAGACGGCATGAGTGTCCAGAATAGGAGCTACTGCGATCGCGAGGCGCAGAATGGAATCGCAGATCATGCTGTTAGTGCCACAGCCATATCGTATGGCGTCTGAATTGTATGGCACAGGCCGGATATAGAGAGGTACCCTTCTCCGGTGACATCTTGGACTGGTTCGATGCTTGTTGTCGCTTCGACATCATCTCATGGGATCATGGGCTCAGCTTGGTGGGCGAAGTGAAATGACCTTGCTCTGCGCGGTGACATTTCTCATATTCAGCCGCATTCGCAGTGACAGACGGATTCGGCGTTTGTTGCGAAGACGTGAAGTGTAATTTAAAGTCCGGCCGTAAGGTTGCAGATGAGGTAGACGAAGGGTAGGCTACACGTTTCAATTGTCGCTCGGCTTCTCCCAACATTAACCCGAAGACTCCCAAAGCGAGACATGTGACAGCTGCGTCAACAACACAATTGCCCACTGCTGAATAACAATTGTCCTTGTGCATACGGCTATTGACTTCGATTCAGGCATACACCACTCCTTTGCGCTGCACACGATACAATGACGACTCCCGTCTCGCCCTCGTCGTCGCCCCGTCTGCCCTCTCCGCCGCCAATTGCCGAAGACCAGAGCGGTCCCACGTCGCCCGGCCTGTCGCTATACTCGAACAAGTTCCCAGGCGGCGCAGCAGAAGCGTCTCGTCGCATTCGCCCTGGCACAAAAGCAGAGGATATGGCTGAAGGTCCGCCTGTCACCGAGCTCATGGACATCGACTCGGCCTTCCAGCTCACCGAGCACCTCAAAGCACTCCACCACTCCTTCACCCACCCTTACGACTCTCAGAACACTACGCCTATAACCGCCGACCTCGCCAGGCAGCTTGCGCACCCGCCACAGCACACTGCAAAGGAGATCTGGCTCTACGAACTCGGCCGCTTCCTGATTCAGAAGACAAACGCCATAATAGTCGCCCTCTTCTCCGACACTCCAGCCTGCTCCGCGGTAACATGTCACGAAATGCGCGCCTCCGAATGGCAATACCTCTGCGCTGTCCACGACCCGCCCAAGTCTTGTTCAGCCATCGACTACTGCTGCCACACCCTGGACTGGGCAGCTTCGACCCTCTGCAACAGCAAGCTCTTCCCCTCAAGACTCGGCCTCGGCTCTGGCGGCGCAGGCATGAGCACCACAGGAGGCAGCGACAAAGTTCTCCTCCAGCAGATGAAAGAGATCACCAACATCTTCCGCCGCGTGTACCGCATTTACGCGCACGCGTGGTTCCAGCATCGCGAGGTCTTTTGGCGTGTGGAGGGTAAGACAGGGCTATACGTGTTTTTCAAGACTGTGTGCGATGAGTATGGTTTGATCCAGGCTGAGAACTATACTATCCCACCTGAAGCGGAGGGTCTGGAACCGAAGGAAGTGAACAGAGACACACCGGTGGCGCCCCAGCCTCCTGCTGGCATGAGCTTGCTCAAGAGGCCTGAAGAGAACAAATCAGAACAACAGCTGCCTGAGCCAGCTGGGAACGAGGTTGTATCTACAGGAGACACAACGAAGCGACACAGAAACACAGCGCACAACCGATCGACCTCGGTCGCGACCACCATTACAGAAGAAGTCGAAGAAGACGAGGAAGTCCCTTCAAAGCCATCACTCGATCGCGCTCCTACTGTGAAGAAAGACGGCGGTCTTGCACGGAGCGACACCATCAAACCACAACTAGCAGCCGAGCCAGAAGCTGAAGCTGAAGCGGCTCAAGATTCCGTGGTTGTCGAGGAACCCTCGGCTGAGGATAGCGAGCAAACAGAGGCAGCAGCAGCAGACTCGAAACCGGAGGACAAGGATGCCGAAGAAGAAGAGGCAGAAATCACAGTGATCGAATCAGAAGTTCCTGCAGACGCTGAAGGACCAGGCGAGAGCGAAGCCGTGATCCCCGAAGAGACAAGCAAAGCAGAGACGGAGGTCGAGAAATGATTGTGGAAACGCGGGATTACGCGAACGTGTATTATGATACCCATTGAGTGTGTAGAGAGAGAGAGAGATTATTCTTCGTCCGACGTGTATAAATTCAAGGATTATTGCTAGCGATCGCTTTTGAGTTTCGACATGGAAGCCGGATGTTTTACTCAATTGTTCATTTGGTGCCACAATCACGTCGTGGGAGCATAAAGCTGGATTACATGTAGTTATATGTTATCAGCATGGATTCGTCCAGCAGGGGACAGCTTTCTCTCCACCTCCCCACGTCATCCTTCGACTTTCACGATATCAATCCAGCTCTCAAGCTCATATCACATCCCACAAAACAATGCCAACACAATTGAACCCGCCTATACCGAATTGCATGACCTCACAATAGCCTGGACCAGAAAGAATCTAGATACTAAGAACACCCACCCACCCCAAAACCATGGCCAACATAACCTCCGCCTTCAACGCCCACCTCAAAACCCACAACTCCCCCCCAGTAACCCCCCACGCCTACAACATCTCGCGCATAGACTCTTTCCTGCAAGAAGCGTACAGCATCAACGCTCGCATTGCAGACCTCACACGCACCCTGCGCTCCACTCGGCCAGCATACCTCTCCACCGCGCCTCCAGCCCGGCACCGCAGACACAATGCCCAGAATGCTACCACCCATGACGCCGCCCGCCCGCTCACGCACGAAGAGCGCGAAGCCTTCGACGCTCAATCGAAGAAACTGCTCAAACAGCTCAACGCGGCTATAAAATCCCTCTCGCAAGCGGAGGAAGTGAGGAACCAGACTCTGGATTCTGTCGCGCTTTCGAAGAGGGCTAAAGGTGGGATGGGCGCTCTGGGACGCTGGGCTGCGGGCGGGGCGGTGACGGCTAAGAGTCCGCAGGAGGAAGCCGAGGAGGCGAAGAATAATACGCTCGCGGCGTTTAGAGCGGCGGTGATAATGTTTTTGTAGCAGCGGCTGGGCGAGGCGGGGAAGGTGCAGGCGGAGATGATGGAGGTGAGGATTGGGAGGGAAGTGGAGAAGAGCAAGAGTGCGCTTTATAAGAGTCGGGGTGGGGCGAGTATACCTTACGCCCATGATGAAGGTGGTCCGGCTGGTGGTGCTGTGGACGGTTCATCGAGACCCACGAAGAATACTTTCCAACAAGATGACGCCCCCGACTCAAACCCCGACACGGCGGCCCTCACCCGCGACCAACTGCAAATGTTCGAGTCCGAGAACGCGGACCTCCTGCAATACTACGAAGGGCAAATGGAGCAGATCTCGCAGGCCGAGCGCAGCATTTTGGAGATCAGCGAGCTGCACAGCACGCTGCACGCCAATCTTGCGCAGCAGAGCGAGCACATCGAACAGTTGGTGCAGGAATCGTATGATACTACGGCGAATCTAGGCAAGGGCAATCAGGAGCTGAAGAGGGCGAGTGAGAGGCGGAGTACGGCGCAGGCGGTGTTTTGGGGGACTGTTGGGTTTTGCTCGTTTTTGGTTGTTTGGGATTTGGTGTTTTAGAAGGTGGTGATGGATTGAAGATGAGCGATTTGATGCGTTGTGGTGGCCTTTTTAAATCGTGGAAGGAGAGAACAAGTCTCGAGGACTTTCGGCTGCTTGCTTGCTCATGCAAAGCTGCATGGCTGGCCCAATGCATATCTGTACAGGATCTTGGGTGAAATTGAAGTCTACGCCTGTATAGCAAAGCCCTGCAGCATGCTCATTCGGGCCAGCACTTTTACATCTCAGCGGAGCACCCAACTAGGGAATCCCCTTCAGGACATCCCAGGGATGCTCCTAAATCCTGATTATCAAAAGAAGTATTTTCAACAAAATACAGCTTAAAGCGTCGCTGAGTGCCGCTGGTGACCAGAATTTTGCGTCAAATACCTGTTCGAATTGCATCGATGTCAATTAAAGCTATCGATGCGAGTAAGTCAATCTGTGCACGAAAACGCATCTGTGATCGATAAAAGTCCACACATATCTTGATCCGACGAAAACGCTATAAATTACAGTACTGTTTTTCATCAAGAGAGCGATACGGAAGAGTGAGTACTTTTATCGTTCAACAATGCTGCTGCACCAAAGTGGGACCTCACCTCCAACGTTCGGCTCCTCTTTGACCGAAACGCCCTCGTCAATAAACGTACATGTAAAAGCAGTAGTACCCAAACCACATTTCCCTCAGATCTGATCATCCCTCCAAAAAAAAAAATAACGCCATTCAAAACAGAAGTAAAGGACTACCTGACCTGAACCCATCGACGTCCCACATCACAACACTAACTCCATCACCGTCAATCAGCCCAATATGGCCAACCCAATCGACTACATCGCCATCAAAAACGTCCTCGCCCTCTACTGCTTCGCCCTTGACACCAAAAACCTGTCGCTCCTCTCCGAAGTCCTAACACCCGATATCGACGCCCGATACCCGTTTCCCGGCGGCGACATGCAAGGTCTCGACGCCGTCATCGATGTCATCTCAAAACGGTAAGAACTCCCCGTCCAAAACATATCCAGCCTACATTCCCTACGTCGTCAAACGACGCAGGGAATCCGAAAGGTACAAGAAAATTTCAATCGAAAGCGAAAGTCCTGATGATCTAATATAGCCTCCACGCAATAACATCCCAGCACGCCCTCACAACCCAGTCAATCGCCATCTCCGCCTCCGGAACCACCGCGCACGCCACCACTTACTTCTCCGGCGTGCACTTCGGCAAAGACGAGTGGGCGGGGCAGACTTGCACGGCGTATGGGAAGTATATCGATGAGCTTGTGTTGTTACCACGACCAGCGGGTGACAGTGCTGAAGAAGGTAAAGTGTTGACAGGAGCGAGTGGCGAGTGGAGAGTCAAGAAACGGAAGGTGGAGTTCATGGCTCGGATTGGGGAGGAAGCGATTTTCAAGAGGGACTGATTAGATCTTTATTTGTGGGCTGGTTGTGGTCGAGGGCTCAAGGGCATAGATAGACTCCGGTATGTATCTTCAGGAGCAAGAACAGAGTCGTTCGACAATCGCCATCTCAGCATTGTGCAACCTTGCAGGATTGCAATTTTACGGAGGACGAGCATATTATCGATGACTAGCTGCATCAAATCTAGACAGCAAAATTGAAATCACTGGATCAAGATCCACAGCAATAGTAACGTTGGAGGTTGAACAAATTTCAAAGGTTATGATTACCCAATTCCCCCGATATTGCCCTGTTCGTTGCTTGAATTACAAACGCCATCAAAAGAGTCGAGGCTTTTTCTCTCCTCCCAAACGCATAGTTCTTTGCGCCATTTGCTTTGCGCCCGCTTGCTTATTCCCATAGAGTAGATCAAAAGGAAGATATAAAAAAAGAAGAGAACAAAACATTCTTATTAAGAATTCGTTTCATGGGTCGTTTTTGTCATTAGTTGCTTTCGTCGTTCTACTAGATGGATGATATCTCTTTGTTGAACTTGAGTGGCGTCGCTGCCTTGTTCCGCTATGGGAGGCAGGCCAACGTAGCTCGTGTCGGCGGATGTATAGTCGCAGGTCACCGGCGTGCCATCATCCAGAGGAAATTGCTCGGTTCGCCTGTGCATCGCTATTTTGCAAACCGTATATCTCGCGTGGATCGACTCTCACGGCATTGCCATTGCGTAGTGATAAAAGCATCACCGCATGAAGGACGAGCCATTTCCACTCCCACCGTTGCCATTCCGACCCAATCCGGGATCGCCGAACCTTTGCGACGCCGCCCTTCGTTCATCGCCAGGCGAAGGGCCATTGTCGTGTCGAACCTCAGTATTGCCATTGTGTTGTGAAGCATCGTTTGCCCAAACTGAGAATCCTTCGGAGGGCACCGAATAAGAAGCTGGCTTGCCCTTTGCGTGATCGGCAAGCGAGCCGTTGATGCCAGTAAGCGCCCAAGCGAAGACGGCTTGCTCGCGAATGACAGACATGAAGTCCTGGCTGTCGGGACCGTGGGCGCGTGGTGGCGATGCAGAGTCGTGTCTTGCCGCCATAGGGCCCAGTGAGGGTGCAAATCCGGATGCGAAACCAGCGCGCGGTCGTGCCTCGAGTGGTGGTAGTATAGGTTGCGTGGCCCATGGTGCGGCAAATACACCGTTGGGGTGAGTTGGTTGGGATGGGCGGTGAGTTGGGTGTGGAATCATTGGTCGGGCCTTTCGAAGGCAGACGACCAGACCGTCAGACGCGCAAGAGATAACAGCTTCGAGCTCAATGGGATCGTTGGTAGCCCTCGCTGGCGCAGAGCGTGGGGTGCCAGGCGATGATGGTAGTGATGAAGCCGAGGAGCGCGACTCTCGCGAATCGCCAAAGATGGCTTCATGTGACTCATTCTCGTTACCGCTGTCTCCCGAAGATGTCCGCGAATTAGGGTCCTCAGCACCACCGTCCACCTGATCGACATCCATACCATCAGAAGAATCCACGGCCGACTCCATACCAGTAGACCCATGACTTCGTGATGACGACGATGCACCATGGCTACTGTTAAGTTGAACACCACCCTCGCTCGTGTCCTCACTCATCTCAGTGGTCATTTCGTCGTCACTATCGTTGTCTGGCGCAGGTGTAGGATCGTCCGCTCTAGGATCCCGGAACCAGAAGCGGAGGTAAGCTATCGAGTCGTTGCCCTTGGCATTTTCCAGACAGTTGATCGAATCTTGCAAGCAGTTCTCAGCGATGCAGTAGTAGAAACTTCGTCCACGCATTACGCTTGCAGGAATTCCGATGACTTCCTCCAGTGCACTTGTGGCGTACATGATTGTTAGTGTGCGGGTGAAGCGGTTCAAGAAAAGTGCTGCTCGTGGTTCGTGCTCGACAGGTTTGACTGGCTGAGAAAATTTGGACGAGATATGCGAAAGCATGTGATATCTTGGGTCCTTTGGCGAGGAAGAAAAGATGCGCCTCACGATGGGTGCGGCAAGTGCGCGGTCTGGGAAGTGGCGTTAGCGTTGTGTCAGTCGTGCCTGCCTGATTCAGGCACTTACTCTCAGACTTTCCACCCCTTTGGTAGATACTGGTACAGACAATCATGACGTCGTAAACAATGGTGAAACAACACTCGCATGTTATCCAAGAGCCATCTTTGGCCAACACGTTGCAGTATGCCAGCACGGCAGCCGTGTCCATGACCACCCGCTTGCGATGGAACTCTTGCGCATAGGGCAATTCATCCTTGGAGAAGAAATTCCATGCTGAGCGATTGACAATCTCGTCTGGGGTGTATCCAAGAATGTCGATCACAGAGTCTGATGAGTATAGAACATGAGCCTCAGGCGTGAGGTCTGACCAAGCCGTCAGTACTGTATCCTCCTGCAGGCGAACAACACCTCTTACCGTGAATAGAAATGAACGTAGTCTCCATGATGCGTATATCGAGTCGTAAGTCGAAGTTCAAAAGTTGTTGTACTCAGCCGTGAGCATTGGGCCAAAGGTGCCAGCAATGGAGTACAGGCTTGAGCGAGGCTCTCTCTCGTGGCGGTCGTCCCTTCCTCCCCTCAATTAAATGCGATTGTGTGTCAAGACAAGCTGTGGTCTGACAGTACCGGCTGGATGGGTCGTCGGCAGTGATACCCAAGGCGCAGCCTCTCTTCAATGTTCCGTCTCTTGTGTCGGTACGACTGACCACACAGAATGTCTTCTTCAGTTCAGCCTTGGGGATGTCGGTTCTAAGTGCGTGCTCTCTGTCTCAGACGGGTTCGAGCGGCTGGGGAGGTTCGTCGAGCGGGCCGTGTCGCGGGTGGCAAAGAGGAAAAGCGGCGCGAGGGAGAAGATGTATTCGGCTGGGATGCTCGGGGTTTGTCGGTGAGATGTCGAGGGTGGGGGAGGGTTGGTTCGGCAGGGGCGCGTGGGTGGAATGGAAAGTGCAGAGGGATAAGAAGCGTGGTATGCTCTGGTGGCCCTGTGTGCAGTGGAGAGGGTGGTTCCACAGCCAATAGGGTCGGACAGCAGATGGCGTCGCGGTATCGGGAACAATGTCCGTTCAAGTAATGCCAGGGTTTCGTCCTACGTCACGATGCTGCAGAAATTTGAACTCTCACGCCAGACGAGTGGCAGCCGTTGTGCTACAGAAACGGTAGGGTTTGGTGCTGTATTTCGTCTACATGTGTGTTGATATATTTGGACTTGGAGACTTTCGGGGAAGGTCATGTCTGGCGAGCAAACTTCTTGATCGACTGTCCCTCGACAGCACAGCCTTGAGTATCAATGCGTCCCTCCACACGGATATGCCTTTACGCATGGATGTTCTTCAACGTCTGATCAGTCAGCCCTTGTCCAAACGTCCAGTCCCCGCAAACGGTTTGCTGTACGCCCAAGCCATCGACGCCATCGACGTGAGAGCTGTCGACCTGCTCTAATACTTCGATCCTCAACTGCTTGCACACGCCATCCCGTGGGACTCTGTAAGGAGACATCGTCGATGCCAGGGTGCCAGGTTGCCCATGTACTCTCGTGGGATGTTCACCCCACGCTAGGCAGGTTTCAATAAATCCTGTGAGGCCTGGTCCGGCTGCATGTTCGCGTGGTACTACTTTTAGTTAGCACTTCATTGAACACATGCGTATCCGTTCAAGGCGGCACGTCACGCCGTACCAAGCTTTCCTCAGCCTGGTGAGTGGATGTGATAGCTGAAGCCAGCATCGAGACATGAAGAAAGCAATGTTGCCTTTCTCACCAGCTTAAGGCTGTCATGCCATGGCCCCGGCCCAGTTAGGGCAGCTTCACAAGTGTGCCTGCACATCAACGGTATAACAATTCGTCCTGTGAAGACATGTACTGTACAATACAATATGTAGTGGCAGGTGCCGGCGTCTATCGTACACCGTCTCCCTGCAGACTGGCCCAGGGACCCGACATGGAGGCATGCAATGATGACACAGTATCACTCTGTGAGCTGCCACGCGGATGATAAGTGTTTGAGCGCATTCGCCCGTTCAAGGATGATCTGCTCGCCTGGCACAACAGCGCAGCACGCAACGTTCCTGTCGGGTCCCGGAAGTGCTCGCCGCATGCACGCCGGCCGTTAATAGTATGTATGCGTAGCCGCTGGGCTCTCGCTTCGTTCCTCTCGTGTGTTGATCCTCTGCGACTACGGCGGTCGGAGGCACCTCCTAGTCTCATACTACTACCGCTTCGGAGTTGTAGTCGTATTTTATACTGCGTAATTGCATCCTCTCTGCCACGCTACTCATGCGTGCTTAGTCCTTCGCGCCAGCATTACTCGAGCCACAAGCGTTTTGCCGACTGAAGTGACACCAATTCGCGGAAACCCTACGTCAGCCCCTAGCCCAGCCTCTCTTTTCCCACGCTCGAGCAGCAGCACATCGTCGATGTTTTGCATGGCCGAGCAGCCACGAGCCTGAAAGTGCCTGTCCAGGTATATCTCATCGGCCACTAGGAACCACTTCCGACGCTCACTCCCGTAGCCGAGACGCCGTTTCGCTGCCGACGCTCTGCAGGGCAACCGACTCCTCTCGGCGTGTTTGCGGGATTAGGCCTGCCGAAAGCCTGCCTCGCCTGCCTACATACGTCGGCACTGCCTGCCTCGCTCGTACCACCATCCCTACCCTGGCCACGGGCCCGTCTGCCCCGAGCAACTCCCTGTCTGCAGCGCTGAGCAAACGGCCTTACACAACAACCGCCTGAGCCAGACCCTCGGTGTGTTTTGGCCTAGACCCTCCGCTGCTGCTCGCTTAATGCAGGACATATCATCAGACTAAGTGCTAGCCTTCATAACATCACGTGCCCGCTGTGGGTACCTCACTCATATACAGCATTGCAAGCATGCCGGGACCTGCCGATGTGTTTCCGAACTTGGAGTGGTGCGCGCGACTCAGTGTAAGTGATGGTTGGTATGCTCACTGTGTGCTCAAGTCTTACGTGTTTTCCAGTTTCCGCAAGATGTTGCTCGTGAGTCCACCCTTTTGAGAAGCGGTCTGGGGAATGTCTGTTGATTGAAGGATAGAGTCAACGCTATACGACGTCAAATTCTGGCCGTGGCCAGAAGAACATGACGAGGAAATCGTCTTTGCTTTCACCGGAGGCAAAACTGTATGTATCAGTCTGTCACCTAGCTCCACCCATGCTGACTCATCAATCATAGCTAGCTGTGTGCACCACCAAGAAAGACTCCATCCAGCCTTTTGAACACCTACGATCATGGCAGCTGGACAACGGCACCAGTTTAAACAGCATATGTTGGACCAAAGACGGGAAAGGACGACCTCTGTTGTGTGCGGCAGGCAGCAGCCCAAGAACCATTCTCATCTTCGACCTCGAGCACGACGAACCGATTCGAGTGCTTCCTGGACATGGCAGGGCCATCAATGACCTCCAAATCTCACCTCTATCCACCGACATTCTCGTCTCTGCCTCTGAAGACTACTCAATACGAATCTGGAATCTGAACGCCAAACATGAAAAGCAACCATGCAGGGCCATCTTCGCCGGTCAAGGTCACCAACAACCACTACTGACAATAGACTTCCATCCCAATGGCAGATGGTTGCTCTCAGGTGCTATGGACACCGCAATCGCTCTCTGGGCAGTGCCACCGCTTTCCGAACTCGACGAGAAAACAGACGACAATCTCGAGCCACGGGTAATCGCATACCCATGCTTCATCTCCCAGGAAATACACTCCAACTACGTCGACTGCGTCAAGTGGTACGGCGACAGCATCATTTCTCGTGCAGCCCGAGCTCCATCAGACGGCATCGACAAGAAAATGGAAAAGAACGAGATCCTGCTTTGGAAGATTGACGGCTTCGACTGCGAGATGCCTCATCCCGATCCTCCAATGCCATATCCCGGAATATTCACACGTTCCGCTTTCCCGCATCCAGAACATTCGCGTGGTTTTGAGCGGCTGCTCACTTTTGATGCCAAGTCTACGGCGAGGTTCTATCTTCGTTTCGGTCTGCTGCATCGGCCGAGTATGCGACCCATCCTTGTCATGGGCAACGAGACGTCAAAGTTCTATTTCTGGGATTTACAGAAATGCGAAGAAGGCGAAGACATTGTCAAGAAAGGTAAAGGCGGGAGAAAGAAAGCTGTCAAAGGCGGCTTGAACGTCGAGAGCCTCAACCGCCTCGGAGGGCTCCGACGAGATGGCAGTGTAGCCAGCGACAGCGCAAGTGGTAAGTCAACTTCTCCTCTTACCTCTGCACCCAACAACAGCATATCGGTATCCATTCGCTGACAATAATCGCACAGCTCTCAACACAAACAACTCCAGCACCTCTGCCTCCGCAGCCCAAGACGCTTCCGCCTCGGTCTCGGCCAGTGCGCCTAACATGCGCTCTGCTACCGATGATCCAATGAGAGCGCTGCTGCCGCAGTACACCGCAAGTTCGCCTACCTCGTTACCGAACAAGGACACGCATTTTGCGACTTCGCAGATGACTTGGAGTCCGGATGGGAAGTGGCTGGTTGGGGTGGGGGATCAGGGGATGATGGTTGTGTTTCGGAGGGAGGTTGGGCGGTGAGGAGGCGCAGCGGGTATGGTTCCCAAGGTTGGGCTTACTGACTGTATCACTGTCGATCCCACCGGACGTTATGGTCGGTCGAAGACTCGTCAATGGTCGACAATGTTGCTCCATACATTATCTCGTAAGGTTGATCATTGCAGATAAACTTCATCACAACTTACACGCATCGTGTGGTCACGCTGTATTCCCCGAACCCTTCTGTATCGGCCCAACGTAGATTCACTATGCGTAAATATCTATCCCTCACTCAAGGCAGCATCCAAACTCCTCTGGAAAGCACCACTCGTCTCCCCACCCAAATTCCTCCCAATAAACACAATCCTACTGCCCAACTCTTCCTCGCCCTGCTGCCCATCCCCATTCGCATCAACCCCATCGATCAACTCGAAAATCTCCCGAACACCCTGCAACATCTTCACCTCCCCACCCACCAACCTCACCCGTCCTTTCGACCGATGAATCTCCCACCCTCCAACCTCCTCAAAACCAGGAAGTTTCGCCTCCCAAAGCACACTCCTTAACCACCCATCCAACCTCTCCGTCCCCTTCTCCCCCAACGGCTGCTCAATCCGCACCGTCACCGTCCCAATCGCCGCATCAAGGTGACTGTGTCCCTTCTCCGCGAAATCGAGATTCTCCGCGCTGACGCGATCGTACGCGTGCAAGTCTAGGATCAGGCCTTCGAGCTGCGGGACGCGGCTTTGCTCGGTGATTTGCACGCGTGCGAGGCTGTTGATGCTGCGGACGCGGGCTTCGATGGTGGCGAGCTCGGATGATGAGACGAGGTCGGACTTGTTGATGAGGATGACGTCGGCGTGGGAGATTTGCAGGTGGGCTACGGAGAGGAGGGGGGAAGTGTGAGAGTGGGAAGCCCCTTCGGAAGAGTGTTCGTCGTCGTGCACGGCTTCATCGCCGGTGGGTTCTTCGAG
>Ga0265797_10006383_pt1 | contig 16677 bp, 20 predicted proteins | sample P2T30metagenome_FD_192433 | JGI IMG/M metagenome (GOLD analysis project Ga0265797, IMG submission 192433) | Plant litter microbial communities from East Loma Ridge, Irvine, California - P2 T30 | ecosystem: Environmental > Terrestrial > Plant litter > Unclassified | place: USA: California...
TCTCCTCCGCACGCGTGACGTAGTCGTCCATCACCCAAATCCACCAGAAGCGCCGCGCGACCAGGCACTTCGCAGAATGCACACATGTCTTCCACGGCGGTTCCCAAGGTCGTCCCGGCGCAGCTCTCCTTTCTAGCCATATACAATCCTTCGCTCGGAACATCAGACGAGACTTTCCACCAGCAGATTGTCTTTTACTACTCCAAGGCCGCCAAGACGCGCTCCAAGCTGAAGGATGGCGACACGGAGAGGGAGGAAGAGTTGCGCGAGCAGGAGAATGAGAAGCTTCGCCAGGTCGGGCTAGCTCAGGGCATGGTAGGCTTTGCGAAGTAGGACGCATGCAGGCGAGCACTTTCCACGTCTTCAGCTAACCAAGAGTAGGAGTTTCTCCAATGGCGAAGCAGTTGACTCTGTGGAAACACAAAAGTCGCGTATTGTTCTACGCGAACTGGAGAATGGGTGGTGGATATTGGCAGTATGTATGCCCACGTGCTCAGAAACACTACGACTAACACCACCATAGTCCATTGATCTCACCCAACTCCCACCGACCGGCGGCCTCACACGAACCGACTCGAGCACCGATACCACCGAGCCCATAATCGAATACTCGTCACGCGAAGTCAGCCCACCTGCGCTCCTGATTCAGCAACTCGTACGCGCCCAGTCCGTCTTCCTGCTGCATCATGGCTCAACACTCGAGAACATGTTCTCTAAACACGGCCGTGCCAAGTTCTGCAGTATACTCGACAAGTACTGGTCGCGATTTGCGAGCAGCTGGGACGTGCTGCTACATGGAAGCCCTGCGGTGGACATATATGGTGGCATGAAGCTGGCAGCAGGTGGCGAGCTGGGTATGGGCGTTGGTGAGGAGGAGTGGGGAAGCAGCGAGCGAGACGTACTTGAAGACTTCGCACGCAGAACATCAGGTCTCGTCGATGTCATGGTGTCTCGTTTTGGAGAAGCATCACCTCTACAACAAGCCAAGACATCCACAGACCCGAAGACACTCGAAGTGTCAGAGCTGGAACCCTGGATAGGAGTCGGAAAGAACGTCCATGCCGCAGATGGCGTTGTCTTTTCGGGTCTGGGAGCTGTGAGCAGGAAGTCATTACGAGACTTGTCTCACTGGGTAGAGTCTATCTACGCCCACGGCGAGTATGCTTACGGCGTACGAGATAACCCAACATCGGATCGCAGGAAACGGCGAAGGAGAAATCTAAAGCCCGAACCCGAACCAGAAGAGCCGTCGCCTCCAATACAACAAGAAAGGCCTCGTTTCCCTCCGTCGAGCAACGGCTCCCTGCCACCGGGTATCCCTCCGCCTATCGTCAAAGCAGCTGAGAGCTCTTTGGACAAAGCATCCGCCGCCGTCCAAAACAACAAATCCCAAGCTGACTCTACTGCACCTGAGTCCAAGCCAATGCTAGCGTCTCTGGGTGACACCGAGACCTGGATGAAGTACATGACACTTGGCTATGGGACAGCATGGGGTGGAAAAAAGAGTGCCGAATCTTCGGAATCTACTGCTCCAACGCCGGCACCGCCACCACCGGCACGTGAACGGACACCTTCACCAGCAGCAATGCGTTACGTAGATCCGACTCCGGATGTGGACCCAGCAGAGGAGAAGATGAAGCAGCAGATACGTCTAGAGAACGATGGGTATTTCCTTGTAGGACTCAAAGGCGATCTACAGGACTTAGACATCGATGACGAGAATGGGGAGGGCGATTGGAATATTCGTATCCCGCTACGGACTATACACGTGGAGGTCGACAGGCGAGAAGCTTCACTGAAAACAGAAGACGGCGATTCAGACTCGACTCCGCAGTACGAGAGAGACATGAAGGTGGAGCCGGCAACCGAGAACAAGCTATCACGGTTACGACCTGTTGTCTACGTGGTAAGTCCCTGCACCATCAACAGATCCATCCCCGTACTAACACCCACCGCAGCACCGTCCCTTCGTCTACACCTTCCTCTTCGAACACCGCACCCACTCCCTCGGCGTCGCATCCTTCTACCGCGACATCCACAACTTCTTCTCGCCCCTCCACCGCTCCCTCGACAAGAGCACATCCCCCAGCCTCGTCGCCGCCCGCCTCCACGCCGTCTCAAACCACTACACAACCGAAGCCTCAACCGGCGGCTCAGGCCCCTCCTCCGGCCCCAACACACAAACCATCTACGACCTCGTTTACGACCCCCGCACCTACACCGTGCATTCCAGCCTCCCCAACATCCCCGATCCGGGTACCCTCCTCGCCGAGGGCCTCGGCAGCAACAGCACGAGCTCCCTCGGCTGGAGCAGAATCGAAGCCCTGAATGTACACTCCCAGATCCTCGCCACAGTAGCGGGTACACGCCGTAACCTCTCTGAAATAGAACGCACATGCAAAACATCCCGCGGCTGGTGGGTCGTCTGGATGCGTCTGCCCCCCTCTCAAGTCAGCAACGAAGACACCGTGCAGAACAATGCTTCCAACGAGAACGCCGGTTCGGGGCACGGCTCCGGCCAGTTCAATTCCAACGAGCTGCGTGAAGCGTTTCTGGTGAGGAGGGCGAGGGATACGACGGCGCATAGTGCGAAGAGCTCGAGTAGCTTTGCGAGTGGCATGTGGAGTGGGCTTGGTATGGGGGGTGGGAGTACGTCGCGGAATGAGAGGATGGGTGGGAGTGCCGCTGGGTGGGGACCCAAGGGGTTGGCGGAGGGGATTGGGATTGATGCGAGGAGGTATGTTGAGGAGTTGTTGAGTTTGAATAGGTAGAAAGTCAGGTTAGAGATAGCGCGAAGGGGGTCAATAAGAAAGATGATGAAATACAATGAGCAAATGAAGCAAATGCAATTTGCCCTGTCTACGGCGCCGCCTCGATCATCTTGTCCGTCTTGTCCTCACCCCACTGCCCCTCACGCATCAAGTCTTCAAGACATTTCTCAACAAGCGAAACCATCTTCCTATGATGCTCCTCCGACACATGGTGATCCTCTGCAAGCTTGCCCAGCCCAGCAAGCCCTTCTCGTATCCTCTCAGCCCTTGTCTCCCGAGGCACATGCGCACCTGCAGGATGCATAGCCTGGTACAAAGTGCTGACCACCCTTCTAAACTCTCCATCGGCACGGTTATCCCTTTTTCTGGTTGTAAATTTGGCTACAGAGCCATTTTGACTGTCCGGGCCGGCATCTGGCAGACCTGGAAGTGTGTCCGCGGCAGGGGGACAGGCGTGGAACTCGCGGAATGAGAGTGGGAGGTGCAGCCACGTTGCGCCTTCTTGGAAGACAACCTTTTTGATGGAGTCTCGTACGAGGTTATTGTCGACACCCATCCAGACTGACCATTCTTTGGCGTGGAAGTCTTGTTGGGCTTTGCAGAGGGGGTTGGTGAACTTGAGTTGGCTGGGGGAGTTTGTTAGCGAGATGAATGACATGTAGTGTGAGTGTGGTTGCGCACCTTGCTAGAATCTCCATGCGTTTCGTGCATGGCGTGACTCTGTTGAGACCGTTTTCTATTTCGTCTCTTATAATGCTGGCGGCTTTGTATACAGGATCTGAGTACACTTTCGTCGTTGACATTTCGTTGCCGGTGGTTTGCTCTTGATAGAGTTTCTCGTAAAGCATGATGTTCAACGGAATAGAGGGGTCATTTTTCCAGGTTAGAGTGTCTAGGAAAAGGGCGTCGTGCTGCCTTTCCAGGTCATCTTTCAGCGCTTCGTGTATCCTCAAGTTGATGTTCCACGTCTGCATAAAGACCAGGTTATGCGCAAAATGCAGTTTGGGTATTTCGTACTGAATGGTGCGACGAAATGCTATCAAAAATCCGATTAGGTCGCGTAATTTGAGGTCAGCGCCGTCTTCGTGGTTGTCATTGACATGACGATCCGCCTCGCGTCGAATAACGTCTTGGATTTTCTTTTGAGCGATGTTTAGAAAACCGCGGCGATTTATACCGTCTTCGAAGAGCACGTCAATGATGGGCGTGCTGAGGGCTTTGAGCTTGGGTTTTGAGATAGGAAGTGAATCTTTGCGATGGTTTCCTCGGGAAAATGCTGAAAGAGGGATACCGTGTGATAATAGTGTACGTTGGAAACATTGTTGTAGATTTGCTGGGCGATCACCACCAAATATACTCCTGTCCCCCATGATTTTGAGGAAAGCTTCCATATCCGGCCACTCTTGGTCCAGTACAGGTGTGCGAGGTGTCAAGAAAGACACACTATGGGCTTGTCGCAGATAGTTGTAGAAGTGCGCGTATGCTACCGGATAGCCAGCGTAGTTTTGAAATACCATGTTGAACTCATGGACGGCTTGAGCGGTAACAAAAGCTATCATGCCAGCAAGGAACGGGTTGTAACGGGGCCAGTCCCAAGTGGAGACACCATTGATCACCTTTCCATCGTTGGCCCCTTCCTCCTTCGTTAGCCCCTTCCTCGTTAATATCCTCTTGACCAAGGCACGCCGATTCCAGAACCTATCTCCCACGAGCCAATCCCTGACAACCGTCGTTGTTTCTGATTCGTTTCGAAGGAAGGAATTGAGTCCTTGACGAATATGCTTCGAAGTAAACGGAGATTGCCTCAACCTGTTCATTATGTCACCGTGATCGCTTTGATCCGAGCTTTCGCGGGAGTTCTTGCTTGACCAGTTTCTTTTGTAATCGTCCGGTATGAGGTTTGGATCGGTGGCGGGTATAAGATTTTGTACATCTAGGTAGATATCTGTACAGAGAACTATCTCCACACTAAGATCAGGGCGCTTCTCGTTCATCTTCCGAGTAAAGTCGTTCTTATCAAGATCGTCGCCATATAGGGCCTGAAAGTAATCTCGCCAAAGTTGGGTGAAGTTATCCATAGCGGGCGGGTCCTGCCGGATCTTGGCTTCCTGCATACTTGCAATATCTTCCAATGCATTGTGAAGTGACTCTAGGGCGGGCCAAGATGCGTTCGCGAGAAACCCATCCTCGACCATTTCTTCCATCAGTATGTATCGATTAAAGCAATCATCAACGACGTAACCGTCCAAGACGCGCCAAATAAGGGAGTAGGTCTTTAAGCAGCTGAATTGCGCCAAGCTCGTGGGGATCTGAATGCATGATACGCTGGTGTCCAACTCGACTTTACTAGAAGCAGAGCGAACAACGCCATTGCATCGGCGAATCAAGTTCAGAGAAAATGCCTCCATCGAGCTCAACTCTGGGAACTGAGTCGTCAGATGGTGCACAGCGGTCCGGAGCAATTGAAAGGCGGCCTGCGTCGTCGCCATCGTTGTGATAAGGTCAACAGTCCTGCCTAGGAGGTATTCGTGCCAGTTCGAGCGGATAAACTCCTTAACGCAGTTGTAATCCATCAGAAGGCAGCACATGGCCACCCAGCGCTCGTGTTCGCTGTTATCAACTACATACGTTATCCGTGGTGTTGCGGGGGGTTTCTCCGCAATCGCAACAGCAGCGTTGTCAACTTCTTGATCGGCCAACTCCTCGATTTCAAGCTTACTGAAGCGATTGGTAATTCCATTGATGGAACCATGGCGCGAGACTTTATCCTTCTCTTCATCGGCGAACTGCGGCTTTCGTATGAACGGTCGTAGAATGTTTAGCGTGTGCTACAAGGTCGATGTGAAAACGGCATGACTCTCATCATCCTCAGCATGAGCTACCCTTTCAAACTCCTCCAATCCATCTATCTGACTGCCATGCCACTGCGTCGACTTTTTTCGTAGTTTGATAGCCCGTGCTGCACACTGAGCGGCGTAAAATGGGACGACGAATTGCTTTGGCGGTTTCTTGGCGATTGCCTCCGCACATGCGATGAGTCCGTTGACGCTAACTTCCCGCTCTTCCGGCTTCTTCTTCCGGGACTTTGGCTGGGATGCCGTGGCTCCCTGAGATGATTTGTAAGGCGGCGTGTAGCCGCAGCTTGTCGCAGTGCTACAAAGCCAAGTGATGTATGTGTTGGTGTCCTTTTTGTATTCGAGATAGCTGTTGTAGATGTTGTCGGGTAACATTTTGAGGAAGAACGGTGGGGTGATATGTTTGGGGCGCTTCGGCTTTCAACTAGAGAGACAGTCGGGCTGATACCGGAGCTGATACAGTCCTAAGCACACCAACTAGCGTCGCGCTAAGCTCTGAGGTTGCAGAGAAGGTGTTGATGAACGCGACCAGGATCTCCAGATCTGACACCATGCGTCAATCGGCAATGCTGAGCGGCCCGATTAGCTAAAACACCTCTTGACCATCGCTTTCACCATCGTGTGATCGAGGATTCTGGGCATTGCTTCTGTAATTGATATTGCGTGGCTCCGATGAGCTATAGCAATTGTATGAACATCCGTAACCGGGAAGTTCGTCGACGTGGGTTGACTGATCTTGCGGAAGAGATCAACGCGAATGAGTGCGTCTCTGACTCAAACTGGGACCAGGTCTTTGTCCGGGCTAGTCATCGAGATCGTACTTTGGTATACGATATGTTTGCGATGCTTTGTGATTGCATAAAGTATGCAAAGGTAATACGTGCCCTTTCTCGTTGTCGCGTCTCACCCCGCTGCCTGGTTTTCTAGAATGTGGGCTAGGATGTTCCTGCAATGTCAACATTGTGCGTATTCGTGCGTGTGTTATGAGGCTGCAATTTTGTGGGTGGAAGACACTGTTCAGAATGTGAGTGATTAGTAGAGGAAAGAGCGACGAAGGGCATACTAAGCAAGACGTGACTTGGCAGAGCAGGACTGAACGAGGAACGCACCTTTATTAATACTAAACTCGCTACACTGGGGTATATCTGTACGCTTTTAATGCCGAGCATCCACTTCCTCGCCCTTCAGTCTTCGTATAATCGTTTTCGAAGTAACCGTAACTTCAAAACACTCCACCCCAAACGTTCGTCGCTCAATCCCACTGAGGTGGCCCATACGACAACCCGTGGACGATAGGCCACTTATAACTCTCGCAATATCGACGACGTAAGCGATGCTTAAAGCCTCTGTTCGAATAATAGTGAAGGTGATGATAAGCGGACGTCTCCCAATCACTCCACCTCAATCCCATCCACATCCTCCGTATCATCCAACGCCCTAACCACCTCCTCCATCTCCTTCGGACTCGTAATCCCCCAAACCCCACCCCCCTTAACAGCCCCCTTCATGCCAACCTCCTTGCCCACAAGATTCCTGCCCACTTTCCCGGGTCCAATACCCACATACCGCATAATCTTCTCTTGCTCATGCAGGTATTTGACGCTCTTCCACCACTGCACCGTCTCCACACAACTCCTTGCTAGCAAGTCTTTCAACTGCTCTTTATCCTGGAAGGGCTTGCCGGACACATTTGAGATGCAGGGCATGATGCCCGGCCACGTTATAATATCGCGGCCGTCTTCCGTGGGCTTATGCAGGATGCGTTTCATTGTTTCGGCCGCAGGTTTCATGAGGAGGCTGTGGAAGGGAGCGTCAGATTTAAGTCGTACATGTCTCGGGTCGTGGCCGCCGAATTGGCGGAGGTTGGTCAGGAGCGTGCTGATGCGCGTTATACTCCCACTCAAGACAATCTGGTTCTTCGAGTTGAGGTTCGCGATGGCGACTTGCTGGACGGCGGGGAGGTGGTCGTGGGAATCGGCTTTGGAGCCGAGGGCGAGGAACTCGTGGATACCGTTGATGAGGGACTGCATGTGCTCTTCGGATTCGCAGACGAGGGCCACCATGCCGAACTCGCCGCCTTCTTCTGCGACGGCTTCTTGGCTGCATTTGCTCATTACTTCGGCTCGTCGGCGGACCATTTTTAGGGCGTCGTGGAAGGTGAGGTAGCCGCCTGCTACTAGGGCTGCGAATTCGCCGAGCGAGTGGCCCAGTGTGATGTCGACGCGCTCGCTGGTCTTGAAGCCAAACTCCTTCTCCAGTATCCGCAGTATCAGGATCGAGGTTGCCATAATGGCCGGTTGCGCGTTCTCGGTTCGTGTGAGTTCGGCATTCGTGCCGGACTCGATTGTCTTGGTAAGGGGGAGTTGAAGGGTCTCGTCAATCTCCTCGAGGATGGGTTTCGCGGTCTGGGGGAAGGCTTGCAGCCACGGTGTGCACATTCCCACGCGTTGTACGCCTTGACCTGGTATTGCTTAGTATACTAACATGCTGAAATATGTGGAAGCTAGAAAGAAGTACCAGGGAAGAAGATGGCAGTCTTGGGTCTCGTAGCGGGCGCGTCTCGCACGCTGCTCATCCAGCGCCGCCGTGCAGGCTGGCAGTTGGCGCTCCGCTCGCCGCATCGCATACACCGGCGCGGAAGACGCGGGGCTGCTCTGGAAACGGTACTCAAAGAAGAAGACATGGCGTGTTTCGGGCTATGAAGTTTGGGGAGTCATGGTGTTGATTTCCAGAAGCTCTGCGGAGATGCGGAGGTTCGGGCGCGGGGAATTGACGTGAGGTGCCCTGCAGCTTGAATTAGCGCCGTGGGGTTACCCAACACCCACGGCCGAGGTCTTGCTTTTCCGCGACCAATCGTCACCGAGGCAGTGAGTGACATGTTTACAGGCCATGAAATTATTAATTTCATTGCTAGACCGAAGGAAATCCTTGATAGTGGACACTTCCATAGCATCCTTACGCGCCCTGGATGTTGAGTCCAGCGTCAACCTGAATGCGCATACCAGTCATACTAGTATTCTTCGCCAACATGACATACGCCGAAGCACAGTCATCCATGAAAGTTACATGCTTCAGCGCTGCAGCATTCGTGAGCTGCTCGATCTTCTCTTTGCTATACTTGAGGCCCTGCGTGACTGTCAGCATGGCACGTCTGGATGGCTTCTGCATCCTTACCCATTCGGTCAACAGTAAGCCTGGGAGAACGGTATTGACGCGTATCTTGGGCCCGACGGTGGCGGCAAGGCATTTGACGAGTTGGAGTTGGGCTGCTTTGGTGACGGCGTAGGGCATGCTGGAGCCGCCTTGGCTGACACCCTGTGATTCGGGATCAGTACTCAATTACAAACCCATAGTCCGTAGTTGTGTCAAGATAAAGGAAATTGAGAACGTACCGCGATACTGCCCGTAGTAATCATCAGCCCACCATCTGGATTCGCATCAAACGTGCTCCTTGCCTCAGACAACAATGCCTTGGGCACTTTGACATTCGCATTCCAGCACTTATCCCACTCTTCATCGCTCATGGAGTCGAGGTCTTTCCACTCGGAGAAGCGCGTCCAGCCTGCGTTCGCGATGATAACGTCTAACCCTCCCAAATGTTCAATCGTCTCCCTAATTGCTCTCCTCGCCTCATCCGTGGATGTCATATCCTGTCGCACGTATTAGCATCTCTTCTTCCAAACTCTCAATTACCAAACCCACCACAACTCACCGCTTTGATAACAACAGCCTTAACCCCATGCTCTTGACAAGCCTTCTGCACCTTCTGCGCGGGCTCAATCCGGTTGAAGTAGTTAATCGCCACATTGGCGCCTTCACTCGCAAACGTCGTGCTGAGGAGTTCGCCGAGACCGCTGAATTGGGGGCGTTAGTCAGCGTTGAGATTTGGAAGACGACATAGCGGGTATAGAGTGAAATGTATGGAGGAAGGCATTCAGGAAGATCCGATGTACATACGCTGATCCACCGGTGATAAGTACATTCCTGCCTTTAAGGTCGTACGGCATGTTTGCTGCTTTGCTGCCTGCTCTGTGTGTGTGTTGGGTAGGCCTGGTGGAGATGTAGAATGCGAGTGATGTGGTTCCTGTTGTAGATTTGGAGTAGGAGAGAAGAGATAAGCTTTCAGCAGGGAATGCTTGGGATAGAGTACCGAGAGTTCATTCGTGTGTTGTTTACAAGCTGACTGTCGGCACCGTCGTCACCGTCGGGAAACATGGTGGGGCAATGGCTTCCGGAGTTTATGCAGGTAGGACCACCCCCACCCCCGGTTCTATCGTACTTCTTGCCGGTTTGGGGTTAGTAGGGTTACCTCGGTACAGTCATACATACATTTACATGGCATGTAGCGGGCTGATGTTTGCTCCGCTTGTATTGTACTCGATTGCAGGACGCCGTAAGATGCGATAGTAGATTACCTCTCATAACCAACCATTCCGCTCCAACCCATCCTAAGCGCTTATCCCAAGCATTGCCTTTAGAAGAATAGTCTGCATGCCTAGGTACGGACTCCATGAAGAGTGCTCCTCAAACACACTCTACATGTTATCGAAATCCAGACCCCAGTCGTCATCTCCTCCGCCACCACCCATATCCATGTTCATGTCCATGTCCATATCCATGCCCATACTACCCATGTCACCCAGATCCATACCAGGCAAGCTGCCCAGGTCTGTGCTCATATCGCCTGCGCCTGCATCGCCATTGCCCATGCCGATGTTGGACAGGTCCAAGCCTTCGGCACCAGTGAGTTCGTCCATACTGCGTTGCAGCGCTTTGTTATCCATGTTGGAAATGTCGTCTACCACCGTCGCGGCTGCTGCGTCGTCGATAGCTCGGTTCAGATCATCGGATATAGTTTGCGATTGCATGTCCCCGATGTTGACGCTCGGTATGTTGATGGGTGGTGCTTGGAGTCCAGCTTCGCTGAGGGAGGCAAAGTGCGCTTCTACTCGGCGGTGCAGACGCACTATCGTCTCTGCAGTCAGAGGATCTGTTGCGACCAGATTGGCTGCGCTCTCGAACTCTTGCTTGAGCATCTCGCGGAGGTTCATGCGGGTCCGTTGTTGAGGCGGCGCTGGTATCGAGCTTCCCATCCAGTCTATCGTGATCGGACTGTCTTCAACGGTTGGGGCGCAGATGATAGACACGCCAATGTCGAGCGCAGCGGCTCCGTTGCCAGCATCTGTCTGCGCTTTTACCTCATCTATGATTGCGCGTAGCGTCCTGGTGGCACCAAGCATCTTGAGCGATGCGTAGATTTGGCGATGTGTATAGCCAGGTGGGTTTGGCTGTAACGAAGAAGTCGAAGCCCATTGACATAGTTGTTGTATTGTATGCCGTAGAGACGTGTTCAAAGTGCTGTTCGGCGCATTAGTCCACTGGTCCACCTCCTTCAAGCTAGCGTATATGGACCGTTCGTAGTGTGCATGCACTTTGATTGCCTGGATGAAAGGCTCAAGTGTCGTGCGATTTGGCTCGCGCCGCTGTAGCGTACGGAAGCATTTCTCCAGGCGACTAGCCACCATCGCTATTATAGTCGAGTGCATAGCTTGTGCATCGCCAGAAGAAGGAGTCGTCAGTATGATTTCATTGAAAATGCGTATCATTGAGTCGAGGTCCTTGTGTGTTTGAAGAAGCGCGTAGGAGGCCATCCACGTGAGACCTTCAATCAAAGATGGTAGTAGGAAAGTCTCTCCGAGATCTGAAATTGAGTCAGTGGTGTTTAATTGGACAAGAACATTGGGGGTAAGCTTACATTCCAAGCCACCTTTGACCGACTCAAATGACAGTACGCCTGTCGAGCATGCCACAACAGTCTGCCTGAAAAGTGTCGGAACTATAAGATAGAAATCCTGTGGCCGACAGGATGCAAACACCTCATTGCTCAGCCCTTCCTTGTCGGCATCATAGAGCCCTTTAAGCCAGTTGCCGAGATGCTTACCCTGTTCTTCGCTCAACTCGTCGGGGAGCATGCTATGGTGGCCGCGTTGCATAAGCTTGGCGATAAATGTATCATGTCGGATGCCAATGTCGTGATATGTAAGATCATAGCGATATACGAAGGCCATAACGAGGACAAGTATTGCGCCAAACTCGTCGTAGACCGGTTGGTATTCACCTACATTCGTCAGTCACAAATCTTTGCAATATGTAATGAAGCTAACCTTGATCGCTGTCGTAGTGCCACTCATCGAGGAATTGGCATAGAGGCCGCAGGATGCTTGCCGGCGAAGTGAATTGAAGCATGACATCCATTGCCTGCGGTTTTCTGAATATCAACGAGCACAGTTGCTTCAAATACATGGTCGTTTGTGTTTCGCAGAGATGTGCTATGAACTGTCATCACATCAGCAGGTTCCTCTCGCAATTCTTTGTGTCATGTCTTACATCTGTAACAGCAGCGACGACCGCCCCGGCATTTCCATCCAAGCTCTCAAGCTCGTCAATGTATGTGCTGACTTTGTCGAAGTTCGACTTGCACTGGCTGAGTAACTCCTTCCTCTCGTATCTCTTCGATGGAGGACCTTGCATAGGGGCTTCGCCAAGCAACCGCTCTACAGCACCAGCCGGTATGAGCCCATGGAGCGCGCAGGCATTAAGGAAGTCTTGCTTGACATCAGAGAGAGAGTTGTTACTTCCCATGATATCGTCGAACCCCTGCGAGAAAGACGGGAAAGCATGGGGATCCACGTGACTGAGTGCTTGTGTGATACACATTTCTGGTGTCATCGGAAATATCGACCCGGAGATTTGCACGAGGAGTAGGGGTACTTTGTTGATCAGGAACGATTTCAGGGGAAACATTGTTTGCGTTGGTTCACTGCGATACATGGCGTTGGCCAGGACATCGAAAGCGGCGGTGATCAAGTCCGTGGCCATGTTCTGTGCTTCCAACTGACGGATGTCAGCATTTCTTCGCGATTAAATGATTATGGCCTACCTTGTATCGCGAATGGAGATAATTGATAATGATGAAGTCATCAGTAAGAGGCCGCGCGACAAGCTTGGAATGTTAGCAACGTGCCACATCGTCAGCTGAAAGACGTACCAAGGCGTTCAAAAATACGTAGAGACCGGCTCGTGTATTCACCTGTGGAAGCTCCATCACGGCATCGAGCTGGAGCGCAGCGACTTCGAGACCGGCGCTCCTGTTTCCCTCTCCGTTCATGTTGGGAAGCTTTTCATAAAAGTCGTGTCGTTTTTGCGAGAGCTCAAGTCTTTCAGCTAGTTGCAACGACTGATGCGATTCGCCCGAGTTGTTGGAGAGAAATGGGATAAAAGAAGAGAATGACTGGATAAAATGTTTGCGTATATCTAATGCATGTGAGTAATGTACTTCTTGAGTCTTGAGCAAACCGGTTCAAAAACATTGTACAAACATCAGAACAATTAGAGGTGCGCTTACCTTTCCCCTTGGGATTATTCAGTATGCGCAGAATTCTTGAGTTTTCAATTATGCCAATCACAAGCATTGCCAGCCCTTCCCGGACATTGATAGAGTGTTGTTGTGGTTGTTGGATACCAGCCATGGCCTGGATCATGGTATCACTGGTATGTGAAGTGACCATCGCCTGCATCCATCTTGTTACAACAATAAGGGTGCGCAAGCCTTCGGTATTGTTGATAGGCCGTTCTTCGGCAGCAAAAGCCTTGTGCAAGCGGTGGAAGACAATTTCCTCGAGTTCTGGTGGATTGTCCCATTGCGGCTCCTTGGTCGGTTTCTCGTCGCCTGTCTTGACCGGAAGCCGGTCCTTGGAGTACAAGAACGTCAGCGTTAGAACATCAGAAGCATCGACCTTCTTCAGCGCTAGCAGCTGCTCGAGGAAGACGATGGAGCGCGGGTCGACATTGCTGGATCCTGCAACGCGCGGTCGAAGTACAAGGGCAGCAAGCTTCCGGCCAGGCAGTGGAGACTTCGCGTGCAGCTGCGCGACGGCTGCAGCGAACAGGTCAGGTTGGACGCGGCGCTCGAGGCACCTGTCCAAGAAAGTCGTCCATTCCTTGACCATGGACTCCATAGCCCATGTAGTTTAAAAATGCGCCCTGGACGTTGGGCTGGTAGTTGACAAGAAAAAGAATATGGGATGTGGTCCGGCGAGGAACAAAGGTGGTCGTGCTTAGCTGAGGTGGCCGATGTTCCTTGGCAGGCACGATGCACAGATGCGGACAGCGCACAGAACCCGCGAACCTTCCAACGCGTCTGGTCAGCAAAAGGAATACCACGCCAAGCTCTGCATATTATACTCCATGGCCGGAATTTCGTGTCTAAAATCAAAGGTAAAGAGATGATGGTGCGGGGAGCACAAATCGTCAAGTTTGATGCGTAACATTGATGGTATTGAAATAGTTACATTACTACCGGATGATAGAAGCGTTCTCGCCCATGTCGTGGGACATGTACAACCATTGCGCAGCGATGGCGCACAGTGCTGATCGCTGAAGACTGACCGCTAACCCCAGCCCTCACCAACCCAAATAAATCCACACACGTCTTGGTGCGACGCAAATTACGGTCGTGATGCTGACGACCACCGTGCACTAGACAACGCCATACTCCACGCCAAGCTTCAAGATGGACGGCGACGGGCATCCTGTAGCTGGTCGTCCGCATCCGGTGCCCGTGGGCCCACCATCCAGTCCTCCATGGCGAGCCACTGACTCCACGTCTTTTCGGCCCCCTCGATCTCGGCCAGCTGGACCTCCTGCAATGGCTTCAGGAAAGGCACTGACTCGTGCGGTGACATGTCGTACTGGCACTTGACCTTTGCCCAACCCACACTCTTGGCTGCAAAAAGGTAGTTGCGACGCTCACACTCGTGCATTGGGCCGACTCCCTTCCTCCAGTCCTCGCCAAAGAAGCCGTGCATAATGCCTGGACTGTCCATTCCGGTGATGACAAGACGTCGAATGAAGGGCACAAGGGAGACCCATGCCGGCGCCGGCTGGCCTCGCGAATTGGTGACGGGACCTTGGCGGGGCCAGGGCATGTTGTATGCAGCAGCGCCCGACGAGTGAGGCAGCGGTCCTGAGGCGTTCATGAGGGGAGTTTGCGTCCATTGGAAAGGCAGACAGATGTTGATGAGGGCGCACACTGCCTGCACACCGTTGTCGTGCTGCGCATGGTCGAGGAAATAGCGTTGGCAGCTCTGGTATGCAGGGTGCCAGTCGAAGATGTCGAAGTGCGGCTCAGACGAGGCGGTTGGGACAGATGGCGAGCCTCCTGAGGAGGTGCTGCCGCGCGCAAAAGTTCCACCGCGAGTCTGAAAGGTCGGGTATCCCGCGGGGAAGTTTGTGGTGAAGCCGGGTAAACTTGTCATGATGAGGGCAGCGCAAGCTACTGCAGGAACGGCAAGAGTCAGCACAGCTGGTTGGTTGGCTGGAGGAGAACACCAGTTTGTGTACTCGCAGCTCGCAACTTACCGAGCTGGGTGCAACCACTGTCAAATAAACGTGCCGGTGCAGAATGTCGGGTCTGGCTAACAGCAGCCCAAGGGAGCCAGGGTCTCAGGGTTAGGCAGGATGAGACGAGGAACAGGATCAATGACGAAACGACCGAGTGGGCGGCTAGTTCAAGGCTGCTGCAGTGTCTGTTGCTTGGTGTTCTGGTAGCATCGATAGCGGGCGCGATAAGATGCTTTATACATGGGGAGGTTGAGTATACGGATGCTGAGGCTTGAGAAGTTGCTTATATGGTGTGGCTTCGGTCGACGCCGCCCTGCTAACCTTGCGAGGAATTATTGAAGCCTCCGTGAGATGGCTGCGATTTTGGAATAATCCTGGCGATGATCAAGTCGAGCCACTCCGGCTCCCTTGATCATTAACCAGTAAGTTCAGCGCGTCCGGCCAATGAGCGGCGACACAGGGCCTGGTGGAGCCGGCGATGGTGGCTGCGCAGTTCGCGGGTCGGCGGCCAGGTCGACGGCTCCCGAGGCGGTCTATTCAAAAACTCTGTAGTAAACCAAGTGTCGTCAAGACTGCGCTACCTGCGCTGCCGTTGGCTGCTTGCGTGCGCTTCAGCCGACCGCTGCCCCCCTTTTTGCTGTTCCTTGTACATGCTGCTGCGCGATGATGGCCGTTTGGTCACCCAAGACAGTGGCAGAGACCGACGGAGCGGCCGAGATGCAGGCGTATCGAGCCGGCTTTGCGACTGAGCCCTTCTGAGCGCGCCGGGTTGTTTTTGTCATGCTTGAGTCTGGCTAGAATGACTAGAGTGACAGGCGCCTCCAAACGCCCGGGCGATAGATCTCGTCAATCGCGGTAGGGGATCCACTGCCATGGCATGTAAAACGGATGTTCGTGTGTCCGGAGAGCCACAATATCAGGGCGCCCACCAATGCGCTGCCTGTTCCCTCCAGCTTCACGAGCGCATCCCGCCGAAGAAGAATAGTTCTTCGCCGATCATCCAAGCCCGCACGCCCTCGGTGAGGCTGTCCTACGTGCTAACGAGACACTGTACGACAGGGCACTGGATGGTCGGGTCTGCTGCAGCGAGGGCTAGTCGCTAGGCGCACGGTGCTGAGGTTGAGGACCTCGGGAGGTGGGGGCAGGCGCCCCAATCGGCAGGCACCGTCCGCACGATGCAGTCCACGGGTTGGTGAAGCCTATAGCCTGCGGGCGCATATGGCCCGTTTTGCTTTTGTGCGTGCAACGCATTCTTACTCCAACTGCAACAGACCAGGGACGCTGCGCAGCCTTGACATGTCAGAGTCGTGACAGAGTCGTCACGATGAGGCCTCCACAATAAAGTTCACACCCCGGTCGTGACGGGCCATGATGTAACCAGTTCGCCGAGGAACTCCATTTAAGTCTGCTGCCATCGTGGCTTGCCTCCCGCAGCATCGCACATCTACTTTCGTGTATGCACAACATAGCCCCTAGCAGTGAACATGGCACAATCTTCCTTCTCATTGGCGTCGCGGACCAAGGTGCGTCGACGAGACCGTACTAGACGCCGCCCGTGTCTGACAGTGGCAGCTTTCCAATGGCCTGTCCATGCCAACGATTCATCTCGGCGTCTATCTGACGTCCGGGAAGGAGACTTATCAAGCCGT
>Ga0265797_10006384_pt1 | contig 16677 bp, 16 predicted proteins | sample P2T30metagenome_FD_192433 | JGI IMG/M metagenome (GOLD analysis project Ga0265797, IMG submission 192433) | Plant litter microbial communities from East Loma Ridge, Irvine, California - P2 T30 | ecosystem: Environmental > Terrestrial > Plant litter > Unclassified | place: USA: California...
TTCCGTGTGTTTGAGGGCCAGGATGGGCTGGGGTTCTGGGGAAGGTTCGAGGCTGACCCGCCGCATCCGCTGCGCCTCTCGTGTCGTGCAAGGCGCTGATCCCTGCTAACCGTCGTGTAATCCCTGGCCCGTACTCCGCTTCACGAAAGCACCTCCTGAGCTTCCACCCGCCTGCGGCTTCTGCGACCCTCTCTCATCTATTGCCGCGTCGCTCCCAGCCCTCAATTGCCTCCACTCCAGCTCAACCCGCGTCGGTCTGCCACACATCGCAATCTGCCATACGAGCGTGTAAACAAGACATCGCAATGGGCTCCAACAAGTTCTCTTTCAAGCCACTGACGCTTGCGCCCATCAACTTCTCTCTGACCGAGGGCACTTCGATACCTGCGCCGCTCGACAGCCCGCCCGACTCACCCCGTCCTCCCACGCCCGGCAAAGGTCCGCTGTCGTCGCACCCCACCCCAAAGTCACCCGGCTCGCCGCCGCAAACAGAGTCGCCGCCCCCAGGCAAAGCGTCCGAGGACTCGACGGCCAGCCCACAACTGCAGCAGACCCGCACTAGCGATGCGACCAGCACCATGTCGCCCACGAGCCCTTCGAACAAGCGGCCTGCATCCGTCCGCAAGTTCCTCGGCATTCGCACGCTATCGTCAAACGACAGTCTGAAGTCGGAGAGGCCAGGCTCGCCAGCCACAATAAACAGCCAGGCACCGAGTCTGAACAGGCGGAAGAGCGGCAGCTGGTTCGGCAAGAGAAAGACGTTCGCCGTCGGGTCAGTGCCAGAGGGACACGCCGACCCGACAACCTACTCGAATGGCCGCACCGTCTCTCAACCGTCCGTACCCGCCGCGCAGGCACCCAAGCCGAAGGGTCCGCCGCCCCCAGCGCTGCCTGGCCTCAGCTCCTTTGGTGTCAACGAAGACACGCTGAGTCTCGGTGCCGACGACATGTTCAAAAACATCGGAAAGGCCGACGTGCCAAAGTCGACAAGGTGGTAGAAGGAAGGAGGCATGGCATTAGTAATGGGGGCATGTTCATGATGCATTTCTAATGGGTTTCGAGTTTAATGTCCTTATCGTTATACCTTTCATGGGCCACAGGTTGGAGTTTTGAAAAGCTGTGGCATCGTTATTTTTTGGCTTGCATGTGCACAACGATACCCCAGTCGATACAGTATAGCGATGAAGTGGCACGTATGAGTGCGTCCGAGATGAGATCTTGTGACGACTGGGGACGACGATGGGTTTGGTGGCCTTCTATTATTCTGGCTTTACATATCACACTCTGCTAGCGTTCACTTCAACGATGGATGTTTGGCCGCGGCGTCTTGTACCGCCGGCCACTATAAATACACATTCTTATTTACCACAGACGACTCTGCGCCTTGTGTTGAAACTAAATCAGACGTCAACAAGGCAGGATACGTACCCCACGTGGCGCGGACCACGCGCGTTGCTGCGGTGGGCTAGCGCGAAACCCTGATCACAACAAACATTGCATATGCGGGAACGGGTGCATCAACACCAACCCTTATCGCAACCGGTCGACAGCCGTAGCCAACTGCCAAGTAGCATAACGGCGAACAATTGCAGCACAATTGCGACGACATAACATATCATGGCCGACCCGGGAATGTTCTCGGTGCGCCGTCAGGTGAGCCCCCCCCCCATGTCACAGCCTTACCCCCTCTTGTCGCATCTCCTAACCACACGCGCAGACTTTAGGACCAGTAAACAACAACTCGTCTGCGATTCCAATGCCAGCCTCAGCCATGAAGCGCTCAAGCTCTATCAACAACATGAACCAGCCTCAATTCCCTCCCAACCACGCGCGATCGAAAAGCGGGAGTAGAATGTCCCTCGCGCCTGGCCGTCCGAGCCAGCCCCTCTTTCCACGCTCATCCTCCGGTACAGACCTCGCCCAGGGCTTCCAGTCGGTACATCGCAACTCCACAAGCAATTTCGGCGCGAGCAGTGCGCGCAAGAGTTTTGCGCCCGGCGCCTCTATCTTCCAAACGCCTGCGCCGCCTTCAGGACCCAACTTCGAACAGAGCGCACAGCGGAGGAGCAGCGTGTTCAAGTCGCGGACTTCTCATGTGTCTGGACAGTCCGGCGTAAAGCAGTCTTTCTTCCAAACGGCGCCCATGCCCTCCGTCCCTCCAACGGACCCCCGACGACTCAAAGACGCAAGCACCCGCCAGCACATGGCGCAGGAGCTGCTCGAATACCTGACACAGAACAACTTTGAGATGGAGTCCAAGCATGTCCTCTCAGCAAAAGCCATGACTTCGCCCACGCAGAAGGACTTCAACTGCATGTTCCAATGGCTCTACAACCGAATCGACCCCAGCTACCGCTTTCAGAAATCCATTGACCAGGAGGTGCCAGTACTATTGAAGCAGATGCGCTACCCTTTTGAAAAGTCCATCATGAAATCTCAGATCGCCGCTGTTGGTGGAAACAACTGGTACACCTTCTTAGGTCTGTTGCACTGGATGATGCAGTTGGCGCGTTTGATGCAAGCATACGAGGCCGGTACCTACGACGATGCGTGCTTTGAGGCCGGTTTCGATGTCTCTGGAGACCGCATCATCTTCGACTTTCTGTCGGACGCTTACAGCACTTGGCTATCAGCAGAAGATGACGACGACGACGAAGAAGCACAACAGAAGCATATGGAGCCTCACATCAGGACCATGGCTGCCAAGTTCGATGCCGCAAACGCACAGCATCACGAGCAAGTCAGCCTTTTAGAGGCCGAGCACAAGTACCTCCAAGACCAGATCGAAGAGCTAGGAAAGTCCGGCCCTAGGATCCAGAAGCTCGAGGAGCAGATTCGCATCCTAGAAGAAGACCGCGTCAAGTTTGAAAACTACAACAACTCTATGGAAGGAAAGGTCAAGAAGTACACTGATCGCTGCTCGTTCCTGGAAAAGTCGATTGAGGAGATTGAAGCAGAACTTGAAGCATCAGAGAAGGAACAGCAAGAGCTACAAGCTATCATTGACGGTCGAGGCATGACCATTGCGGATATTGACCGCATGGCAAATGAAAGAGACCGCCTTGATACTTCTCTCCAGGCAACAACAGTGCGACTGGAAGAGTCAAAGAAACGGGTTGCAGAAAAGGAAATCGCTGCGTCTCGCAAACTGGATGAACTCGAACAAACCATTGAACGATACAACAATCTAGGATATCAGATTGGTGTGATTCCCTCTACAGCGGTCAACGCCAAGGGTCAAGACTACGAGCTTGTCCTCACCATCACGGATGGCCCCAACTTCTCAGGATCGCAAATGGGTGGCTCGTCGCAAGATGCATCAGACCGCCTTCTCCACGATGCAGGCACAGGGTACTCACCCGCGCATCTTCTCAACCTGGACCTCCGCGGCACAGTGAAGGCCAACATAATCGCACTCCGCAAAGAGATTGCTGAACGACGCAATCAAGCTTTGGAAGCCGACATGAACAACCACGACCTCTTAGACAAAATCAAAGAAGCCATGGACGACAAACAAGCAGAAGTCGAAGCCCTAGGCCATCGCGTAGCACAAGCAGAAGAAGAGCTAGAGAAGTTACGCGAGATTACGAATACGCAAAAGAGTCAATCTGACGCACAGATCGAGCGCATGGAAAAAGAACTGGGTCGTATGCGCAGCGGACTAGGAGAAAGCGTGCAGCTGATGGTGCAAAGAGAAATGGCTGTCAATATCGAGTAAGTTTTGGACCCATGCACTTTTACAGGTGACCCTGAACGATAACTAACTGTGTACACCAGGTACGAACAACTTCAGCTCCGCGCTAATGCTCTCCGTGAAGAACTCCATACGGAAATTGAGCGCATGCTTGACGACATTGTGCGCTTCAAACTTCACGTACAAAAGAGTTTGGAAGAGTACGAGCAGTTCATTGCCGATGAGGTGGAGCGTAGCTGTGAGGAGCAGGATATGCTTGCCGAGGATGAGGACGAAGAGATGGCTGAGGAGGCGTAAAGCACACGGCGTAAAGCATACTATGCGTGATGAGAGCGATGGATAACGAGCTGACAATGAGCTTACGATGGTGTTCTTGGTGTTGGAATTTCGTTGTTGTATAAGACGGCTTGTCCAGTACGATTTCAACGTTGGGCGTTTGCAAGGGTTATTTTGGGGGTTGTGTTTACGGATACCTTTCTGAGATACCTCTTGTCTTTTTGCTTACCCAATTTTGAGTTTATTGTTTATATATATCATGTATCTGATCTTGATCGTCGTCTGCTCGTCTTCATGGTATGGATGGATGCTTGTATGGCCCTCCTTGCTTCCTGTATAGCTACTGGGTATCTAAAGTCTTGTTTCATCAACGGCCCATTTACTACCCAGCCATCAATCCCCTCCCGCTCGTCATCATCATATTGCTCAGCAACTCAACTTGACTCTTGAGCCCAGCCATCTCTATGGACTTTTCTTTGACCTCCTTCGTCTTCTCCGTAAGTAGTCGCTTCAATTCCGCATTCTCGCGCCTAAGTTGATTGACTTCCATCTCAACCACCTCAGGGGGAGTTGCTGGTGGTGGTGGTGGGGGACGGTCGCCGAGCGTGGGATCAATACGCAAGTCTTTCCGAGTGGGCGGGAAGGGCACCGAGAGCCTGGGGGCGTGAACAGTGGGCTGCTGGTATGTATTTAGTGGTTGCTGCATGTGTCGGTGGTTGAGCGGGTTTGCGCCGGTTCTACTACTTTGGGTGGTGTCGTGTGCTTCGGATTCAGCGTCGTCGTCTGAGCTGTTGAGACCATCACCGACTTGTTGACCGGCTGCCTTTCTCGCTCTCTTTATCTGCGCTCGTATATTGTATACGTCGCGCTTAAAGATGTGTATACCGGGCAGCCTCGCTTGCAAGACATCCACAGTCCTCCCAACGCCTCGGTCGCGGCCCTGGTTTGGTTCACCCTTGCGTAGCATCTCTTGTTCGACTATCTTCCACACAAGACCCCCACGTTCGAGACTGTGTTGTGGCTTCCTCGGTGCCTGTACAGACGTGCTTTCCACATCCTGGTCGCCATCGGCTTCGGCATCCGCGTCGTCGAGAGTGTCCTTGATGTCCGAGAGGCTCAACCTGGCGAGCTCCTCCTTGGCCGTGACGCCTCCCACGCCGATGCGCCCACCAACAACTCCCCATGTCCTCTTCCGCTGTACGGCCCATCCCGCACTTTGACGTCCAGGGTGGTTGTGTTGCGCTTCGCCCACACGCAGCAGCCACGTGCCGTCGTGTTGCCTCCTGCCCTCGATCCACATCTTGCACCCCGTCTTGTAGCTGACCCTGTTCTTCCTGACCCTCGTCTCAGCTGTGAGCTTGTGTGTGTTCTTGGGCTGTCCATAGCAGACACAGGCGAGCTTGATGCGGGACCGGTTCTTAGCCGTGGTATTGATGGACAGGGCGTAGCCGTTCTGCGCGGCGTGCGACTGGGCATAGTCGTGCAGTGCTTGCCATGAAGCGTGGACTGAGCTGGAGGGTGGGAGCATAGCAAACTGACTGTCGGCCGCTTCGTTGCTGCCCGGCGGCAGTGCTGCCGTGTTCTGGCCGCCCACATAGCAGGTTTTGGGCGTGTCGTCTGGGGAGTAGCTGTCTTCGCGCTGTTGGCCGTGGCTGTTCATACTCGCGGCTTGTTGCGCGTCGGTCGTCGTGGGCTCGCAATAGGCTGCCATGCTGCTCTGTTGGCTTGCACCATGGCGATGCGACGCTGCAAAGCCATCGTACGCTGGCTGGGCGGTCGCGATTGCGTTGCCGTGACTATACGTACACGCGCGATCGAGGTTGTGATGGCGGCTGAAGGTGGCTGCCATGGTCGGCTTGATATGGAGCAAGCTCTTGCTACGTTCCGAATCACTTCAGCCGCGGGCCTTCGGCGCTGCTGTGCAGCTTGTCCGTCATCTGCGCACGTCGTGAATTTCCTCGAGATATGAGCAATATGCCTTTGGTCAGTGCTACCATACATGGGCCGAAGCATCGAGCCTCACATGTATCCATTCTTGGTACGTCGCCCTGTGCCCATCAGCCGATTGGACGGCCCATCGGGACTTTGCGCATCAAGGTTGCTGTCACGACACAGCAAAGCAAATATCATTGCAACATCAATTCACCACTACTCAAGTCGGTCTGGAAGCATTCAACGTGTTTTCTCTCGTCTTCATGATTTTCTTATGCCTCAACATAGGTCCAAATAGCTCTATTTCCTCATAGTAACGTTCACCCACATGTCCTTGATTTCCCAGAGCCCGAGGGAGTTGAATATCTTCCACGGCTCCAATGGATTGGCCAATGATAGATCAAAGTGTCTCAACAATTCAAAGACGCACTTGTGTATCTCGATCAACGCAACGTTGCGTCCCAAGCAGAGCCATCGACCGTAGCCAAAGATCATATCGTTAGTCTTTGTCATCCGGGCTAAGCGTGCCTTCTCGCCCGCATCGCTCGTGTCAATGAGCCAGCGCTCGGGACGAAATGTGCCGCAATCCTCGCCGTAAAGGGAGCGGTTGTTACGATGCATTGTCCAGGCTGAGTAGCCTATCAAAGTCCCACCGGGGATGAAGTGTTCCTTGTTGTTAATGGTCACGACGTCTCCTTCATCTGGCGTAACCTTTGAGAAGAGATTGGCGACGGGCGGATGCATCTAAGAGCATATCGTCAGTGCATGTTGACACAATGGCTAATGCTAGTGGAAAGAGAATCAGACTTACCCGCATCCCTTCCCGAACAACAGCTCCCAGGTACGGCAGTCGGCGCACTTCTGCATCGGAGATGATACCGGGAGATGCAGGCGCCGTGCCAGCCTTGACTGACTCATCTATCTCGGCCTGGAGCTTCGCATACACACGTGGATGGCTCATGACATAGAGCAGGATAGCCCGAATAGCAGCAGCCGTAGTGTCAGAGCCAGCGAGAATCTGCTCGAACACCTCTTGAACTAAGCATGAGTGGTCAGTCAACGCTCAGGCATCTCAGATCATAGCCTTCAGGGCCACCTACAGAGATCATTTCCAGAGAGACCGTGACGAACGAATGACGCGAACATATCAGACTTGTCATCAGTTGACTTCGTCATCCTAGAGTTGACTATCTTTCGTGCTTGAGCCATCATGTTACCGAAGCCATTGGCGTCCTTTTCCGATGGACTGATGGCAGGTCCGATGATAGGCGTATCTCTGAGCCAGGCTATACCCATTGCAAAGGCCGTGTTGCCAATTTTCAGACCTTCTTCGCTCGACTTCAGGTAATTCTGGAGATCCTTGTCGGCTTTCAGGTCACCAAATGCTTGTCCAAGGCCAACATGACTGATAACATCTAATGTGAAGAAGGGTATCTTCTCGGCTAGATCCATCGGTTTAGATTGTTCTACTGATGCTGTTGGTACTGCATACTTGTGCACCAAGTCCACAAGTTCTTTGACATGAAGATCGATTGAGGGCTCCAGCGTTGGGTTTTCTTTACCAGAGTACTGCAGCGTGTTAGCTGGTGTGCAATCTAACCACTAATCCAGCTTGTAATTGCAGCGGGTGGGCGAATTCATCACTCAAGTTGTCATCCACGTACCCCAGATGTCATCTTCTTGCGTCTTGCGTCATGGCTATCGTTGTCGCAATCTGTAAAGACATTGTCTTTTCCCGTCTCAAATCGAGCACAATGGTAGTACCAAGATGACCTCGCATACGGTGAACGCACCGCATTGATCCGTGCCCAAAATTCTGGGTCCGATGTTATGAGATGGTTGGGTGCAACCCTAGCAATCGGCCCTACAGAAGCATTAGCATCGGGTCATGTAGCAATCCTCCCTTCCTGATACGCACCGTACTTCTCGCACACGTCGCCGTAGTACCTAGGAGATTGGCCGCTGATAACAGCTCTGGAATGCCACAACCAAGAGAATCCCGTCGTCCTAAAAGGTGCGCGTACCAAGTCAGTCCATATCTCACCTGCGATTGGTACATGGACGCCTCTTACCTAGGTCCCGCGAAATGTCTCAGACGCAAGTACTGTCGTATGCGGCCGACAGCAAAGAACGCCACAGCGACAAATGCGATGGCGTACAGGCGCCGGGAGACATTGTCGAAAGCTGATTCGGACGGAATGGTTTCCATGGCTTGCTTGGAGTGGAGCTAGAGGGCAAGGGTTCAAGGTCGCAGACGATGAACAGGTCTCATGAAAGTCGTTCCTACAAGTGGGGTATCCCTCACTGAAGGCGCGTGCGGCGTTGTGTACTATGTAGCTAGTGGAGAGAGCGCACCGCTGCAGGCTTATATTGGATAATCGTTGGTCAGTTTGATCGGTCAACAATTGACTGGTTGCTTGGAAAAGATGCGGAGCATGCAGCGGCATGGTACCCAGAGCCGTGAGTTACTAATAGCTAGGTGCGCCCCACCAGCAAACGACAGCTATGGCGGAAGCCACGACGACATTTGGGACCCATGTCCGTTCTTTATCGAGAGTAGTGAGAATCTGAGTAGTTTGCAAGCGCCATGGCACGTCAGGATTGCTGGCGCTAGTGTCGTGTTGTTGATTTTCCGGGTTCCCTTGCTGAATGAGTGCACAAGCCGAGTTGGCGAAATACCGCCGCAGTACTGTACTGCAGCGACAAGCCTTGTCCTTCATAGAGCAAAGCTTACGCATTGATGGCTACCGTAGTCAATCGATGATGGGCGACGTGAGGGGAAGTATCCATGTACGAACTGCATGTGAGACGTATACTGACTTCGTGCCACCCTGTCTAGATTGCACTACAGCGGATCACTCTGCGGAAACAACCCCGGTCCAAAAACCGTGTTGCAGCTCGGAAAGTCCAATATGCACGAGACACCCGCGATCTAGGTCCACAGCCACGTTTTCTGATCTGTGTGCACATTTGGGTGGATACAGCACTTCGGATGTCAGAGCCCTTCTGTTCTAGCTTTGCGGAGAGAGTCATCTTGCCCGTCCTTCCACCCTGCCATTTTCTGCCTGACAGTATCCGCCGTTCTAGACAATTCTCCAATTGCGAAAAACCTCATCCTGAATTTGGCTGTTCCTCTATCCATAATAATTGCATTTTGAGAGTCATCACAAGGCGTTGGAGCATTTACAGACGTTCGCTTATCAGATTGTCCCAGTTCGTTCCGGGCCGTTACTGCACGATTGAGGCTCAGTCGCGGCTACCAACCCTTGACATTGATTGCCGCGAATAGTCCCTATAACAGCACCGGCGCGCCAAAGAATATTCCTCGGGCAGTTTTCATTCGGTTTCATACTCAAGTCGATTGACAAAATTGAACAAAATCTCAGCGATGGCAGACTTTGGAAAGGGTAAAGAGAGACAAAGAGAGGGTGGGCCAGCAACACCGGCAGTTGATAGTCTCACAGCTGGGGACGGCTCCACAGGCGTCGAGTCCGAAACAGCTGCACCTGCCCTACCGTCGACAAATCCTTCTGCCTCGGCAGGCGCACCACAAGATTCAGAACGAGCACCTGCTGCATCAACAAACTCAACAGAACTTCCTTCAGAGACCGTACAAGGACCCGCACCAACTGCTCAGCTCGTGAATCCACTTGTTTTAGTTGTAAGTATACCAGGACTTTTCTTACAGCCAGACTATTTCCTCGAAATCCAAGCGCCACAAAGTACTCCTTGCCATTTAGCATTACATCGAGCATCATCTAACGTTAGCAGGATAGTACAGATGACACAGACTCGGCTCTGGGCGACGATGATGCCATTAGTGACACAACATCCATCGCATCGTCTATCCACAAAGGACGCTTCGAAAACGGACGCCGATACCATAAGTATCGTGAGGGCGAAAACGATTATTGGGGTCCCAACGACGAGGTTCAGAACGACCAGCTTGATATTGCACACCACATGTTCCTCATTCTGCTTGACCAGAAACTACATCTAGCGCCTATCAAAGACCCGAAGAGGGTCTTGGATCTAGGGTGCGGTACGGGAATCTGGTGTATGGACATGGCCGATGGTTTGTCTCTTCCAGTCCCTTATTTTACCAGAGACGATCCCAAAGATACACCTATCCTGACAATATGACTAACTCCATCTATAGAATACCCTGGCGCCGAGATCCTTGGCGTTGACCTCTCCCCCATTCAACCCCAGTTCACTCCTCCGAACTGCAAGTTTGAGATAGATGATGTCACTCTTCCTTGGACGTACTCGCAGTCCTTTGACTTCATCAATATCCGCTCCCTGTATGGCTCGATCGGCGATTGGCCCGCGCTCTACACGCAATGCTATGACAATCTCGAATCAGGCGGCTACCTCCACGAACTGGAAATGAGCATCCAATTCAAATCCGACGATGGCACACTGACGAAAGATCACGTCTTGTCCACTTGGAGCGATCTCTTCCATGAGGCATCAGAGCGTTTTGGTAAATCCTTCTACGAGGTTTGGAATCTATCGACATATATCCGTAACGCGGGATTCGTGGACGTTGAGGAAAGAGTGTACAAAGTCCCTGTCAACGGATGGCCGGCAGATCCTCATATGAAGGAGTTGGGAAGATGGAATTTGTTGCATATTACTCAGGGAGCTGAGGGATGGGGATTGTATCTGCTGACAAAGGTCATGGGCTGGTCAGTGCAAGAGGCTCAAATTTTCTTTGCCAAGTTCAGGGCTGGAGTCAAGGAGAGGAAAGTACATGCGTATTTCGAGGTCGTGGTAATACACGCGAGGAAACCTTGTTGAGCGAGGGGATGTCTGAAAGGTGAGTGGTGGAGCTTATACGCTTAACGCTATTGTTGGCAAGGCATAGGTATGTAATACCCAAAGATCGTACAGAACACTATTGTTTGGAGAATCGGTGTTATCGTGATGCGTTGTTCAATTAATGTATTGCTTTAAGCCAGGGTATACGCATAGGGGATATCAATCTGAACCAAAAACCTACCTTGCCTCCGTTGCTGCTGTGTTCCAAAGCCTACTTGTGGTCAGGAGGTGGGGTGGCTGTTTTGGGAACCTGTCCCGACGTTGGATCGGGAAGATGCGACACACTAGGAAGATCAGCCACCGCTGCAGATTGCTCTTCCTTCTCTTTGCTATCTCTTATGATGAGTGGCTCTTGCGGCGGAGAAGCAGGCGTTATCTTCCCGCTATCCCTTGTCTTGGCTTTTGATTGATCACCAAAGATGGAGTCGGTGTCCTCGTTAATGGAAGAAGCGCTGCTAATACGCCCGGCTTGTCCTTCTTCAGCAGCGAGACGCTCCTTCTCGAGACGAGTCTCGCGACCACGCTTGTGGCAGTACCAGAACACGAATAGCAGTACTAATTAGGTTAGCTCAATTCAACAACGACATGGACACAAAGTACGTACCGAAGACTGCCAAACTCATGATGACGTTAGTTCCAGTTGCCAAAGCAGGAAATCTGAACTTTAGGAAGTTCACAATACTTCTCAGCGCCGTCGCGACGGCACCTTGCGCAGACACTAGCGACTTCAGACTCGGTACTTTCGGAAGCATAGATCTCTTGCTCTTGGGCTGGCTGGATCCAGAAGCTGCCTGTGCATCGAAGCCGGGCTTCTCCGCCGACGCAGCCATGAGCTCTGGACCGAGAGTTGCCGTGAGCTTGGCCGGCAAGCTCTTGACCAGGTTCTGTAGGAAAGGAGGAAGGTTGCCGTACATCTTCTTGAGTTGATTGTCGTAGTCTGTAAAGAGCTTCTCGAGGTCGTTATAGGCGGTTGGTACTCCGTTGATGAGATCTTTGAGAACTTGGGTAAACTTGTTGAGGAGCTCTTCCGACTCCTTGCTGAAGCTGAAGACGCGATTGTTGACAGCTGAGAGATTGAGTTGGTCCAGTATATCAGTCAATTCCTTGTCCTGTTTCTGCGCATCGGTCAGCTCGGCAGCCTTGGCGGATTCGGCGGCAGCGAGAAGGTCGTCTGCGAACTGAGATCTGTCCTTCTCCGTGACCACTATTTTCTTGTCCTTTGATGCTTTTTCTCCATCTTTCTTGTTAAATTTGGGAAGCTGGAAGTAGGACATGACACTCTTTTTTCTGCCTAGCCCACCCTCCGCAGCCTTCCCTTTGCCCTTTTCGCTAGCGTCAGCAGTCGTCTCAGGTGGGCTCATGGGAAGTGGCACTTTGTCTGCGTTATCTAGGAGCGCCGTCTGTGCATCTCTGCCGACCTTCTTCTCGCCATTGCCATCGACAACTTCTGTACGCTGAGGGAGGGGCGGGGGAGTGCCCTCGGGCTCCGAAGCGATGGCGGCAAGTCGCTCAAGAAATCTCTGGTCTTCGGCGTCTAGGACGGGGTCGCTGCCTACTTCTTCGCTGGCATCGGCGACAGTTGGTGCTGGTGGGGAGGGTACGGGGCCACTCGGTCCGGCGGCGGGTTCTTCGATCTTGGGGACAGCGGCGTCCTCTACTTTGGGTATGGCAGATTCTGAGATTTTGGGAGGGTCTTCGATAGGTGGCGCGCCGGGTTTCTGTTTGTTTTGAGGGAACAGCTGCTTTGACTGTCGGCGCATCTTCTCCAGGTAGGATGCCATGGTGAATGTCGGCAGGGAATGGGAACACCAGGAGGTCGTGCTTTGGAATGGGCGGTTGCAGGATATGTGATTTATGTTATATCTGATGTGAACTTCTTGGGGGCGATCTTCAAGGCTCGGCAGCACTCAACATGTCGTCGTGGGCGCGGTAGAAGCCCTGATTGACGTCCCGCGTTTACAGGCGTTACGTCATGGGCAGGGGTGCCGTTCTAGAGCTCGCGCCACGCTTCGAGGGGCGACAAGCGCGACAACTCCGACACTCCTGAACTCCACAAACATTACAAGAGCTCGCGTAATAAAATTGTGACCAACCTGCGTCCACAGGTCCGGAATTACCCAATATTCGCGTCCCTCTCCATAGCTTCCGGTCGCTGCCAGTTCTGGTTGTTCTATCCCACTAACCTCTCACGGAACGACGTCGGCGAATCACCAGCCTCCCACACTGGGCTTCCCGACTCATGGTCACTATTCATTCAGAAGACCTCAGACGCTCGATATATGCTTAATACTTCCTGTGTCATTCCCGTAACACAAACATATGCTCTCTTCTCTTTCTCGCTCGTCTTAATGTACAGGGTCAGCTATTGGTCATCTTCCACACGCGTTTCAATTCTGGCTTAACATGCGATGGGCAGTTCTTTGGAGCCGGACTTAGGTGGCTGCATTACATTGCTTTGGCTTACACAAGAGCTGTTATCAGCGAATCAATCGTCTCTGAGCTGACTTCAGTCCGCTGGCAGGTAACGCCAAGATTGAGCAGTGTCTATCAGGGCATTTGAGATGACGAAGACTAGGCGTTCTTCGAACTGATGATCACACCTTATTTTCCTTCGTGAGAGATACTGTGTTTTGCTTCTTTGTAATACACTTGGCATCTCTTATCCTGTTAATGGCGAGGATCCGGGTTACGCACTGCACTAGGACCATGCTCATCTCGTTAGCCCGATCGTGTTCCACACGGGGATATCGGTCGCAGGTAATCTTGATGGTGGATGTCGCTCGAAAAGTAGATCTGTTGGTGCTGACGACCTTCCACTTTAGCTTGCTCCCTGATCACTCCAAAGCCATAACATCTGAACTTCTGAGGACATCACATAACCTTACAAGGGCAGCCGGCATCTTTTCAAGCTCTGACCAAAATGGCTACCAGATTTCAGAATCGAACACTCACCATCTTTTCTCTCTTACATGTAGCCGACGAGGGGTAATTCAGACCACGCACGTTCTGTTGCTGCTAACACCCCCTTCGCTGTATAAACGATATTTCACTCGGTTTCTCCGTCTCTCTTCCACCCCACTCGACTGCTACTACAATTTCGGAGTAACTCAATACCAGTTCAGTCAGTCCTCAACAGCTACGATAGTCTCATTGAAGCCATCGACCAAACAAAGTTGCAACCTGGCTGTCCACTTTTACCTTCGGCGACTACAGCCTGCTGACGCGCACGCTCACCATTTGCCTAATAGACTACCACGTGGTGATCCAAAGTCTCAATTCAACACACGCAGTCACAAATTAGGCGCCGTATCCCACTTCACAGCACCAATACTATACATATCACGGCCGTACCTAGCGCTACAGCCAACAACATGACTGACGAGGCTCTGATCTTCGACGGTAAGTACTTTGGTGTTTGCCTTGTCGACACCTCTTACTGACGCAATGTTATAGGCGACAAGCCGCTTGGCCACAGCAATTTTGAGGAAGACTTGAGCGACGATGATGACCTCGTTGACGACACTGCCCAAGCAGCTGACGATGTAAGCAAAGAACTTGACCATCAAATTATAGCTGATCTCAGACAGTCCGACGACGGTGACTTCAAGCTCGACGGCTTCGACGATCTTGGTATCTCCCAAGATGAGGATGAGGCAGATGACTACGATCCAGAATATGACGACGACATCGCCGGTCAGAAGCGCAAGCGCGCCCGGCTTGATGGTTCCTCCAAGACTACCACGTCCCTCCAACGCTCTGTCATCGGCGCTCAGACCGACAATGCAGAGGCCTTCATTCTAGACGAAGATAACGATTTCTCATACCAACAGCCTTCCCGCGTTCCTGGTACCTTCGGCCGTCATAACCGTCGTAAGGGAGAGAGTCTTCCAGCGTACCACAAGCGTGTCTCTCATGAACTAGATTCTGATGACGAACTAATGATGCAGATGCGTGAGAGGGGCTTCAGTGACCGCCAGATTGCCGACAAGCTTGCTAAAGATGGCCGTGTTCGCTACGATCAGAAATCCATCTCTACGCGCATCATGCGCATTCGCCTTGCACAGGCTGACAATGTTGACTTCCTTCTGAAGGAAGGCTACAAGGAATGGGAATACGCCGATGTAAGTTCTTCCTGAATCGGCTTTCACCTTGTGACTTCGTTAATGCAGATGCCTAGGACGAACTCCTACTTCAAGCTCATGCTCTTGCAGACATCGAGATCAACTACGAGATTGAACGTATCCGTGCCTGGCGCTTCCGCAAAGTGTCCGAGTACATGCGCCGGCTTAACAAAGACGCCCTCTTCTCTGCTCTCGCCTGTCGTGAGCGCTACAATGCCATCATTGAAGGCACTGCTCGTATTCCCACAGAGGTAGATGATGATCCTGACGCCCGTCGTGCAGAAATGGAAAACTTCCGTATGACCCGCGAGAAGACCCGCAACGAAGAGAAGGCCAAGCAGGACGCCCTAGAAGCTGCTGAAGCTAAAGCTAAGAACGAAACTAGATTCCGGAACGCTCAAAAGGCTGAGGATATCGCCAACAAGCGCGCTAACAAAGAATCGGAGAAGGCTCATCGCGCGATGACCCGCGCTGCCCAAGCCCAAATTCGCGCTGCTCGAGCCATAGAGAACGTCAATGCCAAATCTCAGCGCAATGCCCAGCTGAAGAATCAGAAGAAAGTCCGAGAGACCAAGAAGCCCGTCGCAAACAAGAATGTTCCCCTTACTCCCACCAACGCCAAGAAGGTGCCTTCCGAGACCCCCGACCCACGCTCTTACCTCTCGGTCTCCGATTTGAAGAAGATCTGCGAGGAGCGCGGTCTAGATCTTCCGAGGAAGAGGAACAAGGCTAGTTTTGTGCAAGCACTTATGGACGCGGATGACGAGTACAGCCAGAACGACCTCAAGAAGATGTGTCGCGCCAAGGGCTTGAACGCGAACGGCAGTAAATTACAGATGAAGCATGAGTTGGCCTTGGCTGAGGCCCGAACTTATGGTTCCTACGACAAAAACACTATAGCTGCGTCTACAGAGGAAGATGGTGATGATGAGATGGATATGAATGAGGAGTAGAGTGTGTTTCTTGATCGGTTGAGGCTTGGATGATCTCGGGGTATTGGAAGTGGAGTAATGAGGGATGGAGGACAAGGAAAGTCACGGCAGGGTAGACAACACGTGCAGTGCTTGAGCACAGTTAATGGGGATGTAATCCTTACAGGAAATTTGAGTTGGGTAGTTCACTTCTAGAAACCCATATTCATGCTTGATCAATTCAGCTTTGTCTTTGTGACCATCGCCCTCAACCAGATTATTTCACAATTAGTGGTAGTCATAATAAAGAACTATTATACATGTACGTGTCCATCCCTAATCAAATCCGTTTGTGTTTCGACAACATCCAGAACCCTTGATACTGACAATGCATCAACAGAGTCGTGTCTCCTGGATATCAACCCCCGGAAACTTCGCAACGGTGTCGAATCACTACCAGCACTCCCACTTTTGACCACCCATCGCTACCAACCGATTGAACAGCTCATCTCTCAACGGAAGTGCTGTTATACGGTATTCGTTGAGCTGCCGGTCAATAATGATCAAGCCATCAGCAACCTCACGTCCCATAGCCCAGCCAACTACCAACTTTGCCTTCCAGCCGAAGCCACCCACCTTCTTCATTTCCATGATTTCGCCAACAGGAAGACTCCATGACGGATGTAGATCCTCTCTATCTGCGCTACCAATCTTTTCGATAGTTTTATCCGTGGAAAAGGCGATGCATGGGATTGTTGCTTTCGTAGTAATGTAGACATGGCCTCGCTTGCCATCATGGCGGGCTTTAAACTCGACAGGACCGGATGTGAGATCCACTCCCTTGGGTGGTACCGCACCCAATCTGTTTTTGGCATGAGTGGAACCGGCGGCGGCCTTGACCTTGTCGGCTGTCATCGTG
>Ga0265797_10006385_pt1 | contig 16673 bp, 27 predicted proteins | sample P2T30metagenome_FD_192433 | JGI IMG/M metagenome (GOLD analysis project Ga0265797, IMG submission 192433) | Plant litter microbial communities from East Loma Ridge, Irvine, California - P2 T30 | ecosystem: Environmental > Terrestrial > Plant litter > Unclassified | place: USA: California...
GTGTGGGGGTTGGGGAGGACGAGGTGAGGGTGTTGCTGCGGAAGAAGCGCGAGCCTTGGAGGGAGGTTAGTAGGTGTAGGAGCAAACGCGGAATGTGCAAGTCTTACTTTTGGTGCGTAGTGTCGCGAAGCTCGGGCGCGGTTTGAGCTGTGTTGTTGGGCTCTGAGAAGTGCTCGCAGTGCTTGCTGGCTCTTGTGCCGCGATGAGATTGACCGGCGCTGGTGGAAAGGCTGTCGTAGTGAAGGCGGGCGTCTCACTTCGCGGGACGACGAGGTCTTCAGACACTTCACCCGCGGCAACAGTCGGTGACGAGGCGTCAGAGCGCGCGAAGAGCGAATCTTTACCGCCTTTCTCGTTCTTGCGCGAGAAGAAGCGCGATGCTGTTTGTGTCAGTCGCACACTTTCTGTCGGGGCTGTTGGACCTACGCTTCTTCTTCACGTTGCGGATACCGGCGTCAAAGTCAGTTGCGCCGAGCTCAGAGTTCGCGACCCTTTCGTCCTGACTTGGAGTGTCCTTGAAGAAACGCGAGGCTGAAATAAGGTCAGATCTTTGTTTCTTGCAATGATGGTGGAGACTGTTGCGTACCCTTGTTCTTGAGGCTCTTCATCTTGCCGAATCGAATACAACAGTGTAAGCTGGGGTGGAAAGCTCAGCAGCGCGTAAAAACTTGATGCTCTATGCTAGTCGAGTGAGCCTATTGTCGTGATCGAAGCGGGGCAGCGCAGCGCGTAGTCCAGCGGTCGCGGGCGAAGAAATGCGGTGTTGATGATGGCGGAGGAAACGCGTCGCGCCGTGATTATCGTATCACGACTGGGGTAAAATCAGAATGCGAGTAGGCTATAATATAAGCAAGAGTTGAGGTGACGCGATTGAGAGAAAGCGAGTAATAATATCTTAGGTGCGCGGTGTGAAAAAAACTATATGCGATGATTGCCACGTGGGAAATGAAGCTAGTGCCACATATGAGGAAAGAGCAGGAACGGAAAACAATCCCTCTCTGCGACGAGATCATCAGTGCTCGGCACGCGCCGGATGTACATTATACGCATGAATGAAGCGCGGCTCCGCGCTAAACGATAGTAGAACTGCTGGTGGTGAGTCGCTCATGTGATCATACCTTCACCATCACCATCACAGCATGCGGTAAGAAAGTGTTGTTTCTAGACATCCCTGTCCGTCGCCACGCGTTGAGCAGCAAACGAACAGGGTGCCCATTATTTTTTCTTGAATTTTATGTTTGAACTTTGGTGATGTGGGTGGAATCATGCCTGGATCCAGGAGATGGATGGCAGAGTCTTGCCAGGGGACCAGCTTCAAGTGGCAGCCGGTAGGTCCCGCAACAGGTATGATATGAACGAGAGCCGAATGCCTAGAGAGGCGAAACACCCAGCTCTCAAAAGAAAGACCATGCAACCACCTGAGACAGCGCCACGCAAGAAACTTCCACAGACCAGAGTGCCGCAAAAGGCACCCGTCTTGCAGTACCGACTCCGACCAGATGACGTGCCAGTCACCAAAGATTTGCTGTAACAACGCCGGTAAGCTCCGAGAGACAAGAAACGATTGGAATGCCATGATACATGACTACAGTGACCAATCCGAACCATATAGACAAATGAAAGTACATGAACCGGAAAGGGAATGGAAGCATAACGCCGTCGCAAGCTATGCTAAAGATCGTGAATGAGATACAAGCCAGAGTTAAATAGCGCTTGGAGCGCCATCGACCGACTTCATGTTGAGCAGGCGCTTCAAATCATGTTCCAAAGCCAACGTATCAGGAGGTGGGGATGCCTTTGCCTGCGGACAAGTCACCGTAGGAGCGGGCGTTGAAGAAGAATGCTTCTTTGCGGCAACAGACGAAGGAACAAAAGTCATCATCGAGGTCGCGGGTTTCTTGACAGATGCTGGCGCACCATTGACACCCGCTCTATTAGAGTTGAAGCCAGGCCCGCTGGCGTTATTCTTCGAAGGACACGAATCGGGACGTGACTGCTGCGGTCCCGGGCGCCCAGGTGTTCGTCTACGGTTGTTGGGCGAATCGCGATAAGGCTGTACATAAGGAGCAGAACCACGACGGGGTCCGGTCGGAACCGCATTACCCCCCACTAGTTGATTGCGAGAGAAAGTCTCTGGATCCATTGCTTGCGGAGGAGGTGCTGAAGGAAAATCTTGGAACATGCCCTGGGCTACTAGAGGGGAATCGGCCGTGATCTCAGTGCGAAGTCCCGAGTTGCGCTTCGACGTGTCGCCTTTTGCAGCCTTGAACAATGGAGAGAGATTGCGATTGCCATAGAAGAAATCGGGGTTCTCTTGAGCCGGCGGAGTGGGAGTGGAAGGGCCTGAAGCGCTGCGGACAGCAGAACGTCCATCCTGGAAGGGAGAAGGAGTCTGATTGCGAGGCTCTGTGTTTGACTGGCCCTGGACATCGGGACGTGGCGGAGTCGCAGTTTGAGCCTTCTTCTGCGACATGGAAAGGCGACTCAGGAGGTCTTGCATGACGTCGTTATTGCTCGGGGATTGGGGAGCGTCCTTCAGCTGGGGCACCTTGTTAGGATCTGTCACAGAGCGGTGGCCCGCTGGAGAAGCGCATGAAGGAGGAGGCATGTGCAAATTGCGGGCTTCGCCGTCTAGCTCAATGGGAAATGGGGCATTGAGAGAGCCATGCGAGTCGTGCTTGTGATGCTGAGGCCGGCTGGCTTGGGCCTGATTGAAGACATTGTTAGACTGAGGACTCCCATGGAGTTGGTTGGCTCGCTCCGCACGATCGGCCTTGAACAGAAGATCCAACGGCGACATCTCATTGCGTGGAGGAACAGCCATGGGGGCACGAGAAGGAGAAGCTGCTAGAGGACTCGGGGAGCTTCCAGACTCAGAGCTCTCTTCTGGAGGAGGCGTTGGCGGGTCCATGCGGGTCTTGGCCGGTACAGAACGAGAAAGAAACTTTGGGATGGGCAGCGCCGAGGGCGCGGGGGAGGCATGGAAAGTCGGTCCGGCATACGCGCCTTGGTTCTTAGCCGGAGTCGCAGTGATGGGTTTGGGAGCAGATTCAGTGTCGGTCAAGGAGGCCTGAGCGCGCGGCGGAGGAAACATGTGCTCAGCAGAGGGCTGGGACTGGGTGTGCTTCTTTGGGTTACGCGGTCCTTGTGGTGGCAGCTGCGCCTCCTCGCTTGAGAAGACGGCGCTCTCGGCCAGCGTGGGGTCGACATTGTGAGAGGAATGTCTGCTGGGAGACGCGCCTGCCTGGTTGCCGCTGTGGTGCACGCGGTTGCCTTTCGGTCGCCGTCCTTGTCGGCCATTGTTGGTGTGCGGCGCCGGCGCAGTTGGACCTTGTTGGGGCTGCTGGTGCTTGCCCCGGGGAGCGCGTGGAGACGCCGTTCCTTGCGCACTCGACATGTAAGGTTACGTGTCTATGGGATCGTGGTAGGCGACAAAGGTTATCGTGAGGGCCGTCGACGGACGCTCCTGGAGAATGGGGAAGTTGAAGCCGGCTGGTTCGGGCGGGATGACGAGGATGTCTGGCTGCGGTTGTTGTGATAAAGCGGGAGTGTAGAGTTGCGAGTGGTTGAAGTGTTCATATCCAGATCGGTGGGTAGAGATAGGCGCAGGCCGGAGGGTGATATTGGCGAGAGTTGGGAGTGTGTGAGAGAAGGAGATGTCGCGGTCGGGCTGTCTCAGCGGTGGCTTGGGCGGAGACGGCTAGCGCCAAGGCTGTGAGATGCAAACAAGGATCATGCCTAGTGACGATTGCGGCGCAGAGGCGTGGCTGGAGCCGAAAGCGTGCAGTGAGACTGTGAAATCAATAATGTGAATCTGCATCAGATTGTTTCAACGCAAGGGAACACGCAAGTGAAGCTTTAGACATCCGGATCCACCTGTCACTTTGTGACGTTCATGGTTCCCTTCACCAGTCCCAGGTGCAGGTGCAGGTACAGCCTTGGCGGAAGCTCCGCTCGCATCGCCGCTGCTGGAGCCTTGCGCATTCACAGTCACCTTGACTTTTGAGCACCTCACCTCCAACTCCGCCACTTCCAATAGAGCGCTCCCGCTGCACCACCTACGCTGCACCAGCCTGTGCAACTCAACTCTACATCCCACCGCCACTCTCCACCATCTTCAGCTTCCATCAACCCCGCGCATCCCCCGCCACCTCTACACAACCCACAAACATGGCCGATATCGACATGGCAGACGCGCCCCCGGCGAAGACAAAGGTCTCTTCCAAGGCGGGTGCAAGCGGCGACTCCGAAAAGAAGCGCTTCGAGGTCAAGAAGGTAGGCACACGCACGCGGAAGACACGAAGGAATGCATGCTAACAAGGCACAGTGGAACGCGGTCGCGCTCTGGGCATGGGACATTGTCGTCGACAACTGCGCCATCTGCCGCAACCACATCATGGACCTGTGCATCGAGTGCCAGGCCAACCAGGCGTCCGCCACGAGCGAGGAGTGCACCGTCGCCTGGGGCATCTGCAACGTGAGTCTTGACAGAAACATTTCACTTCAAGATACATGCTAACAACCACAGCACGCCTTCCACTTCCACTGTATCTCGCGATGGCTCAAGACGCGCCAAGTGTGCCCCCTAGATAACCGGGACTGGGAGTTCCAGAAGTACGGTCGCTAGACACGTTGTGTGTGGAGTATACAGCATGGGTTTCTATGGGTTGTCCGGCGCCTCGGGGTATTTCAAAAGGTCACGATAGCACCACGAGAGTCAAAGTCGTCGAATGAACCTTCCAATTCAATCATGATAACTTCAGATGTTCTTCCATGAGACTGTGCGCCCAAGTCCACTTCTAGCAGTACGAGTATGCCCTATCCAACTTTCTGCCCGTCCACGTTGATGTTGTAACTCGACGGCGTGGTGTTGGCCATGCGTGCAGGTAGCCAGCCTTCGGGGTTCTTGTTGAAGAAGGGCCACGGCGGTACGATGACGAGGAAGGTGAGCGCGGTGCCGGCGAGGCCCACGTACAGCGACAGGCGGATGTCTTGTGTGAAGTAGCCGACGAAGAAGGCGATGATCTGTGTGCGATTAGTACTACACCATGTAGTGCATTGGGATGCGACGTACACCAGCTGCACCGAGCAGAACCGTAGTAAGCATTTCAGCTAGACGCTGGCCCTCAAAGTCCTGTGCATGTTAGCTACCGCAATATAATTCTGGTGACGAAGCGCATACAATCTGGCCTTCCACCGCGTCGCGCACTTGCTCTAGGAGCTGTTCTGACATAGCAATTGTGTGGATGTGTTGTCGCAAGTCGTGAAGAGGTGTCGCACTGTATTCGGTACAGTCGCCAGCTACAGGTTTTGCAATCTAACTACAACCACGCAAAGTAAGTTCGGTATGCAGCTTGGATGGTGACGGTGAATGGTCGATGTGGCATGTCCGACGTCCGAACGCTAAACGCTAATGCTGGCCGGCCGGATGACAGGGGAGTAGAGCCGCAAATGCTGGACTGACACAAACCTACAATGCACGTCACTTCGCAACAGGAAGAACCCAGTGCATATTAACTAGTGAGGAGTCGGCGGCAATTCACCCAGTAGTGACTGCGATTGCCACAGCGACTGATTGTCGAGAGTGCTTTAATCCCGTGCGTGCAGCCGAACGATTTTCTCCCAAACCGCAGCCCAATCAGCGAACAGAGGCGAGTGCCGTTGCTCGTGAAAAGCTTTGTCTGGCCTGGCCCACTTGACTCCCTCTCTCCCTCTTAAAACCTTCGACAGCCCGCCGCCCGCACCCTCGACTCGCACCACACCACCGGTCACTTGGACCTCCAGCGCCCCAACAACGAATATAAGCACTCACACCGCCTGCACTATCGCTCTCAACACCACACCAGCTACCGCCCACCTCCAGCTGAGCAACAGACTCGGCTATCAACCATCACGACTGGGGACAGCGCCCACTACAGCTTCTGAGCCAACCAAGGGTCTCAGTCTCGTCGCCATTCCCTCTTAAACGACTCTCACGCTTCGGCGTAGACACAGCAAATACCACCAAGTTGGCGGGACTCTACATCCACAAGTTTTCCTCCATCCGTCCCCTTCTCGGGCCCAAAGCGTGGGTCTACGGAGGTGACTACAAGAAGCCCCCATAACTGGGCTTTGGAACACCGACCACACTCGTTACTGTTACGCCATTACTTACATCTTCCTCTGTCTTTTGCAGGAAGTCTGGCTTCCACGATCTACTTTCCAGCGGCTGAGTGTAGGGGAGGACCCTACGCGAAGCCTCTCGTCAAGTTGAGCGCGCCTTAGTGGTGAGCGCTCGCAAGCGACTCGCCCCTGGTCTAGAGGTCTCTGCGCCGCAAGACACAAAAGCAAAAAAGTGCACAACGTCAAGAAGTCGCAGACGTTGACCCATACACAAGACTAATCAAGCTGGCTTAACCAGGCCTTCACGAAAAGTTCTGACCCACTCTAACACGGTACCGTCGCCACAATGACCGACACGCCGCGATCCGCCTCCCAGACGAGGTTCAGCACTCCGGTGTCTGACCTCGATGACCACCGCATGCAGCCAGAGTCGCTGCCACGAGTCGAGCCCGGCTCTCCTTCCCACCCACGATCTCGCCGCCCAACATTCGCGAGCATCAACAATCAGGATCGCCCAACACTGCTAGTCCAGGTCAACGAGGCCCTCGAGGGTGAAGCGGTTAATCGCCGTGATTTCGAGACTGCCGTTGCCGATGACGACACACATCTCTCTCCTGAAGCGTACGCTCGACGTCCTTCGATGGTGACAAGCCCGCACACTCGCTCGCGCCGCGACACGTTCCGGCGTCCCCGAGACCCGGCAGTCGCGCGTCTCTCTCGATCTCGAGACTCGTCCACTTCCTCGCGCTCGACCTCGCCTCCCAACTCGGTGGATGCATTCGCTGGTCCTCGTCGCCGCGATCGGTCAAATACACTCAACAGCCACGCCGCCTCCGAGCTTGAACTTGGGCTGCAGCGATCGCAATCTGTCGGTACCAACCGCCGTGCCCCGACCCTCGACCTAGGAGAAGCGGAAGACTACCGCACAAACGATGCGTCGTCCGCACACAGCTCGGCCGAAGAGGACGTCTGCTTCCCCGTCCAAGAAGACACTGGCAAGACTACGCGGTTCGACTACGAAGAGCTGGAGGAGTTCATCGCAGAGCCTCAGAAGAAGACACCCCTCGGCGAGATCCCCAACAACAAGGCGAGCATCCAGACCCTGTCCAAGCCAAAGGTCTTTGGTGATCTCCGCCCAAAGTCGAGCCAATCGTCAACGCCGCGGAACGAGGCAGATGCTGCAACCCTGAAGGACGTAGATCTAACAGCCCAAGAGAAGCTGGCAGAGGAAGGCCTGTCGCACATCTTCACCGAGAAGCGCGAGTCTGAGCCCCGACAAAACCGCTGGACCTTCTTCTCCTCAGAGCTCGACGACACGATCCATGCCGCCGAGCTTGGTGGCCTTCTTATGCCCGGCGAGCGCTTCCGCGACCTCTTCGAGCCTCCACAGCAGGACGGTGGCGTATGGTGGCTCGACATGGTCAACCCCACCGAAGAAGAGGTCTTCGCCATGGCAAAGGCATTCGGCGTGCACCCCCTCACCCGCGAGGATATCTGTCTGCAAGAGCCGCGCGAGAAGGTCGAGCTCTTCCACCAGTACTACTTCGTGTCCTTCCGCTCCTTCTTCCAAGCCGACCCCTCTTCAGAAGACTATCTCGAGCCTGTCAACTTCTACGCCGTCGTGTTCAAAGAAGGCCTCCTGACATTCACGTTCACCGAGTCTCCGCACACGCTCAACGTGCGCAAGCGTATCTCCCGGCTGAGAGACTACATCAACCTCAACGCCGACTGGATCTGCTACGCCCTCATCGACGACATCGTGGACAGCTTCGCTCCCGTGATTCGCGGTATCGAAGACGAGGCCGACGCGATTGAGGACCAGGTCTTCACTGCACGCATCGAGGACTCCCGCTCGATCCTGCGCTCCATCGGCGACTGCCGCAAGCGCGTCATGCAGCTCCTGCGCCTCCTCGGCGGGAAAGCAGACGTTATCAAGGGTTTCGCGAAGCGCTGCAACGAGTCCTACTCTGTGGCACCCCGTGGCGACGTCGGTCTCTACCTCAGCGATATCCAGGACCACGTCGTGACCATGATGAGCAATCTCTCTCATTTCGAGAAGATGTTGTCCCGCGCGCATGGCAATTACCTCGCGCAGATCTCGGTCGACCAGGTCATTCAGGGCAACGCGAGCAACGAGACGCTGCAGAAGGTCACGGTTATTGCGACGATTCTTGTCCCGCTCAACCTCATCTGCGGTCTTTTCGGCATGAACGTGAAGGTACCCGGGCAGGATGGCAGCATTGCGTGGTTCTTTGGCATTCTCGGCACGATCTGTTTGTTTGTTGCTGTGTGTTTGGGTGTTGCGAGGAGGATGCGGTTTATCTGAGCGAAGAGTGTGGGCCATAAGTGTTCTTTCGTCTCATAGCGTTGATCTCGGGTTTCCTTTCTTTTGGTATACATGTACATTTTGTTGGACTGGGCATTTGGAGCTGTTTGTTAGAGCGGACATGAGTACACGAATATATTTGGAGCGTGTTTAGATCATGGTGTGGATAGAAAAGAACTGAGATTTGATGAAGTTAGTTCTCACATGATTGTGCCGAGTGAAGGGTAATCTGGCTTTAGTGCATGTGGTGACTAAGATGTCTGGTTGAATGAGTGATGACCGTGATGAGGTGAAGCCAGACCGGGTACGCCAAGCCAGTCGGTGGTGCATCATGTAGGTACTTAGATAAGGTACACATGGTACTCCATCTTAGTCTACCATCCCCACTCATACTCCAATCTTTATGTTGAGTACTCAAATACCACGTTATCGTTGACGAACGCTCATTTGACGTTCGTTGTTCACTCGCGATATTCGCCATCGCGTTGCAGATGCGGTTCCGAACTCGGAAAGTGCAAGCGGAATGGCCGCTTTTGTCTAGAGCGCAAGCATGCCGAACGCAACTCGCGGTGACGGCGAACTGAGGCACGGCGATCTGCAGGTGAAGCTTGCAGGGGCGGCTACTGGACACAGGGCAGGCGGTGAATTAGGCCACTTTCGGAGCGAGACCGGGCTGGACTGGAAGGTGTACCCCGGTTCGCCTTTGGTCATGCATGGTCCGCCTCCGAGGCCACGCTCTTAATCAGTCACACTCACCTCTCACACACGCACTCACTCTCTCCATACAACGCCCACCACGCTCTCTGCCCACAAACACTCTCTCCCACACGCCGCACACAAAGACTCAACTCCTCTCCCGAACGCCCAGGCCCTTGCATCTACCCTTCCTGCCCACCAACGAAGACTAGACGCCGTACCTGAGACGCTCGGAATAGGAAGGCATGGCGGACATTGCGCAGCGGGTGTTGATGAACGAGTTTAAGCAGCTGAGCAAGGAGAAGTGGACCAACATCGAGGTGAGTCGTGTCCTGCACACGCTGAGAGAAGGCGTGGAGGCGTACAGCATGAAAGAACACCCGGCTAACCACCTCGCAGCTCGTCAACGAGAACGTCTTCGAGTGGAGCGTAGCACTCATCGTCCTAAACGAGGACTCCCTCTACTATGGCGGCTACTTCAAGGCTCGGATGAGCTTTCCCCGCAACTACCCCCATAGCCCGCCAGGTACGTCACTCCTTGAAAGAAGGTGGATGGACAAAGTATGCTGACATGACTCCAGACTTCAAGTTCGTCCGCCCCCTCTACCACCCCAACATCTACCCCGACGGTCGCCTCTGCATCTCCATCCTGCACCCACCTGGCGACGACGAGATGTCGGGTGAAACCGCCGCCGAGCGCTGGTCCCCCGTGCAGCGCGTCGAAACCGTGCTCATCTCCATCCTCTCGCTGCTCGACGACGCTGAAGTGTCCTCGCCCGCCAACGTCGATGCTGGCGTTATGCTACGTACCAAGCCGGAGGAGTACAAGGGGCTCGTTAAGAAGGACCTCGAGCTCAGCAAGGCGGACATTCCTGCGGACTTTGTCATGCCGACGCACGAGACGGCGTGGCGGAAGAAGGAGGACGAAGGCGACTTTGACATGAGCTGGGAAGATAGCGATGTTGAGAGCTTTGGGGGGAGCGAGAGCGATTTGGAGGACGAGGATGGAGAGATGGATAGTGATATGGGCGATGAGGACGATGATATGGAGGATGACGATGAGGAGGATAAATAAGTGCTGAAGGCACTTCCCTCCTCGTCTGGACTTCACGACACTTCCCACGACACCAAGCACCACTCCACCCCATCCGGCACCCATCCCCCTCGATCCCCAACGACATTTCCTTATCACGATATCTATGGTCTTCAGCGCGGCGTTCGGCATCCACGGTCGGTCGGTCACGCATCTGCATTGGGCACGGCGTTTCTTCCATGCGGCTGCACTTTTCCAACGGTCATTAATATTCACAACTTCCTTTTCCCACACGGCACCGCAAGTATCCGATCTAGGCAGTTTGAGACGCTAGTTTGTCCGGCGATTGAAGATTGGAATTTTGAGTTGATATGAGCTGTTCTTTGTGATGTGGTGCATGTGATGTGATGATGAGTGGATGTACCTTCTTTGTTGGTGAGTAGGATGGAGCTCACGGATGTTTGTGGAGGTGGGTTCCTTTGGTATATTCAGAGCTCTTGCACAGCACGCTTCAGGGGACCATTCTGACATCCACAGTGAACATCGAAGCCTCCTTGAATTATATCGTAGTGAATAATGCCCCTCATGACCCTCTCACACCAGCAAAGCCCGCTCCAACGCATGACATCGTAGAAAAAAGCCCACCATCATCCACCCCCCTACACCGTCCCCGCAATACTCAGATCCCGAATCTCCTGCAACACCTCCTCGACCCGCGCATCCAGCTCACCCTGCGCATACTGGTCCCTCGTATTCGCATCCAGATACTGCTGCACCTGCGCCATGCGACTATACGCCTCGGCGCAGAACCTTAACTGAATCTTGACCAGCGCCTCGAAGCTCGGATCCAAATACGGCACCCGCAAATCAATAAGCTGCGGTAATTCCTGCGTAAGCGTCTCATTCAACTGGTCGTACGCCGCCTTAGCCAGCTGTTCATCCTTCTCGGCGCGCGGCAACTTTGTAACGTCTTTATCGGGTTTATCCGTCAATCTCTTAACCTGCGCGCGCATGCGGTCGTAGTCCATTTGCTTGTGTTCGCGCTTCGTAATGCAGCTGTTGATGTCCGGAAAGTACGAGCAGAAGCGCTGTATGGGGTCGAGGACGGTGGTGCGGTAGGGCCCGTCGAGGGCTTTTATTGTCTCGGCGTCGAGGTCGGTGACGGCTTGCTTGTAGGAGCGGGATACGCCGTCTTTTGTGCCCGCGTCGCCGTAGAAGGCGTCGATTGTTTCGGCGATGCGCATTTGGGAGGCGGTCATTGCGCGGAGACTGTCGAGGTAGCCTTTGGCTTCTTTTTGGAGCTTGTTGGCGGCGGTTTCCATTGTGCGGTAGCGGCTGGGTGTCATATTAGTACTGGGAGGGATGGGGAAAGTGGGTATAGTGAGGGCGGTGGGGGAACGTACCGTTGCTCTGTTTCGAAGTCGCGGTCATTTGTGCGCTCGACTTGGCCTGTTTTCATGAGGACTTGGGTTGTTGCGCGGTTCACGCCCTTTTTGAAGCCTGTGGTTCCTTCAGTCTAAGTCTTGAATGGGCGCGGTGGGCGGCGGCTTACCGGTCCACGACATGGCTGCGGTTGGTGTGGTGTGGTTTGAGATATGCGGTGGTATGGGCAAATATCCAGGTTATATTGTGGGTGTATTCGTGGAGTAGTAGGGACGATGTATCGTGGTCAAGTGAGAGACGTCGTCCTGTGTCGCGGGTGTTCCTGGATGCAGCCAGTCGTCGGTGTTGGGCCACAAATGCCGCGCCACAATGACGACTGGCCGCGCTTACCTTTTGTGGCTATGCGCGTCAAAATGCCAATACCTTCTCTGCGGACTTCAATGTCTCTCCTCCGTACGCTGCATCGAGCGGCGCCTTTGTCATTACGAACTTGCAGGAATGGCTCACGATACGGCTCGACTATATCAAGTCCACAGAAAGGGCATGGAGGGAAGAGAGTCATTTTCTCCGGCATCCAGCCAACCGGCGTACCACACCTGGGGAATTATCTAGGAGCCTTGCGACAATGGGTCAAACTGCAAAATGAAGCCACTCCAGATACGACACTTCTGTTCTCGATTGTCGATCTTCACGCCATCACCATAAAACAAGACCCGATTGATCTGTCAAGACGGAGGAAAGAAATGCTTGCAAGTCTACTAGCAGTAGGTCTGGATCCAAAAAGAAGCATCATCTTTGCACAAAGCAGCGTCAAGCAACATGCCGAACTCATGTGGATTCTGAGCTGCGGTGCAAGCATGGGCTACTTGGGAAGGATGACACAGTGGAAGGTGTGAACTAGTTTTGCACCCATGTATTCATCTCAAGCTGATATTCTGTAGAGCAAGCTATCTCTCCCAGACGACGCTTCACCTCTCCAACCAGCAGAGAACAAGGATGCTCTCAAGCTCGGTCTTTTCTCCTACCCCGTCCTGCAAGCAGCCGACATCCTCCTCTACAACACCACGCACGTGCCCGTCGGCGAAGACCAAGCCCAGCACCTCGAATTCACGCGCGATCTCGCCCTCGGCTTCAATCACGCCTACGCACCACTCCTGACCGTTCCGCAAACCCTCCTGAGCCCCGCCAAGCGCGTAATGAGTCTAACGAATCCGACCAAGAAAATGAGCAAGAGCGACTCGAATCCCAAAAGCCGCATCCTCATCACCGACTCGCGAGAAGAGATTGCCCGCAAGCTCAGGACTGCGGTGACCGATGCGGTCAATAGCGTGACCTATGACGCCAAGGGACGACCTGGTGTGTCGAATTTGGTGGATATGATGTACTACTTCGATGAGTCGGTTGCTGGATCACCGGAGGAGTTGGCGGATGACTTGCACAGTCTGAGTATGAAGGCGCTGAAAGAGAAGGTTGCGGATACGGTGGATGGCGGGACCAGGGATATTAGGGGTAGGTATGAGGAGTTGATGGGTGGGGATCAGAAGGATTTGGTGGCACATGCGGAGGACGGGGCGAGGAGGGCGGAGGACATTGCTGAGGGGACGATGGAGAGGGTGAGGGACGCCATGGGGATGCGTTGGTAAAGACACCAAAATCACAATGCGGCTTCTGTGGCTGTCGTACTGCCTAAGAACTGATGAGATAACGATGACTGTAGTCACTGTGTAGCGTTGTAACAAGCTGATTCAAACCGCGCAAATCTCCTTGACACATACACACCTTCATATGTATTTCCGAAAAAGAACTCCCCATTCGCACTACCGCCCCACAGCATTCCCACGCCACATCAATCACAGCAAAGCAAATTCATTCATCAACATAACACCCAACACCCAAGCTCTACCGCTCCACCATGCCGCACTAGGTCACGCCCGAAGACACGTACTACTGCTGCTACTACTACCAAGACAAAAAATGCAGCCAGCTTGTACTCACAGTCGCCGCTGGCCATGATGCATGTCCACAGTGCGGCACCGCAAGGGAGAAGATCTGGCTTTGTAAATGCAAGGATCTAAAGGTGAGTGCGCGCATCCTGAGGCTTCTAGTGGGTGTGTTCGGGGCTGTGAGGATCTGGCGCCGGATCGGTAAAGGGAAGTGTGTGGTTAGAAGGGAGGACTGGGAAGCTAGATAGTGTTGCACTTTCTTGTTATTTCAGGCGGAATCGAGTACTTGCTTCATGGTTCCGGCGATGTTTGTGGGCTTAGTTGGTAGACGATCTACTGGGACGCGTGGTTTTCTCGAGCACCGCATACTAGTACCACGTAGATTTTTTAAATAGTAACAGACTCGTGCGCGTGTCTTTGTTGATGTCGTGTGCTTTGAGGCTTTGCATGTCTTGGGGAAAGTAGATGTTGACTTGGCGCCAAGGATGGCTTGCGCGTCAGAAAGGCAAATTCGTTGTTACATCTCCAAGACTTCGCAAGCACCAATCGTCCAGCTCCGCCCATGTTCGTTCCAAGATGTTCCTGGAAGCCAGGAGTAAACCTGGTATGTCTGGGGGAAGGTTTTTGCTGGCTGCCGCGAATGAACAGCCACTCCAATACGCATTGAAGATCACAGCTTCGTGATTGCCTCTACCGGACTATTAGCTTGCAGAACGTGTTCTGCTCGTGGCTGATGAGCGAAATGGTTTGCGCGTGAAGCTCAATGAACACTTCCCAAGCTCGACACGGACGGAGAAGAGAGAGGGTAAAAACACCAGAAGACGCCAAGATCCAGCGGCAATAACGACGTGAGTCTGTCACATCCGACCAGATCCCGGCTCCCGGCTCCCGGGATACACGGTGCGGCAACTCGGCCCAAGGCAAGGCTGTGTTGACACAATAATGCGTATGTTTCGTGGCTTTTGCTCCTAGAATTGGACTTCTCATCGGATTACCTACCCCAGGCGGAGGCGGAAACTAGCCAAACCCACCCAGTTCGGCCCACTTGGCAGTCACCATGACGACAGATCGCTCGATGATTGCAACTCTAACGCACGCTCGTGGAGTCCTGTCGAATGGCGCTACAAAGCAATGACTTGGGATGGCGAGGTGGGCCCTCAGGTATAAAGTTGAGTTGGATCCGGACGGTATGGCGCTCATCAAACATCATAAACACACCAGCATCTTGTCCGTTTCCCTTCTATTAGATCGTTCTAATATCCACTCCGTGCAAAATGCTCTTCCAGAAGCTCGCTCTTCTCAGCGCCATTGCCGGCTTCGCTGCTGCTCAAGACGTCGATAACAACGACATTCCACAGCAATGCCAGGACGTCTGCAACAGCCTTGTCACTGCCAGCCGAGGGTGCGATAATTCCACAAGTACGTCCCCTAGATGTCATTGTCCCTACCTTCTACTAACACAACACTCAGATGATGATGGCGCCGAGATCCAATGTGTCTGCAATACTCAGAACGCGGGTGCATTCATCCCAGCTTGCGACGCCTGCGTAGAGACCTTCCGGCGCCGCGAAGATGACAACGACGAGTCCGGTACGTTGTAGTGTCCCTTGCCATGCACGCTCGCATTCCTGACAAACACCAGATGTTCGCGAGATCTTGAGGAGCTGCAGTCTGTCTACCACCACATACAACAGCGCATCTTCAGGTGCTCCTCAGCCTACAGGTTCCATGTCCGGACCTACGATCACGGGGTCGATGCCTACTCCCATTAGCACTGGCGGCATGTCGCCGACTGGTGGGGCTGGAGCTGGAGCTGGAGCTGGGGCTAGTACCAGCCCGATTAGTACGAATGCTGCTATGCCGGCGAAGACGGCGGCGGCTGGTGCGGCGATGGGGCTTGGTGCGTTTGGTGTTGCTATGGGGTTGTTATGAGCAGTCGGATGATGGGGGTAGATAGATTACGACATTACTGTTGTAATGTAATTTCATTTCTGACTTCTTTATCAGCCACGTTCTGCACACACTACGGCATGACCCTTTGTTTTTTCACCTCTTTGATCAATATGATCTCCTAATATGATTGGATCACAAGACTCTCCAATATCTGCAGCGAAAACGACGTTCAAGGGGTGGTTTCCATTCTATGCAGTGTGTCGATTGCGGAGTGTGAAGATGATGTCGTCCATCCCGCGGTTTGGCGCCTACAAGGCTATATAATGGATTGAGGGTGAGAATTTCTACGCCGACGACACCGTTGATTCGCGGATGTCAGCTTCTCAGCTCGTACCACAAGTATGTTAGGTAATCGGCCTAAAACTTTACAGACGCGTATGCTTCGCCCCTCTCCAATACAAATATGCGACTGATGCGTGAACCACATAAGCAGGTAACAGCAGCTTGTGCTTCGATGATTTGCCGCATTCGTTTGCATTTGGAGCCGCAGCCCTACATCTCTTGGTCGCCGCATGGCAAGGGGAAATGCCCGTTATTTCGCATCTCTGTGAGAAGCCTCATTCCGCAAGCCTCCACCGAGATCGTGACGTAGAGAAGATTGGATTGATAGGTCTGGTGAATAGCCTCCTCAATCAATGGCTGCAATTCAGCTTCACTGGCGACGAATTCGAGGTCCATGAGGAAGACATGGCGGCACTGGACGGGTCGGACCAGAGTTGGACACCCGCACTCGACGTGTTCTCAAAGCTCTTGGAAATGACACCTCATCTGGGTCTATGTGTGATCGACGGACTCAACGATTTATCCTTCTCAGATGGCGCAAGCTGGTGCAGCGCATTCCTTGCGATGCTGTTCGCGCATCAGCGATCGTCCTCCGGCACATTTCGAATCTTACTCACCACCTCCGGCCAGTCACGCGTTCTGCCATATTTCGTTGACGTTGCTGACCGTGTCTTTGCACAATTCGCTCGTTGCTCTTTCTCTGACATCTTGTACGTTTCGAATCGTAACAATCCACAAAAGCACTCTTTCGACACTCCATCGCTGTCATTGTGTCTTTCACTTACCAATCTAGCGTGTGCTTGTTCCATGTGCATACGACGTACGATTGCGAGTCTTCCTCGCAGCCTAACCTCCAGCCCTAGATAATTATCCACAGCAGTTCCACGCCAACAGCAACGTCACGATGCCCACCGCCTAGCCATCTGCTCTTCCAGCAGCCCTTCTTTCTTCTGCT
>Ga0265797_10006386_pt1 | contig 16673 bp, 9 predicted proteins | sample P2T30metagenome_FD_192433 | JGI IMG/M metagenome (GOLD analysis project Ga0265797, IMG submission 192433) | Plant litter microbial communities from East Loma Ridge, Irvine, California - P2 T30 | ecosystem: Environmental > Terrestrial > Plant litter > Unclassified | place: USA: California...
ACGCTCTTGCCATCCGCAATTTGATGTTTCAATCTCGTCAACAACAGCTTCACATAATTTGTAATTAGTGGCTCCTGTGCACGCATCGAAGCATCCGAGAACCCATGCGCCAGAGCACGTCGAATCTTGGCATGCTCTTCATGATCAGCATTGAGAATCGAGCTAGTTACACCCTTCACCGGGCGAAAGATTTGATCTGCTTTCGCCATCTCACCGCCCGGTCGGTATGCGTATATATCCTTCCATGCCTGAGGGGCCGTGAAAGAAAGATGGTTTGGACCAATGCGGACGACGGGACCATACTTCGCGTGCAGTTGTTCTGTTCGAAACGCTTGTTGGCCACGTGCATGCATGTATGCCCATGGTAGCCGCGAAACGCGATGCGCAATGGGCCCAGGGAAGTCTCTTAGGGGGTGCAAGAATAGATTATGCAGTATTGCTGCGGCTTGGTAGATTGCCGCCTGTTGAGATAGAAAAATGTCTCGTTAGCCATGCACATGAATACCTAGGTAAAGATGCAGGTGCCGAACTAACCGAGAGCAAGATAATCCAAACATATAAGATCCATTGCGGGAGCGGTGCCTGGAATTCGAAATAATTAAATGTCGCAATCATTTTAGCGTTTTTGGCGTCGCCTGTTTTGATCCTGTATCTTGGTGTTTGCTTTGATTATTCAGCTAGGAATAGCAAGATATTCAACCCAGCGGTCTATAAGGATGGTAGTGGTAATATCGCTCAAGATGCGAAAAACGAGCACGTGAATCGGCCTTGGTCATTCGGCTTCACGGCCAATCACACGCGGCTCCGATTTGAGGCTACCCTTGCGATAGCCGATCGGTTCGGGTTCAGCACTTGTATGGCCAGCTCCATGAGGCTGGAAGACAAATATTGGGCTAAAACAAACTTCCTTGTTTGGGAAAATGCTCGTAGTGATCATTTTGGCTCGACAACCTTCCCATAGAACAATCACTCACCGTGTGACTTGATAGATAGCTCATGAACCCTTTTGCGACATCAATTGTGTTGGGTCATGTTAGATTTCTACGCTGTCAAATTCATGTCTGTGAGAATATGAGGGAGTAATTTTTGTAATGATAGGACGCGGAACTACAATGGTACCTAAGTATTGAGCCATGTATTTATACATGATATCAGAAGCCACTTGTCCATCGCCATCAGCCTCTTCAGAGCAGAATCTATTTCAGAATCTCTGATATTAGATTACAAATACTCCTTCACTTGAGCTTCGCACCATTCCCAAAACTTTTCACATCCTCCAGTACCGCCTTCCGCTTCGGTTTTGGTTGCATCGACAAGATCCGCACGCAATGGGTAGAATCTCCCAAAAGGAACGACTATGAGAAAATTAGCGTTTTGGTATTATGAATGGGCCCTAGAATAAGACTTACCCCAACTTCCAGAATTCTCCATGGTGACCTCTGGGGACAATCCTGCCCATAACTCTGTACAAGCTCCCATAGGCGGCGGATATCCCAAAACCCTCGCCGCAATCTTTAACGAAGTGGGTTGATCTCTTGCAAGTTCTGAGGTAAGATTACCAGGATTAATAGGGAGACTGATGATTCCGTCCGCCTTATAACGTCTGGCAAATTCAACGCCCTGTGCCCAAGAACCACACTTGCTGATGCCGTATCGATCAGTGGACGGTGTTGGGATATGATAGTCGAGGTTATCCAGGGAAATGCCAATGCCAGGTTTCGCAAAGAGCTCAAGACCAAAAGAGGAGAGCCAAATAACACGGACAGAGCCAGGTGGCGCCGTCTTTGCCGTCGTGACAAGCGTTGGAGTGAGCAGTTTCGTAAAGAGAAAGGTACCGACACAATTTACACCAAGAGCCATTTCATAGCCCTGCGCAGTCTTAGTAAGCGGGTCTGTGGCCATGAGCCCTGCATTGTTGAAGAGAACGTTGAGCTTCTGTTCTTGCGCAAGGAACGTATTCGCCGCTGTTTTAACCTTGTTGAGATCGCTCAAGTCAAGGCTGAGAAAAACAAGGGACCCTTCTGATGCTGGCGCAGAGTTTGCGATATCCTGTATAGCTTCCTCGGCCTTTTCCTCTGAACGCGCGGCAACGTAGACTTTAGCGTTCTTCGAGTAGAGTATCCTAGCAAGCTCCTTCCCAATGCCGGTGTTGGAGCCTGTAACTATATAAACTTGACCGCTCAGGTCCGCGACATTTTCAACAGTGAATTGAGGCTTTGGTGGGAAAAACTGCGTCCAGGAACTTGAGAATGAAGGCATGATGACAGCAAATTTGGATGAGTAGACAACCTGAGGGTACTCAGACGAAGAATGTTAAGGTCGGGATGATAGATGGGAGAACCTCAGACACGGTTCGGACACGATAGTAGAAAGAATCAACCGCCATGACGTCCCCTTTGACTATGGACTAGTCCATGTTGTGCAGGCTGATCTGCTCTAATCGAAGAGCTACTGGCACCCCGATATCAGTTCAGCCGGAGCCCGGAGCTTCCGAAAACCCATTATTTTCCGACCCTCAAGATTCTTCGTCAGCACCTTCTCTGAATCACTCGGGGGAAGCCAATGGCGGCCTTTGTCAATCCTACACGTTGCATCCGTCGGTAGCCAATTTCCGATGCTCGCTCATATAGTGTGGCCGAGCTATGCAATGTCAGCGAATCGCAATGCACAATGTCAGAGCTAATCTGTATTTAGCTAGCGCCGGATCCTCCCAGATAGATCATCGCAAACGTACGTCCCATCGGACAAGATGTACCAATCGGAGACCCTCTTGTCTGCATTGTTTTGCGAGCGAGCGGTTGAGCTGATGATTGCGACACAACGCGTCGAGATGTATCTGTGGATCCGGTCTAGTCTCCTCCCACCTACCAACCAGGAACCGAAATCGGAGAACCTCTATCTTCTGTGGATTTCGGCTCGCTTCTTCTCTGCGTTATGTTATTGTATTACTACTAAGTAGTCTAGTAAGCCGGGGTATTCTTTAGCCACCTTCATCTTTACTCTTTGTGCCCTTGTCAGCAACAACAGCATCAACAAAACACACTTCGACCCAGAAGAAAAGCGAAGTTATTCAGACAAGTCACCAAACGCGTAACCGATTCCTTTCTTCACAGCGCAAAATGACTATTCCCAAAACACAGACTGCACTCATTCAAACCGGAGTACCCCCCTCTGGGTCAACTCTTGGATTGACAATTTCAAGCGCAGTGAAAGTCCCCGAGCTCACAAGACCAAATCAAGTGCTTGTGCGAATACTGGCCGTTGCCTTGAACCCGACCGACCACAAAATGCTCACCCACTTCCTCGTTCCTGGTAACCAGGTTGGCTGTGACTTTTGCGGGATAATCGAAAAGATCGCACCGGACAGCACGGCGGCCGTCTTTCCACCAGGGACAAGGGTTAGCGGAGGGACATTTCCCTACAGCCGAACGGAGGCAGAAAGTGGTGCATTTGCACAATGGATCGCCGTGGACTCTCGATTGCTTCTGAAAGTGCCGGACAGCATGAGCGATTTGCAGGGTGCAGCGTTGGGTGGCGTCGGATGGGGTACCGCCGGGCTTGCTTTTTACGATTCTGAGGCGCTGGCACTTGAAGGGACTCCATCAAAACCTACCAGCACGAATGAACCTGTTTTAGTCTATGGCGGGGCCACGGCTACGGGAACTATGGCATGTCAATTACTGAAGCTATCTGGATACGCACCTATTGCCGTTACTTCCACTACATCAGCCTCATTGGCACTCAAGTATGGTGCAGTTGGCACTGCTATCTACACATCGCCAAATTGCGTACAGGTTATCAAGGAGATAGCATGTGGCAAGCCTGTGAAGAAAGTCATAGACTGTATCACAAGCGAAGAATCAGCCGCACATTCGTTCGCAGCAATAGCACGGACGGGCGGCAGGTACACCTGTCTTGAAGGACTTGACGAATCGTTTTGTACACGGCGAACTGTTCGTACTAAAGAGGTCATGGGATACGAAGGATTGGGGGTGAAAGTCGATCTAGGGCCCACACCCTACTCTCGTGAGGCCAACAAAAGGTTACTTGAGGTGACAATGCGAGTAGCTGCGGAAATGCAGAAGGCAATTGATACGGGGCTGGTAAAGACGCATCCGGTAAAGGAAGTTCCTGGGCGGTGGGAAGGGATTATCAAAGGGCTGGGAATATTGCAGCGAGGTGAAGTTCGTGGACAGAAGCTGGTGGTGAGGATCGAGGTGTAAAACCCATAATATTCTGAAAACGTTCCTTCACATCATACCAAGTAGAGAGTGTTACTTTCATAAATTCAACAAAACCATATCTAAGTTTAAAGGGATTGTGACCACATATGTCAGTCTGTAGTATGACTTGAAGGTCCCTTTAACAGCCTTGTTTGTGCAAGAAGGTGGCTAGCAAAGGTGGCTAACATTTTAATATACCATGCTGCGTATGCAATATAAGAGTCCTGGGTCATATGCAATCTCAATCTATTAAAAACCTAGGTTGGTCGTATGATATTACCTCGTCCATTTTGCTGCTCCTCACCGGAGAGAAACACTCGCACTATCTCTCCGTACATCGAATATGATTTTAGGTTCACTTTCCGTCAAAACATTCAAGATTGAAAGAAATCAATCCTTGTTTGCTGGCTTCTCTTCCTTCTTTACCGACATCCACGGCATCAATACGCTTCCAAAGATTGATAAAGCCGCCATTGATGCTGCCACTACGAAAGTCTTGGTCAGGGCTTTGTTGTAAGCTAAAATAACACCAGGTAACAAATCTTTGGATAAAGTTTGTCGAAGGTTGGTGGCACCCGCGTTGAGGACGATTGCTGGATCCAACGATGGCAGGATCTCATGAAGATGTTTCACGAGTTCATTGGAGAACACAGACTGTGCGACGCTCACAAATATAGCACCACCCAGGGTCTGGACGAGGATAACGACCGCTGTCCCTGTGGGCACATCCTTCATATCCAACGCCGTCTGGACAGCTACCAAAGGCTGTCGGGAACCTAGGCCATACCCCAAACTAAAGAGGATCTGGTAACCTATCCAGGCTGCGCTGCTGGTATGAACCTCCCAGGTTGAGATCATCCCAGCTCCAATAGACATAATGACAGTCGCAGTGATCATAAAAGGTGTGTAATAGCCAAGTTTGGTGACCAGTCCACCAGAAAAAATCGAGGTTAAGATCGTCGTTACGAGCATGGGCAAGTTGTGGACACCTGAACCGACAGCCGAAGTACCCTGCACGGCTTGGAACCAAAGGGGGACGTAATACACCATGAGGAAGAAGGTCGCGCCGACGCAAAAGCCGTAGCAGCAACCAGCCCATATCGATCGATTGGAGATGATCCGAAGAGGCACGGTCGCATTGTCCTTCTGCTTGCATTGCACATAACAGAAAGCCAACATCAGGAATCCGAATACCAGTAAAAGTCCAACAACCGGGCCACTACCCCAGCTGTATTTGGTACCACCCCACTGCAATGCTAGCAGAAGGGAGATGATGGCGGGTAAGAAAAATGCTGTCCCAACAGGGTCGAAAGACATGATTCGATCAAGTATACGCTCATACTTTGGTATGTCTTGTTTAGGACTTTCGAAGAAGAATGTAATGACTGCCACGGTGATAGCTCCAATGGGTAGGTTGATGTAAAAACACCATCGCCATGACTAGAGCAGAATTGTGAGTGGAAGACGGATTTCTAGAGGATTCATTACATACCACTTTATCAGTAAACGCACCTCCTATTAGAGGACCAGAGATAGATGCAATGCCATACATACCCCCGATCATACCAATGTAGGCTGGCCGCTTCACAAGGGGAATACTGTGTCCCAGGATAAGGAGAGCACCAGAAAATATGCCCGAGGAGCCGACGCCAGCAATTGCTCTGCCAACGATCAAAGCAGTTGAAGTGGGTGCGGCACCGCAAACAACACTACCAACCTCAAAGATGGCAATGGACGTCAAAAATACCCATTTAATGTTCCAGTATGTGTAAAATTTTCCAAAGAGGAGTTGAAGCGCGGCAGTCGTAAGAAGGTAGGCTATATCGCGAGATGAGCGGCGTCGACATAGATAGGGTTCTCATCACTTACCACTGCCGTACCAACCTACATCATCAAGGCTCTTAAACTCATCGGTTATCTTTGGAATAGCGGTTGTGATGATGGAATTGCTTTTGCAAGATGTTAGCGATGATTGTTATTAGGGGAACTGTAGACGAACTCAAGAGCCACCAGGAAGACAGCAAGGCATAATGCCACCATGATGAGGGCCAACTTCCCACCCCCAGGATATTTTTTCCCATCATCCTGCGCCTCGGCTTCTCCTTCGATTTGTGTTGTTGCGCTACTGTCGGAGCCATCTCCTTCCAGCGCACCTTCTTTGGAGGCTGGAATATGTTCTTCCAAGCCTTTTTCACTCATTTCGACTGTCGTCAGGCTAGGCAGGGTTTTGGGACGTGTCGTAGCAATGATGGGTGAATGGTGCACTTAGAACCACCCCTTCTGATGAATGAACGGAGCTTTTTTGATAACTTGTTTTTAGTGAAAGAGAGAGTTGTTCTGCCAGCATCTCTGCAGAGGAGCTGTCAGGGAGTTCGCCAGGCTCTGGACGGAGGCCCAAACTAATGAGGCCGGTGATTGCATCCAATCGGAGCGGGCACAGCCTGTTATGCGACTTGTCGGTAGTACATAATGCTGTTATCGTTATACGGGGAAACGGCCCTCAATATGCTTAGCATCGATCTAATACTAAATTAGTTACGCGCACCGAAGATGTCAGCGTCCGTTCCGGTCACGAGCGATGATTCATGTAGAAGGAAACTTTTCTGGAAGGAGTGTAGGATAAACACTCCAAGAAGCATCAAGAAAACGCAAAGTAATGACTCCAAAAGCAAATACCACACTATCATTGTAGCCGAGCCTGTGTGCATGCATTGATGGTGTTTCTTAGTCTCACAACTCCTGCTCAGTCGGATGCGGATTCGGCCGGCTCTTATTCGGTCCTAATTCGGACAGAGTCATTTGTGGTCCGGACTACGATTTTCGAAACCGTCGCAGCCTGTACCATTCGGTCGGACCCCAGTTCAGTTCGCTGAATCAAGCTCTTAGCGTAGGAAGTAGTTGGTATCAACCTCGCTATTAGAAGATTTCATGATCTATCAAAAAGGACCATTATCCTCTTGGATATTTGCATCAAATCTACACGATCGTCCACCTTCAACAGCGCCGCATCGAGATTCAGCATACTCCCTTGTGAGGACCCAAGTTTCTAGCTCATATTTTTGGAAGACAATCCTCAACGATCTTTAGAGTTCCATAATTACTAGCTTTATATTCTAGCTAGCAAGCAAGCTCGGAAAGCTAAGCTTCCCATTCTGCAAGTTGGCCGTTTTTATACATTCACTGTGCCACACCAAAGAATCAAGAGGTGAGGAACTTCTGAGCACAGAAATAACTGAATTCTAATGTACCCACCAGCGTGAGCTTGCAAACACTATGGCTCCTACACAAAACGAACCCATAGCTATTGTGGGCAGTGCCTGCCGTTTCGCAGGAGACGCCACTTCCCCATCCAAGCTTTGGGAAGTCTTGAAGAAACCGAAGGATTTACTCCAGAAGATACCTAACAATCGTTTCAATGCGGACGCATTTTACCACGCTGATGGATCATATCCCGGCCATAGCAACGTTAAGAACGCGTATCTTCTTAATCAGGACTTGGCTGCGTTTGACGCTGAGTTCTTTGGAATTAAGGCTGCAGAAGCTAAAGCTATGGATCCACAGCAGCGGTTGTTAATGGAAACAACTTATGAGGCTCTTGAGGCCGCAGGTATGCCTAATGCCGCATTAAAAGGAAGTGATACGGCCGTGTACGTTGGTGTCATGTTCAATGACTATGCCTGCATGTTGCTGCGGGATTTTCAGGAGATCCCAACCTACTATGCGACTGGCACTGGATCAAGTATATTATCCAATAGGATATCCTACTTTTTCGACTGGCATGGGCCTTCCGTCACTGTCGACACAGCCTGCTCTTCAAGTTTAGTGGCCGTTCACATGGCAGTTCGTAAGTGCCAACCCATAGTCAAAGTCTTGTGGAACTATACTAATCGCATTCCTAGAGGCATTACGAGCGGGCGACTCTCGAATGGCCGTAGCATGTGGATCTAATGTTATCCTAGATCCTATGAACTTCGTGATCGAAAGCAAATTAAAGATGTTGTCCCCAGACGGCCGCAGCCGAATGTGGGATTCAGAAGCAAATGGGTATGCCCGTGGAGAAGGCGTTGCAACACTCGTCCTGAAGACTCTCAGCGCTGCTCTAGCAGACGGCGATCACATTGAGTGTATTATCAGGGAGACTGGCTTGAACCAAGATGGTGCTACCGGTGGTATCACGATGCCCAGCTCAGTCGCACAAGAGGCGCTCATTCGCAGTACCTATGCCAAGGCTGGCCTTGATCTTCTCTCCGCAAAGGACCGACCGCAGTACTTTGAAGCTCATGGAACTGGCACACCTGCCGGTGACCCCATAGAAGCCGAAGCTGTATACAGAGCATTCTGGGGTGGGGATGCTAGCGATAAAGGCCTCGAACTTAATGGCGGTAACCCTTTGTACGTGGGGTCTATCAAGACAGTCCTTGGTCACACCGAAGGCACTGCAGGTGTAGCTGCCATCCTCAAAGCCTCGCTTTCTCTACGCAACGGCACAATACCGCCCAACCTTCTATTCGATCATTTGAGCGAGCGAGTCGCTCCATTTTATAAGAATGTCGAGATTCTGAAAGCCCCAAAGGCATGGCCTGTCATTGCGGACGCACCCAGGAGAGCTAGTGTGAACAGCTTCGGCTTCGGCGGCGCTAATGCCCATGCCATTCTTGAGAACTATCCCGACCCCTCAAGTACCTCTGATCTCGGTCCTAACGAGGATGCTGGCATCTTCACGCCCTTCGTCTTTTCAGCCTTCTGCGATCAGTCGCTTCGCGCCACCCTGTCAGCATACAAGGATTACCTGGCAAGTCATCCAGAGACTAGCATGCGAAACTTGGCGTGGACACTGCGAGAGCGTCGCTCCATGTTCCCCTACAGGGCCCACTTTGCTGCTTCTTCCCTCGAGGATCTCCAACGTCAAATCTCCGCCAAACTCGAGGGCGATTCTGCCAGCATTGGCATCAAATTCTCTTCGGCTGCCAGAACTGGGGCTTCTAAGATACTCGGAGTCTTCACTGGCCAGGGTGCCCAGTATGCCCGCATGGGCGCTGAGTTGATTGAGAAGTCACCCACTGCTAGAAGGATAATCGAAGGACTTGAGGCAGATCTTGCACAACTTCCTGACGGGCCGAAGTGGTCTCTAAAGGCTGAGATCCTCGCGGCCGCCGCTACATCACGAGTGAACGAGGCCGAACTCTCGCAGCCGCTCTGCACTGCTCTACAGATCCTGCTAGTTGACATTCTGGGTCTCGCTGGCGTCCATTTTGGCGCAGTGGTTGGTCACTCATCCGGAGAAATCGCTGCTGCCTATGCATCTGGTTATCTTACCGCTCGCGATGCCCTCTATGTCGCGTACTATCGTGGTTTGCATGTCCAGACCGCATCTAGCCCCAACGGTACTGAAATCAAAGGCGCCATGGTTGCTGTTGGAAGCTCATTGGAAGACATGACAGAACTGTGCAGAGATCCCGATTTTGAGGGACGTTTGTCTGTTGCTGCAAGTAACTCCTCCACCAGCGTGACTGTTTCAGGAGACGAAGACGCCATATCGGAGTTGCAACTCATCCTCGACGATGAAAAGAAGTTTAACAGGCGACTCAAGGTCGACAAGGCATACCATTCGAGGCATATGCTTCCCTGCTATGAGCCTTATGTTGCTTCCCTCAGGCAATGTGGTGTCAAGGTGCAGACCCCCAGCTCCTCATGCATATGGGTCTCTAGCGTATACAACCGAGTGGTCGAATCTTCGATGCAGTTGGCTGATATATACTGGGCTGAAAACATGACAAAGCCTGTATTATTCAGCGAGGCGCTAGGTACTGCTCTACTAGCCGGTACCTTCGATCTCGCATTGGAGGTCGGGGCTTCTCCTGCTCTCAAGGGTCCTGCAACACAGACTATTCAAGATACCCTAGAGAAGGAGTTACCGTACTCCGGAATCCTCATGCGAGGGTCTAGCGCTGTTGAAGCAAGTGCCACAGGGCTTGGTTTCTTGTGGTCGCATCTCGACAAGAACAGTATCAACCTCGACGCCTACGAGCGTGCTATGACAAGCAACAAAGACAGCCTTAGCGTAGTCAAAGGCCTTCCGACATACCAATGGAATCATGCGAGCAAGTATTGGCACGAATCGCGAACCTCACGCAAAATGCGTCTACGACAATACCCTGTCCATCCATTGCTAGGGGATGTGACCACAGATTCCGCGCCTCATCACATGAGTTGGAGGAACTTGCTTCTCGAGAGCCAGATGGAATGGGTTTCAGGGCACAAGGTCCAGTCTCAGACCGTGTTCCCTGCTGCTGGCTACCTGACCACTGCGTTAGAGGCTTCTCGATTCGTGGCTGAGGCTATTGGCAAGAATATCCGCCTTATAGAGGTCAAGGACTTCGTAATACATCAGGCATTGTTCTTCAGTGCAGATGACGCGGGTATCGAGATCGTCACTTCGTTAGCAGATATCACGGTCGACAAGCAGGACCGTATTTGGGCCAAATTCACATATTCAGCTGCCGTGGACACAAACACCGACGACTTAACTTTAGTCGCCAGTGCTAACATTGAGATCCAGTTGGGAGAAGCATCTACAGCTCTCCTCCCGGTTCGCAAGCCCGCTCTGACTCATGTCATCGACGTTGAGCCTGAAAGATTCTACTCTGCACTTGCAGAATTGGGCTATGAGTTCAGTGGCCGTTTCCGCTCCTTGTCTGCATTGCAAAGAAAGCATTATCGAGCGACCTGCATGATGAAGATGCCGGCCGTAGAAGAAGATGTGGACTCGTTGCTCATTCACCCTGCAGAGCTTGACGCTGCCCTGCAATCCATCATTCTTGCATACAGCTACCCATATGATGAGCAACTTCGTAGTCTGCATCTGCCGACTACAATCAAGCACATCCGAGTCAACCCTAGCCTCCTTAGTGCCAACCGCACCCAAGACAAGTTCTTCCCCGTGGATTCGACAATCTCTCCTCGACAAGCAGGCCAGCGGGGCATTCTTGGTCATGTCGAAATATACCCAGAGAAGAGCTCGAATGCAGTTATTCAGATTCAAGGAGCTACTTTCATTCCCCTCGGGGGGGGTGCATCCGAAGAGGACAGGAGAGTCTTCTCACGTGTACATTGGGTCAACAGCCATTTGGATGGTATCGAGGCTGGAAAAGACATCCCTCTCACAGAGAGTCATCGTGACACCGTCCGGCTGCTCGAACGAATTGCAACCTTCTACTTGCGCAAATTTCACAAGGAAGTTCCCGCCGACCACCCCATAAGGGCGGAGTTTACGACCAAGTGGTATCTCAACTACGCCAAATACATTACCGAGATGGTGGAGTCGGGTCAGCACAAGTGGGCCCAGAAGGAATGGTTGCAAGATAGTCTCGAAGACATCATGGAAGCGAGCAAGCCGTTCATGCATCTTCCCGATATCCAGATTATGCACATCACTGGACAACAAATGCCACGTGTTTTCAACGGAGAAACCACGATCTTAGAGCAGTTCCGCGCTACCGACATCCTCGATCGCTACTATGCTGGTGGCTTTGGCTTAAAGGAGTCCGGTCAATGGGTCAGCAGAACGGTTAAGCAACTAACCAATCGCTTCCCCCACATGAACATATTGGAGATCGGTGCTGGAACTGGCGGAGCCACCAAAGCCATTTTCCGCGAGATTGACAACAGCTTCAAGTCCTACACGTACACTGACATATCCGCTGCTTTCTTCGAAAATGCCGCTGCCAACTTTCCACAGTACCGAGACCGTATGATTTTCAAGACGCTCAATGCAGAAAAAGATCCAGTATCTCAGGGATTTGTGGAGGGCACCTACGATTTGATTGTTGCCTTCTTTGTCATCCACGCTACGAGCGATCTAGAACGCGCACTCCGCCATCTCCGCAAGATGCTCAGGCCAGGTGGTTTCCTTGTTGTCGGTGAAGGCCAGGAAGGTATGAATGGTGTTGCAAGTAGCGGCTTCATCTTCGGTACCCTGGAGGGCTGGTGGCTCGGAAGTGACACGGGCCGTGTCTTGTCTCCTCATGTATCTCCACAGGAGTGGGATGACTTGCTGAAGAAGACTGGCTTCTCCGGGGTTGACTCTTCCCCTCGGAAAGACTTCGAAGATGTGCTGAACGTCTTCCACTTCGCCACTCAAGCCGTCGATGAGGAAGTCGAGTTCTTCCGCCAACCGTTGTCTGCGCCTCAGCGTGCAGTTCCCATCAAGAAGCTGGTCTTTGTCGGTGGCCAGACTGACCGCAGCGCACATCTCGTTAAGGACGTCAAATCCCTTCTCTCTGGGCTTGCCGAACAGGTCTATAGCTACAAGTCGCTCTTGGATGTGGACTACGACATCATTGACAAGGACACCACAGTGGCTAGTTTTACCGAGCTTGATGAGCCCCTCTTCAAGAACGTTAAGCCTGACACATTCGATGCATTCAAGACCATGTTCCAGTCAGACAAAAACTTGCTCTGGGTGACCAGTGGCCGCCGCGACGACGAACCATACTCCAACATGACCGTCGGATTTGGCCGTGTAGCCACTCATGAGAATCCTGGTCTCCGCCTCCAGCAGCTTGACATTGCTGATGTCGCAAAGACGACTCCTGAGACCATCGCTGAAATACTTCTACGCTTCCATGCCGACAAGTCGAAGACACAAGAGCTCTTGTGGTACACCGAACCTGAGATCGTTGTCGATGAGAGGAATTGTCAGCTCGTGGCACGTCTTCGTCCGATAACGAAGCTTAATGACCGGTACAATTCTGCTCGTCACTCGATTGTACACAACAGAGATGCTAGCGAAGTGCCTGTCAGTTTGCAGCACACGCAAGGCGGTTATACGATCGTGAAGCAATCTAACTACGAACTTTCGGTGAAGGAGTATCAGAGCAGTGAAGAACTCATTGAGCTGCACATTTCACATGCTATATTCTCAGCATTGAAAACAGCGGCGGGTTACAAGTTTCTTGTACTTGGAACCCAACCTGAAACGCTCCAGCAGTATCTCACCCTTGTCCCGCGTCTCTCCTCTGTTGTCAAAGTACCTGTTGCATCAGTTATTTCCAGTGAATCTCTCGGTATCTCTAACGACGTACTTCTCACTGCTATTGCCGCTCAAATCGTAGCTTCGGCAGCTGTTGGACCATTGTTCAGCGGGCAAACGCTACTTGCCCACAACGTCCCAAGGCAAGTCGCAGCAGCGATTTCGGCTGAAGCATCTGCAAAGGACGTACATGTCGTCTACACAACGGACTCGACAGACTCGAATGGAGACGAATGGATTCAACTTCCTCAATACGTCAGTGGACGTGATCTTGATGAGTTGCTGCTTGTAAAGCCGTCGGCTTTCATCGGGCTCTCTGGCGGAGATACGCATGCGTTGGAGAACGAGGCTACGTTGGTCTCTACCCTGCCAGATGATTGTCATACAGTGACAGCCAAAACTCTTTTTGCCTCGACTGCTACAGAGGATACCAGATCGACAACATCGGTTGTTGCCCATTTGCTACAATACGCTGTGGCAAATGTCCAGAAGACTGTCGAAAAGCAGCTACCACAACCCTTCACAACTATCGACCTTGCCAGCGCCGCTGAAGGAGAGACACTACCTAACCCGCTTTCGGTGTTGGATTGGAACGCTGCATCGACACTGCCCGTCCACGCGGCCCGCCTCGATACTAGGCCTATGTTCAAGAGTATCAACGCAACATACTGGATTGTCGGTATGGCTGGCGCACTGGGTATCTCACTTTGTGACTGGATGATTAACGCTGGAGCACGGAATCTCGTCGTGACAAGCAGAAACCCCAATATCGCCCAAGAATGGATTGCGGCCCACAAGCGAAGAGGCGCGACTGTCACGGTTCTTCCTTGGTAAGTCTTCAGATCTGACCTATTGTTTAGCAACAGTCTACTAACTTCTTCAGCGATGTCACCGATGAGGCGGCTCTGAAAGCTGTCCACCAAAAGATCAGCGACAGTCTCCCACCTATCGTGGGAGTAATGAACGGCGCCATGGTCCTCCGCGACGTGTCAATTCGTAACATGTCCTTCTCAGAACTCATCGATGTCACCCGCCCAAAGGTCCTAGGTAGTATCTACCTTGACCGCATCTTCTACAACACAGACCTGGACTTTTTCCTCCTTATTTCCTCTATCAACTGTGTTATCGGCAATCTAGGCCAGGCCAACTATGCAGCAGCAAACACATTCATGTGCAGTCTCGCTGCGCAACGCCGGAAGCGTGGTCTCCGGGCCGCTGCCATGAACGGCGGAGCAATCATGGGCGCAGGCTACATGGAGCGCGAATCTCGCAAGGCTCTGGATCTTATCGTCCAGAAACTCCACATGATGCGCATGTCGGAAGAAGACTGGAACCAGTCCATTTGTGAAGGCATCGATGCCAGTCGTCTCGACTCCATTGCGGGTGCAGAACTTACTACGGGTCTTTCAGACGTGCCTTACGACACACCAAACGCCCCTTACTGGTTCCTGAATCCCATGTTCTCTTCGTTCATTGTTCATCAAAACGCGGAAAGCCTGGTCAAGAGCGAGGGCAAGGCAACCGCCTCCACCCTAGAGCTTTTGCAAGTCTGCGCAACGAAAGAGGATGCTCGCAAGGTTATTGAGAAGGCGTTCGCAGCTCAACTTCGTCACGCTCTTCAGATGACTATGACCGATGAAGACCTATTAGCCACACGCAGTGTGGAGATTGGTCTCGACTCTCTCGTCTCTGTCGACATTCGAACATGGTTCCTCAAAACCATTCAAGTTAGCATCCCGGTGCTGAAGATCATGGGCGACGAAACCATGTCTAACATTGTTCAATATGCCGTTGACAATGTTCCCCCGGAGTTGATGCCCCTATGCCACCCAATTCTGATTGCGGAAGAGGGTAGCAGCGACGATGCCAGCACCACTGTAGAGAACTCAAGTGAGGGAGGCAATCTCACGGGGCGCAATAACTCTCAGATCCCAACAGCATCGACCACGCCGCTTCCTGAGCGAGCCTTTGGTGCCGACGGTATCCTTAAGCTGGCAGATAATGGGGGCATCGATTGGGAGGCCGAGGCGCGCCCTCCAATGGAATTGGTCCAGATTTCACGCCTTTCAGAGCCAGCCCCTGTGACGCCGCCGAGGGTTGTTGTTCTCACTGGATCCAGTGGACTCCTGGGTCATCATCTGGTGGACTATCTGCTCGAATGCCCATCAGTCACAAAGATCTACTGTCCTGCCGTTCGCCGCCTATCTACCAAGTTGGCCAATAGCGAGCTTCGCATTGACGAACGTGTCGAGTACTTTGAAGGCCAGCTCGCTGATCCGCTCCTCGGCCTCTCGCTCCAGCAAGCTTCTGACATCTTCGCCAAAGCCGATGTCGTTATCCACAACGGCGCCGACACCTCTCATCTTAAGTACTTCCAGGACCTCCGTGACTCCAACGTGGGATCCACGCAAACCCTGGTACGGCTATGCTTACCTCGCCGCATTCCAATGCACTACATTTCATCCGCTGGCCTAGCAGTCCTATTCAAGGGAAGTGCCTTCCCACCTGTTCGCATGACGGGTCGCGAACACTCTTATCCAACCACCGACGGTGTCTTCGGCTACATGAGCAGCAAGTGGACTAACGAGCGCTTCCTCGAGCAAGTCCATGACCAATATGGTCTCCCAGTCTGCATTCACCGCCCCTCAACCATCCTGCGCGAAGGCTCCGACGCCACTGGCATGCGTGCCCAACTCGACTGGGTGAACGCCCTCCTTCACTGGTCTCGTACCATTGAAGCCGTGCCCCAAATCAAGAACAACACTGGCGCCCTTGACTTGGTACGCATCAGCACCGCGTGCGAGTCCATTCTTGCGCACGTGTTGGATGGAAGTGAGAAGGCGATGACGCAGGTCAGGTACGCACACCAGGTTGGCGACATTGTGATGCCGATGAACAACCTGAAGGATATTGGACGGGAAGAGGGCAAAGATTTTGCCGTGTTGCCTATGGGAGAGTGGTTAGCGAAGGCGGTTGCTGCAGGTATGCATCCTGCAATTGCGACATTGGTTGAGATGATGGATGCGCCCGGAGCGCCGGATTATCCGAGAATACTAAGGGAGGTAGAAGCATAGAGAAAGATCTTCCAAACCTTCTTCGGGTCGATAGTAGCTGTACATTTTTTCTTGTTTTATGTTTTAGTAGTGTTTTGGTTTTGTTGATTTACAAAATGTATCAGTATAGCTATGATGTACCCTATAGATATGCAATTTACTCCATTAAAACTCTGCTGCAGCGACTTTATCTGACCCTCTCCGCGCGTTTGTGGTAACCATTTACAAACCCTGGATATATCATTGAATCTTGTATATATCCCCTCCTCTCTCACTTCCTCCCTCGAATTTACTGACGTGTAGATCTTACCTTCCTCTATCCCCAGGCTGCATTCGTTGTTTGAACCAATTGAACACGCATAGGAA
>Ga0265797_10006387_pt1 | contig 16671 bp, 17 predicted proteins | sample P2T30metagenome_FD_192433 | JGI IMG/M metagenome (GOLD analysis project Ga0265797, IMG submission 192433) | Plant litter microbial communities from East Loma Ridge, Irvine, California - P2 T30 | ecosystem: Environmental > Terrestrial > Plant litter > Unclassified | place: USA: California...
CGACTGTTGATTGTTAAAGAATTCTTCGCTTTTCAGCGGCGCCGCCGGGCTTTGCACCCTTGACAAATCGTTGTGTTTGTCAGCAGCAGAGAGATGAGATTATGCGGTGTTTCGTGCAGCTCGTCAAACTCTTTTTTGTTCAGCTTCGCACTGCGAAACTTCACTCTACCGTTCGCTCATTTGTCAGCAGCATCTCGGCAGGGACAGAACTATAGCAAGACCCACCCCATTCCCGCAAGTGCTTTTTTACGACAGCGGACTGTCGGCCCGATTCCCCGCCCACTCCCGGCTTTTGCCGCCCTGTCGCATCCCCCTCGTCACGGTGGACAGTTTTGCGTAAGGTTATCTACACTTGCTGACCACCTAAGACCGAAAGCCAGAGATGTTCCCGACGCCAAAAACACAAGAGACGTTCAAAACCGTGCTGGCGTGGCTCCACAGCGGATTCGATCGTACAGCCACCTGGGTGACGCAGCTCTCCTGGTGGAAATTCTTTCTGTTTGCCGCGCTGTCGCTGATTGCCGCGTCCATTCTGCAGGAGGAGCTGTTCTCTCCGACTATGGACGAGGATCTGGAGATGCGCTCGCACAAGCGCGCCAAAGCCAGTTCGGACGAACCGAATATCGTCATCGACGACAGCGGCATCCGTTTCAATCCACGCGGCGGCAAACTGCGCAAGGAAACGACGCCAACGACCGCGGAAGAAACGCACGAAACACCGGAAACGCCGGAAACGCCGGAGGTTCCGGAACCCGGTGAAGTACCGGACGCCCCTTCGGCCCCTGAGGCTCCCGGCGCCGCGCCGGCTGCTCCCGCGGCGCCGGCGGCTCCTGCGAAACCGGCAAAACCCGCCTCCCCCGTCACCACCCTGCCCGGCGAGGAAGTCCATATCGAGTTGCCGCCGCAGATCGGCGAGGAACTGTCGAACGCGCTGGAGAAAGCCGTCGATAACGCCGCCGAGGAAAAGGTGTCCCGCTATCACGAGCAGGCCTCGACGTGGTTCAAGAGTTTCGTCTCGCTGCTCGTGCTGACTTTATTCGGCATGAAGGCGCTGATGGGGGGCAAGAAGAAGGCCGAGGCGCAGACGCAGTACGCCAATGCGGCGGCCGAACGCGAATCCATGCAGCGCCAGCTGTCGGAGGCCAAGATGCAAATGATGCAGGCGCAGGTGGAGCCGCACTTCCTGTTCAACACGCTCGCCTCGGTCGAACACCTGATCGAGACAGACCCGCCGCGCGCCTCGGCCATGCAGCGCAGCCTCATCAAATACCTGCGCGCCGTGTTGCCGCAGATGCGCGACAACACCTTGATCACCAACCTGGGTCGCGAGGCGGACATGGTCGTCGCCTACCTTGCCCTGCTGAAGATGCGGATGGAGGAACGCCTGACGATCGACTTCAATATCCCGGACGGCCTGCGCAGCGCGGCCTTCCCGCCGATGATGCTGCAGTCGATGGTGGAGAACGCCATCAAGCACGGCCTGGAAGGCAAGCCGGAAGGCGGCACCCTGACCGTACGTGCGGAAGTGGCGCACAGCAAGCTGCGCGTCATCGTCGCCGACAACGGTCTCGGCTTTGGCGCCAAGCCCAGCGACGGCACGGGCCTCGGCCTGATGACGATCCGCGAACGCCTGAAGCTGCTGCATGGCGAGCAGGGCCACCTGCACATCGAGCCGAACCAGCCCAGCGGCGTCATCGCCACGATCGAAGTGCCCTATCAGCTGTCGCAGGGGGCGTCGAAATGAAGAGATTGCACCGGGACCCGATTCGTTGAATAATTGGCACCCATTGCCCCTTTAAAGCGATTGACCATGCCGACAGCGATACTAGCCGACGACGAACGTTTGATGCGCGACCAGTTGCGCATGCGCCTGGGCCAGGTATGGCCCGAGCTGGACATCGTCGGCGAAGCCAAGAATGGCGATGAAGCCGTCGCCCTCGTCGACGAACTGAAGCCCGACTTCACGTTCCTCGACATCCGCATGCCCGGCAAGACGGGCATGGAAGCGGCCGCGCTGATCGGCAACAAGAGCCACGTCGTGTTCGTCACCGCCTACGATGCCTATGCGGTCGAGGCCTTCGAACGGGGCGCCGTCGACTACGTGCTGAAGCCGCCCGAGCAGGAACGGCTGAAGATCACGGCCGAGCGCCTGCGCGACCGGCTGGCCCGGCCCACGGGCGACGTCAATGCCAGCGTGACGGCCATGCTGTCGCAACTGGCCGAGAAGATCGCCACGCCCAAGCCGAAATACCTGCAGTGGATCCAGGCCAGCATCGGCCAGGACCTGCGCATGATTCCCGTCGAGGAGATCCTGTTCTTCCGTTCCGACGAGAAGTACACCTGCGTGCAGACGGAAAAATTCGAGGCACTGATCCGCAAGCCCGTGCGCGATCTGGCCGAGGAACTCGATCCGTCGCTGTTCTGGCAGATCCACCGCGCCACGCTCGTCAATGTCAATGCGATCGAAGGCGTGACGCGCGACATCCGCGGCCGCCACCTCGTCATGGTGAAGGGCCGCCCCGACAAACTGGAAGTGAGCCGCAGCTTCCTGCACCTGTTCAAACAAATGTAAGCTGCGGCAGTCGGCCTGCTGAGCCACATCAAGCCCGCGGCCGCGCTCCTGTATTAGGGTCGTCAGACGTGGTCACTCACCAGTGGCCGAAGGAGACCCCATGCGACCATCGTCACTACTGCTGGGAGCGGCTGTGCTGCTGGCAGTCCGGCTGGCCGTGCGCCTGACCGACTGCCGGCGCACTCCCGCCGAAGAACGCGAAGCAGACGCAAGGGCTCGCCTGGCGGGCCGCCGTGCCACAGACTACGCGCTGGAAAATATCCGCGAGGAAGAACGCGCCCATATCGCGCGCGAGCTGCATGACGACCTGGGCCAGCTGCTGGCCACGCTGCGCGTTGACATGACGCTGCTGCGGCAGCAACCCGTGGCGGACGACGCCACTCGTGAGCTGCTGACGGGGATGGACGAACGGTTGATGTCGGCCATCACATCGCTGCGCCGCATTGCCGGCAACCTGCGCCCCCTCGCCCTGGACGAGGGCGGCCTGTACTTTGCGCTGCAGTCGCTGCGCAACGATTTCGCCCAGCGGCACGGCATCGACTGCGTGCTCGACGCGCGCGAATCCGAACTGGTGCTCAATGACCGATACAGCACGGCCATCTTCCGCATCGTGCAGGAATCGCTGACCAATATTGCGCGGCACGCCGGCGCCGGCAAGGTGAGAATCATGCTCCGGCGCGGGCGCGGCCTGCTGCACGTGACAATCGAGGATGACGGTCGTGGCATCGCCCGGTCGGATATGGAGAAGCCATCGTCGTTCGGGTTGCTCGGCATGCGCGAACGGGTCTGGGCGATCCGCGGCGACATCGACATCAGCGGCAGCCCGCGCGGCACCCGCATCGCCATCCACCTGCCCCTGCCGGAGTGAGTCATGAGCGTCGATCCGTTACCGGGCCCTGCCGAACGCAAACAAAGACGCCTTGCGGGAAGCGGAGGGCCGCCCTATGATGAAGCCATGCAGAAGCGCGTCGAAAAGCTCGAGGAGGATGTCGCCACGATCAAGGCCGACCTGGCCGTGATCAAGGCCACGCACGCCACCAAGGCGGACATCGCGGAGACGAAAGCATCGATCATCATGTGGGTGGTCAGCGCCGTGTTCGTTGCGCAACTGCTGCCTGCCGTCCTGAAGATGGTTCTGCCACGCTAATCTGCCGCACTGAAAACAAAAAAAGCCGCCGGCTTCGCGCCGGCGGCTTTGTCGCTTTCAGGCGAACCGCTTAGAACGTGTGACGCAGGCCCAGGTTGAAGGCCGCGTCGCCGCTGCCCGCCTCGTTGTTGTTGCCCACCGTGTAGCCGGCACCGTTCTTGTTCTTGATCTTGGCGTAAGCCGTGTAGGCGCTGGTGCGCTTCGACAGGGCGTACGAGTAGCCGACAGCCCACTGGTGCGCGTCCTGGTTGAAGCGGGTCTTGTCGTTTTTGTTCATGTACGACGCCATGACCGTGCCGTTGCCCAGCGGTGCCGTCAGGCCGATCAGCGCGTCGTTGCTGTCCGTCGATGCCGTTGGTGCCACTTTCAGGCCATAGGCGTTGGCGACCGGGATCGGGGCGCTGTTCGGGCCCTTGTCCCACTCGTAGGCGGCAAACAGTTTCACGACCTTGAAGTCGTAGTTGGCGGCCAGCAGCGTGTTCTTGCCGTCGTCACGGTTCACGGCGGCGGTGGTGCCGGTGGCGGCCGTGTCGTTGTTGCGGTTGCTGTGCACCAGGCGCACGTTCAGGCCGTTACCCGTGTAGGCCAGGCCCACGGAGAACAGGCGGCCGGCGGTGTTGTCGCCCGCCTGCTCACCCAGCGCGTACAGGCCGTCAACCGTGAAGCCGGAGAAGCTCGGCGTCTGGTAGACGATGGCGTTACTGACGCGGGTGTTGACGCCGCCGGCCGGGAACAGGTTCTTGATGCTGCCGGCGTAGCCTGCGCCGAACGGGTCGGCGACCTGGCTCATGGCGTTGTACAGCGGGTTGTACTGGCGGCCGACCGTCAGCGTACCCAGCGTTTTGCTTTTCAGGCCGACGAATGCCTGGCGGTTGAACAGCGTGTTGGTGCTGTCCAGCGTGCCGTCATCGATCTTTACGCCCGATTCCAGCGTGAAGATGGCCGACAGATCGCCACCCAGATCCTCGACACCGCGGAAACCGATGCGCGACTGGCTGCCGATGCCGCTGGTCACCTTCGTCACGTCGCCCGCGGCGCCGCCCGTTTCACGGACGATACCGGCATCGACGATACCGTAGATCGTGACATTCGATTGAGCGTGGGCGGTGACTGCTGCGAAGCTGCCGGCGAAAATTGCGGCCAGAGTAATTTTTTTCACTTGATGTTCTCTTATTGAAGTTTCAGGTTGAGGCACCGACAACACATGAAATCCGCGTGCCGGGCGCCGTGGATCTACCGCGGCGTATCTTGCCTTCCAAATGCTTCAACAATATGACATCGGCAATTTGTTGCTGCGCCACAACGATCAGTGCAGCTTCTGCATTATTTCAAACGGCCAGTCAGCAGCCAGTAGTGATCGTTGCGGCGCACGCGGATTTCGCGCACGGCGCCGCCCACTTTCTTGCGCAGATAGCTGTCGGTAGGGAAGTTTTCCATCACTTCGAAGCGCTCCCCCTCGACCTGCCGCAGCTGGAACGTGTTGCCTTCCAGGTCCGTGCGGGCGGTCACCGTGGTGTTGCCTTCGACGTAGCAGTTGTCCACCAGGACCAGCAGCACGTCCTTGCCCAGCTGCGCGCGCAGGTGCGCCAGGTATTTTTCCTGCTGCTCGCGGCGCACGTGCGACCACCAGCCGGCGGCAAACACGGCCGTGTACTGGCCGACGGCCGGCGGCAGGTCGAACGCGTTGCCCTGGGCGTACGTCACGTTTTCCGGCGTTTCCTGCCGCGCCAGCGCCAGCAGCGTTTCGTTGATGTCGATGGCGTGCACCGATTCGGCCACGTCGGCGATGAAGCGCGTCCAGTAGCCCGTGCCGCAGGCCAGCTCCAGCACGGTGTGACCGTCCAGCAGGTCGGCGACGCGGTCCTGCATTGCTTCCAGGTCGTCCTGGCGCTCCGGTTGCGCGTAGGCGCTTTCCAGCTCGGCCGCGGTGAGGGTGTAGTAGGTATTCAGGTCTTGATTGATCATTACAGCTCGTAGTTCTCGTGTTCGCCCCGCATTGCCTGCTCGATCAGCTTGCGGTTCAGTGTCGGGGCCAGTAATTCGATAAAGGTATATATATAGGAGCGCAGATACGCGCCCTGCTTGACGGCCACGCGCGACACGTTCATGCCGAACAGGTGGCCCACGGAGATCGCCCGCAAATTGCGGTCGCGCTCCGCGTCGAACGCCATGCCGGCAATGATGCCGATGCCCATGCCCAGCTCCACGTACGTCTTGATGACGTCCGCGTCGATGGCTTCCAGCAGCACGTCCGGCTTCAGGCCGCGCAGCGAGAACGCATGGTCGATCTTGCTGCGCCCGGCAAAGGCGCTGTCGTACGTGATGACCGGGAACGCGGCGATCTCTTCCAGCGTGACCGATTTGTTCTTCAGCAGCGGGTGGTCCGGCGGCACCACGACCACGTGCTCCCACTGGTAGCACGGCAAGGTGACGAGGTTCTCGATGCCGGCGATCGACTCGGTGGCGATCGCCAGGTCGGCCTGGTCGCGCTGCACCATCTCGGCGATCTGGCGCGGATTGCCTTGTAAAAGCGACAACCTCACCTTGGGAAACTTCACCATGAACGCCTGCACGACCTTCGGCAGCGTATAGCGGGCCTGCGTGTGCGTGGTGGCGATCGTGAAGCTGCCGCTGTCCTGGGCGGCATATTCCTTGCCGATCCGTTTCAGGCTGTCGATCTCCTGCATGATCAGTTCGACGGACTGCAGGACGAGGCGGCCCGGCTCCGTCAGCCCCCGGATGCGCTTGCCGTGCCGGGTAAAGATATCCACGCCCAGCTCTTCTTCCAGCTCGATGATCGCCTTGGACACGCCCGGTTGCGAGGTGAACAGCGCCTTGGCGGCGTCGGTCAGGTTGTAGTTCTGGCGTACGGCTTCCCGTACGAAGCGAAGTTGGTGAAGGTTCATTGATATCCCGGCTGGTAAGCCGTTATTTTACGCGCAAGCTTATGCTCCATACGCATATAAGCAAATAAAGACTAAGTCGTTTGGAATAAAGCGTGAGTTTATTACCATAGGCCTACTTTGGGGAAGCTATCACGCCCTGCGAGTCACCAACAGGATCGACATGTACCAATACGACCAATATGACCATCTCATCGTGCGCGAGCGCATCGCCCAGTACCGCGACCAGGTACAGCGCCGCCTCAGTGGTGAGCTGACGGAAGAGGAATTCCTGCCGCTGCGCCTGCAGAACGGCCTGTACATGCAGCGCCACGCCTACATGCTGCGCATCGCCGTGCCGTATGGCCTGCTGGCGTCGAAGCAGATGCGCATGTTCGCGCACATCGCGCGCAAGTACGACCGCGGCTACGGCCACTTCACCACGCGCCAGAACATCCAGTTCAACTGGATCGAGCTGGAACAGACGCCCGAGATCCTGGCCGACCTGGCCTCGGTCGAGATGCATGCGATCCAGACGTCCGGCAACTGCATCCGCAACGTGACCGCCGACGAATTCGCCGGCGTGGCGGCCGACGAGATCGTCGATCCCCGTCCGTACGCGGAAGTGCTGCGCCAGTGGTCCACCTTCCACCCCGAATTCATCGCCCTGCCCCGCAAGTTCAAGGTGGCGATCAACGGTGCCCTGGAAGACCGCGCCGCCATCGCCGTGCACGACATCGGACTGACGGCGGTGCGCAACGACGCCGGCGAGATCGGCTTCAAGGTCATGGTCGGTGGCGGCATGGGCCGCACGCCGATCCTGGGCAGCGTGATCCGCGAGTTCCTGCCGCGCGAGCACCTGCTGACGTACACGGAAGCGATCATGCGCGTGTATAACCAGTACGGCCGCCGCGACAACAAGTACAAGGCGCGCATCAAGATCCTCGTCAAAGCCATCGGCATCGAGGAATTCGCACGCCAGGTCGAAGAGGAATGGGCCGACCTGAAAGGCAATGCCGAGACGCTGACCCTGGAAGAGATGGAGCGCATCATCGCCTACTTCCAGCCGCATGCGTACGAGACGCTGCCGGCGATCGATCCGCTGGCCGACCATGCCGACAACAAGGCCTTCGCCAACTGGCTGACTCGCAACGTCAAGCCGCACAAGGTGCCGGGCTACGCAGCTGTCGTGCTGTCGCTGAAGAAGACCGGCGTGCCGCCGGGCGACGCCACCGCCGAACAGATGGACTTCATGGCCGACCTGGCCGACCGCTACAGCTTCGGCGAACTGCGCGTCACGCACGAACAGAACATCGTGCTGGCGGACGTCGAACAGCGCCAGCTGTTCAAACTGTGGCAGGAGATCAAGGCGCACGGCCTGGCCACGCCGAACATCGGCCTCTTGACGGACATGATCTGCTGCCCGGGCGGCGACTTCTGCTCGCTGGCCAACGCGAAATCGATCCCGATCGCCGCCGCCATCGCCGAGCGCTTCGACCACCTCGACTTCCTGCACGATATCGGCGAGATCGAACTGAATATGAGCGGCTGCATCAACGCCTGCGGCCACCACCATGTGGGCCATATCGGCATTCTCGGCGTCGACAAGGACGGCAGCGAATGGTATCAGGTGTCGATCGGCGGCGCGCAGGGCAACCAGTCCGCCATCGGCAAGATCATCGGCCCGTCGTTCTCGGCGCAGCAGATGCCCGAAGTAATCGCGCGCCTGCTGCAGGTGTACGTGCGGGATCGCGTAGCGAACGAACGTTTTATCGACACGGCGCAGCGCCTCGGCGTCGCACCCTTCAAGGAACATGTTTATGCCACGCCGATCGCCACTGCCGGCCGCCTGGTAGGAGAAGACGAATATGCCTGATCAACGCATCATCAAGGGCCGCGACATCGTGGCCGACGACTGGACGCTGCTGCGCCTCGCCGAGGGCATCGACGCGGCCACCGCCGAAGTCCCCGCCGGCAAGGTCATCGTGCCATTGAAAACGTGGCAGGCGCAGAAAGAGGCGCTGGCGTCGCGCGCCGACATCGGCGTGTGGCTGGCGCCCGACGAGCGTCCCGAAGAACTGAAGGGCGAACTGGACAAGTTTTCCGTCATCGCCATCGACTTCCCGAAATTCACGGACGGCCGCGGCTACTCGCTGGCCTACAACCTGCGCATGCGCCTCGGTTACACAGGCGAGCTGCGCGCCATCGGCGACGTGCTGCGCGACCAGCTGTTCCAGATGAAGCGCTGCGGCTTCGACGCCTATGCGACGCGGCCGGACCGCAGCATCGAGGATGCGCTGAAGGGCCTGACGGTGTTCTCCGAAACGTACCAGGCGTCCGTGGATGAACACCGTCCGCTGTTCCGTCGCGCCGCCCGTAACACGCCCGCCGAACACAAAGACGTCGGCGCGGGTATCTGAGGATCACGCCATGAGCAACCTGGATACGCTGGTCACCGACACGCTGCAAACGCTGCAACGCATCGCGGCCGAGTACTCGCCGGCCGTCTTCGCCTCCAGCCTGGCCGCCGAGGACATGGTGCTGACGGACCTGATCCTGCAGCACAAGCTCCGCATCGGCATCTTCTCGCTGGAGACGGGCCGGCTGCACAAGGAAACGCTGGCAATGCTGGACAAGGTCAAGGAACGCTACGGCTATGACATCGCGCTGTTTCGCCCGCAGCAGGACGCGGTCGACCAGTACGTCACGCAAAATGGCCTGAACGCGTTCTACGACAGCGTCGAGATGCGTCGCGAATGCTGCCGCATCCGCAAGGTCGAACCGCTGGGCCGCGCGCTGGCCGGCAACAAGGCATGGATCACGGGCCAGCGCCGCGCGCAGGCCGCCACGCGTTCCAGCCTGGCCGTCCACGAAGACGATCCGGCCCACCTGATGGACAAGTTCAACCCGCTGGCCGACTGGTCGGAACAGGACGTGTGGGACTACCTGCGCCAGCACGACGTGCCGGTCAACGCGCTGCATGCGCAAGGCTTCCCGTCGATCGGCTGCGAGCCATGCACCCGCGCGATCGAGCCGGGCGAGGACGTGCGCGCCGGCCGCTGGTGGTGGGAGAACCCCGAGTCGAAGGAATGCGGGCTGCACGTCGTCGACGGCAAACTCATACGCATCAAATCCGTGGCCGCGTGAGCGGACCACATCGAAGAAAGACACTATGAACGCACCTGACACTGCCGCCGACAGCATCCTCGGCGAGCTCAATGCGCGCCACCTGGACGCGCTGGAATCGGAAGCCATCCACATCCTGCGCGAAGTCGCCGCCGAATGCAGCAACCCTGCCCTGCTGTTCTCGGGCGGGAAGGACTCCGTCGTCCTGCTGCGCCTCGCCGAGAAGGCTTTCCGCCCCGGCAAATTCCCGTTCCCGCTGGTGCACATCGACACGGGCCACAACTTCGCCGAAGTCATCGAGTTCCGCGACCGCCGCGTGGCCGAACTGGGTGAGCGCCTGATCGTCGGTTCCGTCGAGGAGTCCATCAAGAAGGGCACCGTGCGCCTGCGTAATCCGCAAACGGATTCGCGCAACGCCGCGCAGGCCGTCACCCTGCTCGAGACGATCGCCGAACACGGCTTCGACGCCTGCATCGGCGGCGCCCGCCGCGACGAGGAAAAGGCCCGTGCGAAAGAACGCATCTTCTCCTTCCGCGACGAATTCGGCCAGTGGGACCCGAAGGCGCAGCGCCCGGAACTGTGGGACCTGTATAACACCCGCGTTCATCCTGGCGAGAACATGCGTGTGTTCCCCATCTCGAACTGGACGGAGCTGGACGTGTGGCAGTACATCGCCCGCGAAAAACTGGCGCTGCCGTCGATCTACTTCGCCCACGAGCGTCAGGTCATTCCGCGCAACGGCCTGCTGGTGCCATTGACTGACCTGACGCCGCCGCGCGAAGGCGAAGCGGTCGAGACGCAGGTGGTGCGCTTCCGCACCGTGGGCGACATCTCGTGCACGTGCCCCGTGTCGTCCGACGCGGCCGACGTGGCGGCGATCATCGCCGAAACGGCCGTCACGCAGATCACTGAACGGGGCGCCACGCGGATGGACGACCAGACCTCCGAAGCCTCGATGGAAAAACGCAAGAAAGCGGGATACTTCTGATGAACGCCATGAACGAAAACCTGTCGCAGCGCTCGCTGCTGCGCTTCATCACCGCCGGCTCCGTCGACGACGGCAAGAGCACGCTGATCGGCCGCCTGCTGTTCGACAGCAAGGGCATCTTCGCCGACCAGCTGGCCGCCGTCTCGCGCGCCAAGCACAAACGCACGGTGGGCGACACGATCGACCTGTCGCTGCTGACGGACGGCCTGGAAGCTGAACGCGAACAGGGCATCACCATCGACGTGGCCTACCGCTACTTCGCCACGCCGAAGCGCAAGTTCATCATCGCCGACACGCCGGGCCACGAGCAGTACACGCGCAACATGGTGACGGGCGCCTCGACGGCCGATGCCGTCATCATCCTGATCGACGTGTCGAAGGTGAAGCTGCACGAAGACGGCAGCGTCGATCTTCTCATTCAGACGAAGCGCCATTCGACGATCGCCCACCTGCTGCAGATCGAGCACGTCGTCGTGGCCGTCAACAAGATGGACCTGGTGAATTACGACCGCACTGTCTACGAGCGCATCGTCAAGGCGTACAAGGAATTCGCGCAGACGCTGGGCCTGAAGGACATCACCGCCATTCCGCTGTCCGCCCTCTCCGGCGACAACGTCGTCGACCGTGGCGCGAACCTGGACTGGTACGAAGGTCCCACGCTGATCGAGCTGCTGGAATCGCTGTCCGTCTACGACGAGGCGCACAACGCGCCGCTGCGCTTCCCCGTGCAACTGGTGGCCCGCCACAACGGCCATGAAGCCAACGACTTCCGCGGCTACATGGGCCGTATCGAGTCGGGCAGCGTGGCGGTCGGCGACGAACTGGTCGTGCAGCCTTCGGGCCACAAGGCCACCGTCAAGGAGATCGTCACGTTCGACGGCAGCCTGGCGTCGGCCAGCGCGGGCCAGTCGGTCACCATCGTGCTGAACGAATACGTCGACGTGTCGCGTGGCGACGTGCTGTCGTCCGCCGCGCAACCCGCTTCGCTGCTGAAGCAGGTCACGGCTGACGTTTGCTGGCTGTCCGAGGAACCGCTGGACCTGCGCCGCAAGTACTGGATCAAGCACGGCACGAAACAGACGGCGGCGAAGATCACGAAAATCGACTCGATCCTTGACATCAATACGCAGCAACGGCACGATGCGGATGCGTTGAAGCTGAACGACGTGGCGCGCATCGCGCTGACCGTGCAGCAGCCGCTGGCGGCGGATGCCTATACCGACATCCGCGCGACCGGCGCCTTCATCCTGATCGATGAAGTCACGCACCAGACGGTGGCCGCGGGGATGATCCGGCTGGCCGACGCATAACCCAGCCCGGAGAGTCGATGGCAGCAGTCGGAAAAGTCTATCTGGTGGGCGCCGGTCCCGGCGCCCGTGACCTGATCACCCTGCGCGGCGCCCGCATCCTGGGCGAAGCGGACGTGGTGCTCTACGACGCCCTGGTGACGGAAGAGATGCTGGACCTGTGCCGCCAGGCCGTCCTCATCTCCGTCGGCAAACGCGCCGGCCAGCGCTCGGCCGACCAGAATGCCATCAACGCGCAGTTGATCGACTGCGCCCGGCAGTACCAGCGTGTGGTGCGGTTGAAGGGCGGCGATCCGATGCTGTTCGGCCGCGCCGACGAGGAGTTGTCGGCGCTGGAAGCGCATGGCATCGACGTCGAAGTCGTCCCCGGCATCACGACGGCCGTCGCCGCGGCGGCCGCCACCCGGCAGCCGCTGACCAAGCGCGGTGTCGCCCGCAGCGTTGCCTTCTTCACCTCCAGCACTGCCCCGGCCCACCCGGACGAGCCGGCAATTCCCTCCACCGACACGCTGGTGCAGTACATGGGGGGGCGCGAAGCCATCGCCACCGCGCAGCGCCTCCTGGACGCGGGCCGCCGGCCCGAAACGCCAGTCGTCGTCATTGAAAACGTCAGCCGCCCCGACCAGCACATCAGCCGCATCACGCTGGCGACGCTGGCCCATGGCCTCGACGCCCGCAAGGGCCCCGTGCTCGTCATGCTGGGCGAGGCGATGGCAGCGCGCCCGCACCAGCCACTGTAGCGTCACGCTGCCCGGCAGCGTTCCTGCATATAATCTGCGCATACGAACAGAGGCGCGCCGCGGTGCCGCCCGAGACAAGAAAGAGCGCAAATGAAAGCCGATCCTGATTCACAGCAGGAGGTCACCGATCGTCCCGACATGCCGGAAGACGGCGACTTCTCCGACATGCTCAGCGAGATGCGCATCCTGCTGCCGGGCGCGCAGATGCTGTCCGCCTTCCTCATCGTACTGCCGTTCAATGGCGGCTTCCGGCAGATCGTCCAGTCCGAGAAGTATGTTTTTCTTGCGACGTTCTTTTTTGCGCTGTCCAGCCTGATCCTGCTCAGCGCACCGGCCGTGCAGCACCGCATCATGCGGCCGCTGCAGGACCGCGAACGCTTCAAATCCTTCGCCACGCGGCAGATCGTCGCGGGTGCGTTCGCGCTGGGGATCGCGCTGGTGCTGGGGACAAACCTGGTGATTTCGGAGGTGTTCGGGAACGACGTCGGGCTGATTGCCGCCGGCGTCATGGGAACGATCGTCGTGGTGACGTGGTGGGTGCTGCCGTACTGGATCAGGAAGACGAAGCGGATCTGACGTTCGCGGGGAGCCGCTACAAACGTCGGGGACAGGCACCCTGGGGTGCCTGTCCCCGGTCATCTTACGAAGTCATGCGTTCCCAGCCATGACGCACGGCATCCTTGAACTTGTCCCATGCGGACGTCGGGTTATGGCTTTCCCAGTTGCTGCGCAGGGTCGTTTCCGACTCGTCCCACGAACGGCCGCGGTAGGAATCCGAGCCGCGCATCGAGGCGCCGTAGCGGTAGGCCGGCGCATACTCGTCGAACGAGCCGCCCAGGTTGGCGAAGTTCGAGCTCCAGTGGCCGCGATAGTAGTCATCGTCAATGCGGTCGTCATCGTCGCGGCCGCCCAGCTGTTCCACGTCCACCTGCGTGCTGCGCAGCGTGTCGCTGATCTGGTCGGTGCGTTGCGAGACTTCCTTGCCGACGCGGACTTCCTCGACGACGCGGGCGGTCTTCTGCACGACGGCTTCCTCGGCGTTTTCGCGCAGCTCGAACGACGTTTCCTGGAATGCGCCCACCTGCGACGGATCGATCGGGCGGTCCACCGGACGGCGTTCGACGTTGACGTGCTCCTCGCGCAGGCTGACGCTTTCCTGCACCGGCGTCTCCACCAGGCGCTGGTAAATGCGCACGCCGCCGCGCTGGACCATCCGCTTGCCCACTTTCAGCTCTTCCTGCATCACCGGGATCACCTGCGACTCGGTCTCGGCGCGTTGCAGCGAGCCCGTATCGGACAGGCCTTGCGCAGAACCCTGCAGCAGCGCGCCGCCATCGCTTTGCAGCCGGTCGTTCTGCAGGCGGTCGCCCTGCAGGCCCGAGCTTTGCAGGCTGCCGCTCTGCAGGCCGGCACCCTGCTGCGGCGCCGACATCTGGCTGGTGCTGCGCATCGGGTCGGCGCCCTTCCAGCCGCCCGCCTGCCACTGCGATTTGTATTCGTCGATATCGGTCGGGCCGAAGCCTTCGACGATGTCGGCGGCGCGCTCCACTTCGTCCTGGGTCGCGGTCTGCACCGTCAGCACGACGTTGCCGCGGTTGACGGCCTCGCCGTAGACGACACGCTCGTCGTCATCGCCGAACAGGTTGCTGAAGAAGTGCTTGATGCTGTCGCCGATCGATTCGTCGTGCGTGGCAGTTGCGCTTGTGCTCGTGCCTGCGCTCGTGCCGGTGACCGGCGTCGCGCCCATCGTTGGCGATGCCGACGCGCTGACGCGGACCGAGTCCGCATCGATGCCGGCGCCGATCAGTGCATTACGCGCATTGTCGGCGTCCGCGCGGTTGTCGAATACGGCTGCTAGGGTATGGCTCATGATGGTTGCTCCTTTTCGTGTGTTGGATGGCGGCCGGCCGCCGGGGCCTCGTCGAACGCCTCGATGCGTACGTCCTCGACCCGCAGCGGGACGGTCTCCCTGTGCTCATGCTGCCTGCGTACTCTGGTGATATGGAGCTCTTCCCGGATCCGGTAGCGCTTTTCCACCACCAGAATTTCTTCAAGGACCGGAACGATCAGGACATCGCCCTCATACCGGGATGGCGGCGCTTCCGCGACCACCCGGTCCACCGGGACCCGCTGCACGTCCACCGTTTCGTGCCACAGCGTTTCCCGCACTTCCTCGGGCTGCTCCGTGACCGTTTTGCTGACGCGCACGCCGCGGCCCGTATCGACGACGCGGGTCGTGACTTCCACCTCCTCGCGAGTGACGGGCACGGCGATGCCCTCGGCGGGGGCGACGACGGTCTTGGGTTCCAGGTCTTTATTCATAAGACAACAGTCTAGGGCGACCCGCGCCTGAGGGGCGCCAGCTTGCCGAGACGCTACAAATTAATCTGACGAGGCTGGTGACGGGGCGGACGGGCTTGTAAAATACGCCCTTTGCACGACGCATTGGCGAGGGATCATGGGACAAGCACACGAGATACTGGAACGGGCCCGCAAGGCAAGGCTGGAAAACAGGTACGAGGACGCGCTGCGCGACCACCTGTGGTTCCACGAGAATGCGCTGGCCGTGGAGCCCGCGATGGCCGGCGTGCGGCTGTCGTTCGCGCTGCGCGACTGGATCTACCTGGCCGAACAGTTCCCGCTGGCGCGCCGCGCTCTGCAGGGCCTGCGCGACCGCGACACGGCACGCATGCTGAACGGTGCCGCAACGCGCGAGCTGTTCCGCGACATCGCCGCCATCAACAGCGCGCTGGGCGAAGAGCGCGCCACGCACGAACTGTTCGTGCAGATGGACATCCAGATGCCTGAGCTGGCGCGGCAGTGCGCCGACCTGGCCCTGCCGGCGCTTGTCGCGGCCGAGGATTTCGCGCTGGCGCGGCGCTGCCTGCCGGAACCGCTGGCCCGCGTGCAGACCCTGGCGGCGCACTTGAACGGCTACACGGAACAGCTGGCGAAGAGCGGCAGCACGTCGTCCGCGCCCGCCCTGCTGGCGACGGTGCTGAATTATGCGAAGGAAGTGCGGATGGTGGCGCTGGTGCTGGCACGCCAGGACGAGGAAGACGCCGCCCAGCAGGTCATGACGGCGGCGCTGGACGAACTGCAATCGCCCGCCCTGCGCGACGCCGTGCAGCGCGAGTTCGATACGCCCGGCGCGACGATCGCCGCGATGGTGGCGCACGCGCGCGGCGAGGCCGGGCAGTAATCAGCGGCGCTGGTGACTGGCTCCGATCGCAGACGCCTGCCGGGGACTGGCTCCGATCGCGGGCGCCTGCCGGGGACTGGCTCCGATCGCAGACGCCTGCCGGGGACTGGCTCCGATCGCGCGCGCCTGCTGGGGACTGGCTCCGATCGCGGGCGCAAGCCCTGCGATCGGTGCCTGTCCCCGACGTGGTGCATCCGACATTCCGGGTCCGACGTGCTGCCTCCGATGATCGCGGCTAACCGCTGAACGTCGGGGACAGGCACCTCGCGGGCCCTTCGGCCCGAGAGGAGCCAGTCCCCAGCAACGTCGTCTCCCATGCGCCGCCAGTGCGCCGCGCCAGCAGCAGGCACTCGCCGTCTCCCGGCGCGGCAGCGACGAGCTTCCCCGCCTCATCCCACACGGCACTGCGTCCCGCGCATTGCCAGCCGCCACTCGGCCCGCCGTGGTTGGCCATCAGCACCGGCAGCGCATGCGTTGCCGCATAGCCCTGCAACAGCGCCGCATCGGCCGCATAACCGTTCTCCGACACCAGCACGCTCGCCGCATACAGCTGCGCGCCGGCGTTCGCCGCTGCCGCCGCGTGACTGGCATGCGTGATCTCCGCGCACACCGCCAGCGCCACCTGCGCGTCGTCCACGTTCAGCGTTGTACCACCTTGCCCGCACGCGAACGCGTCTTCCTCGCCGTCGTGCAGGTGCTGCTTGGTG
>Ga0265797_10006388_pt1 | contig 16660 bp, 14 predicted proteins | sample P2T30metagenome_FD_192433 | JGI IMG/M metagenome (GOLD analysis project Ga0265797, IMG submission 192433) | Plant litter microbial communities from East Loma Ridge, Irvine, California - P2 T30 | ecosystem: Environmental > Terrestrial > Plant litter > Unclassified | place: USA: California...
GGCGTTCTTCGCCGCGAAGGCGGGATCATTTCGCTCGTGGACCTGTGGGCCATCTTCAATCGTTTGCGCAACGGCATCGAGCTCGTCTCTCCACTTGACTTCGAGAAAGCAGCCAAAATGTGGGAGACGCTGCAACTCCCGATTCGACTACGACGTTTCAAGTCCGGTCTCCTCGTAGTACAGGAGAGAAGCCGCACAGACGAGAAGACCATCGCTTCCATCCTAGCCTGGCTTCGTGAGCCCGTAACAAACGAGCTGGCGAGCCAGATGATCGGCGAAGTGGCCGCTTTGCAAGACTTCGGTCGCAGCAAGACGGCACAAGAGACTGCTGAGCGCTTTGGCTGGAGCGTCGGCGTCGCGAACGAAGAGCTTGAGATGGCGGAGGATCTCGGCGCAATTTGTCGCGACCAGTGCCTGGATGGCGTGAGGTTCTGGGAGAACCGCTTCCCCCAATTTGAAGAAGCGATAGCCTTGGAGACCAGTACTGCTATGGTGGGCGGGCTGGAGATATGAATGATGGATAGGAGTGATGTGGTTACGTATATATGCATTGCAACGAGCTATGTGTCGATTGAACCATCAACTCCGATCTTTTCATCTCTTGAATCAGGCATGATCCCATGTGTTTCACGCTTCGTGCAAGAACGGACAGAAGTGAGACGTTAGTGAGGTGGCGCAAGCATTTGGTCAATGCTAGACGAGCGTGGCGTCGGTTTTCAAATTGCAGGAATGGATGCTTCAAGTTCACATATATACATAGTCTATCATCATAAACACATCAAGCCAAGAGAAAACCAATCACACACTCATCTTCATAGCAATACCCTTATGAGGCTCGTAACCGACAACCTTGAAATCCTCCACCTTCCAGCCATCAATACTGCAACCAGCCTCGGGTGCAAGCTCCAGAGTCGGGAAGTCTCTAGGCTCACGCTTGATCTGCTCCTCGAGAGCCTCTCTGTGGTCCATGTAGACATGAGCATCGCCCATGGTGTGTGTCAAGCTGCCTGGCAGCAAGTCGCAGCTCCTCGCCAGCATATGTGTGAGCAGAGCGTACGAGGCAATGTTGAACGGCACACCGAGGCCCATGTCGCAGGATCGCTGGTAGAGAAGAGCGTGCAGCGTTCCCTGCTTGGAGCCATCTGCCCTGGTAGGTGCTGACGCTGGGAAGGAGACGTAGAATTGTGCGAACATGTGGCACGGAGGCAGCGCCATTTTCTTGAGATCGGCCGGGTTCCAGGCGCTCAGGATGATTCTACGGTCGTAAGGGTTCTCCTTCAGCTTGCGGACGACGTCGGCCAGTTGATCAACGCCCTGGCCCGAGTAGTCTGCGTGGCGGTCCTGGTACTCTGCGCCAAAGTGGCGCCACTGGAAGCCGTACACGGGGCCGAGATCGCCTTCTTCGCGGTGCGAGAGACCGACGGAGTCGAGGTACTGTCTTGAGGCATTGCCGTCCCAGATCTTGACGTTCTGGTCTTGCAGGGTCTTGGCGCTTGTGTCGCCGGAGACGAACCAGAGGAGCTCGGCGAGGACGGCACGGAAGAAGACACGCTTTGTTGTGAGGAGTGGGAGGACAGGCGTGCCGTCTGGCTTTGAGAGGGCGTATTTGTGTTGAGGTGGGAAGGGGACTGCTAGAGTTCCAGTACCAGTGCGGTCAGGGCGGTGTTCACCATCACGGAGAATGTCGCGGATAAGGTTCAGATATTGGTATTCTTCGTGGTTTTTGTTAGGAGCAGGTGATGAGTCGCCGTTGGTGGTGGTTGATATTGGCTGAAGGTCGACTTTGGGGCCACTTGCTGGGCCAATGTTGATTTCTGCTGATGCCATGCTGATTGGTGTGCTTGGACTGTATTTTTTGTTGCTTTTCTGTTGTGGTCTTGATATTTGTCTTGTCCCTCGAAAGCGCGTGAGAAGGAGACGCGACTTCGACTTTCCACTTTACGCGAATCGTCCGCCACATTGTGGCTTCTCTCCATGTGGCGTTGTGGCGTCTCGAGACGTTGGAATCCTTGGGCCTTCACATGTCTGCGACAACCTTGAAACCGATTACCCTACCAAAGTTTTACGACCATCTCGCAACTGGAAAAGTGACTCGAGACCAGTTGTCGACTTCGACTGCACAACACAACACAATCAATACACCATGGCTTCCGATCGAAAATGGGCATCGATGCTGCCCGACGTCCTCCTGATGGTCGCAACAGTAAGAACGACACTTGTCCCACTACGATGCGCCGATGGCACTGTGGTATACAAAGCGCATGATCGGTACTGACACGACCGCAGCCACTCCTGGCATTCTACTTCGCTCGCTCGATCCTCTCCCGCCTCGATCCCGACGCCGGCGCAAAGGCAGAAGCACAGCAGAAGGCGCTCGCAGCCAGCGCTCGTCTGAAGAACATATTCAACGGCGGTGAACGACAAGAGGAGGAAGATGATTGGGATGATGAGGAAAGGACACCGGCGTCCGATGAGAGAGTCAGACCACAAGATCTCGTGCTGTCACAGTACGAGCAGACAATCGCCATGGAAGTCGTGAGTCCGAACGAGATCCCGGTAACATTTGACGACATCGGAGGACTGGACGGAATCATCGAGGAACTCACTGAGAGCGTCATCTACCCCCTTACTATGCCGCACCTGTACTCTGGACACTCTTCTCTGCTCTCGGCACCATCTGGTGTACTTCTCTACGGACCTCCTGGATGCGGAAAGACAATGTTGGCCAAAGCGCTCGCTAGGGAATCTGGCGCCTGCTTCATCAACCTGCACATCTCTACTTTGACCGAAAAGTGGTACGGCGACAGCAACAAACTGGTCGCCGCAGTCTTCTCTTTGGCCCGCAAATTGCAGCCTAGCATCGTCTTCATTGATGAGATTGATGCAGTGCTCGGACAACGTCGCAGCGGTGAACACGAGGCTTCAGGCATGGTCAAGGCGGAGTTCATGACACACTGGGATGGTCTCGCCAGTTCTACTAAGCAGGCTGGCAACCAGCGCATTTGCATTCTCGGAGCTACAAACAGGATTCAGGATATTGATGAGGCCATTTTGCGACGCATGCCCAAGAAGTTCCCCGTCAGCCTTCCGAACTCAAGCCAAAGGCGCCAGATTTTCGGCATCACTTTGGCCGAGACAAAGCTCGACAACGCCATCATCGACGGCAAGCCGGCGTTTGACATGAGCGCACTGGTCCGCGCAAGCGCGGGCATGAGTGGCTCCGACATCAAGGAGGCATGTCGTGATGCAGCTATGGTCCCTGTAAGAGAGCACATCAGGAACATGAAGAAGAGTGGCGAGAACGTACGCGGTATCAGGTCAGAGGCTGTCCGGGGCCTGCAAACAGAGGACTTCTTCGGCCAAAGAGGCGTGCAGCAGGTGCAGATGAAGCGGGCTGTGAAGGAGGCTATCCGAAGCCGTGACGAAGTCGGCAGCGATGACAGCGGAAGCACTGAAGAGGTCGAGGAGTTTGACGAGGTTGACAACGTCCGGTCGTGAAGCGGGTTGGTCTTGTAGATCTCTACTCAACCATTTGGATATGTTGCCCGTACAGCCTCAAACAGAGGCTGGCGAAGCCAGCGGCTGCGCAGGATTGGCACCTATGGCGCGTCGCAAGTGTCACTGCAAGGGCGAACTAGGAAAAGCCAACTGCTCAGTGGGACAATGCGTTATGCGGACTGGAACGACAGAATGCGCTTCGTCAGCAAGCCCCGCCAATGGACGAAACGCCGAAAGTCGAAAAGCCAAATGCTCCTCAGCCATTGATTAGCTGGAAACAGCAGCACAAATGGCCATGTTGCGCAGATGGGAATGACAAAGCACCAGGTTAGTCTTTGCATACCACGGCATCTGCTGAGGCCACATGTTGGTAATTTGTTGTGCTCGGCGGTCATTGGCAGGATGACAGGGTCGCATTGGCCATGCTGTGGCGCTGTGGCGCATGCTCTATAGCTTCACTTACGAAATCCAGACGAGCCACACAGACTGGCCTTTATACTCGTTGTTTTCAATGCCTGTTTCTCCACGTTCGGGGAGACTGTTTCCATATACGCTGACCATCTACCTCAAGGTCATGACTACCCTGGGTTGGGCAATAGAATCCATTGCGAGGACACACACCAAAATGTGTGCATTTTCTCCTGGCCGTCCACGACGTCCAGAATGAGTAGATAAGCCACTCCCCAGTTGCTGTTCCGACCCTCTCATGATTCTACAGATTCCATCCACTCACAGGCTACAGTCAATATCATCGACCATAGTCACACACCAGCACCAATACTATCGAGGCGACCCACCAACCTCTCCGACACAATAGCTTGACCACTTCAAGCTGCTACCAACATCACCAGCCCCAAGGCACCACCATCGCAATCCAGCGAGATCACTTTCATCTCAAGTCCCTTACAACACCCTCTTGAGCACATCTCAGCTATACCATAGCCATACACCAACCACCCCCAACAACAATGGCACGCCGACAGAACACCTTCGCCGCCATTCGCAAGGCCCGGGCGACTCCGGTCAACGCACAGGAGTGGACCAGAACCTGGATTTTCGGCAATTACTTCGAAGAATACCACATGTCGACTAAAGTTAGCCGCACAGTGGTGCTGACCAGGGTTGAGTTCGACCAGCTGTACGTGGAGCCAGCACTCGAGCGCTGGGCACGTGAGCCAGCACCAGTGGCCGAGCCTGAGGCCACTTCAGACTCGTCTGATTCTGGCGGCGCGCCTCTGCCAGCGACCGAACTCAGTGTGCAGCGCAATGCGCCCGGAGAGTGGAGGCAGCAAGACTATGCCATGGCTGTCTCTGGCTTTGGAACCAGCTCTGCGACCAGCTCGTCTGATAGTTCCACCAGCAGCGGCGAGTCAGATGTCTCCTCGGACGTGCCTTCTCAGAGGCAGCCTAGGAGCCTGCCGGAGCTGCCGTCTGAGCAGCCAGAGCTTGACGAGGCTGGCAGTGGGTACGAAGCGGATTCATCTGACAACGACGCCAGTTCTCAGATGTCGTCGACAACTGAGTCGGACTCCTCACCGGCTCAGTACACCCCTGATGTGAGCTCCTCCGACTCCGACCATGCGGCAGGCTCCTCCGACTCCGACAGCGAAGCTCGGTATATCTCGAGCAGAATCACTGCCGCCGCCTTGCGTGAATACCACGAGCGGGTGAACGTCCTCCGAGCGAATCGACTGGCAGAGCTGGACCGTGCCATTGACCATGCGCGCCATGTCCTACGCACTACTGTGGCACACTCCTTTGGCGAGTACATGGCCAGTGTTGCCAGTCTCGAGGCGCTCGAGCGTGAGCGTGAGCACCCTGAGCGATTGAACGCCCTCCGAGCGAACCGACTTGCAGAACTGGAACATGCCATCGACCATGCGCGCCATGTCCTGCGCACTACGGTGGTACACTCCTTTGGCGAGTACATGGCCAGTGTCGTCAGTCTCGAGGCGCTCGAGCGTGAGCAGGTGCAGGTGAGGTCCGGTGTTTTATATCCGCGACATCAGTTAATCGCTGGCATTGCGCTTCCCGGGGCGAGCACCTATGCATACTGCTCTGGATGTGTAACTCTTCGGTCTCGTTCGTAGAGTGCAATCCGGCGCACTCATACCCCACTGGCCGGTCGTCGCCTGTGAGTTCAGCAAGCAGTATCATCCGACCACCACGACTTCTAAGAACTGCGAGGTCCACCGCATCGTCACCGCTGGCAAGACGATTGTGACAACCAGCTGCAAGAAGCACTGCGAGGTCCATCGCATCACCGCTGCTGGCAAGCCGATCGTGACAACCAGCTGCAAGACTTGGACTTGGATGCCTGCGTCGACTTCACTTTCTCATATCTTCTCTTCTGTTTGTTTGAATTTTTTATGGCAGACTTGGAACCTTCGGTGATCGAAGTTACATCAAAACTACCGAAAGTTTTGAGTAATGGGGCAATGGGACTCAACATAAGTTATCAATGGGGCTTTCTGAGGCGGCCTTGAGTCAGGCAGGCGTTTTGTGTTTTGTTTCTGCTTTCATTTTGTTTCTGTTCTTGCTCAGTTGTCTTGCTACTCAGCAGTCTTGACAGCAGCGCAGACATCACATCGGATGGATTACAGTGTTTTGTTTCCAAGTGGAGACTTCGTAGTCAGACTAGATAATATGATCTCGTACTATTGCAAATATACTAGCGAATCTTGTACAAACAAGGCTTGAGTGCCTTTGACTCATCATCCGTAGGCACATCGTCGTTCTTCTCTTGCTCCTCGATGAATCTCTTGGCCTGGAAGTTGTTGGGCTTGGGCTTGCGATCCTCAGGAATCTCAGAGACACCCTTGCCCTTGACCGGCGCCGCAGACTTTGTGAACTCCATCTTGACAAACATCTTGTTGCCGAGGTCGATGCTCTCCTCGCCGTTCTTCAAGACGAAGCCACGTCGTCTCAGAACCTCAACGAAGCCGCTGACATCTGTCGCGGGCTGCTGCTGGGCTTCCACGCCGTCAACTTCGGTCGCGAGGGTTTGCTCCTCGTTGGCCTCTTCCTGCTCCTTCTTCTTTGCTGCTAGCTTGGGTGCAAGTGCCTTCGCCTTCCTCTTGGATCCTACGGAGTGCTCGACGACCTTCTTCTTCTTGTCTACCCTTCCGAAACGAGACTTGATTTCTGCGACCCAAAGCTCACCTCGCCAGTGCAGGATACGGTATGCTTCCTCGATGAACGATATCCAATTGGTTCCCATAAGCGCCAAACAGAAGATCGCGACGTCGCATGAGCCGTCCTCGAGTGGTAGGTTGGAAATGTCGGCCTTTGTGACCAGTCTCGAGGGCGAGTGCAAGTCGAAGGAGTGGATCTTCAGGTTAAGCGAGGAGATCTCGTTGGATGTGGTCAGAGAGTGAGACAACGCAGCATCACCACATCCAAGATCGGCAATGATTGCTGTGCCGTGTGTCCTAGGTAGAGGCTCCAACCCGCCATCGTTCTCTGCGCCCTTCGCAGGCTTCGACTTTGATCCCTTCTTGTTCAGGTATGATTGTTTTACCACGCCACGTGCTCGGATGGTGGCCAAGAACTTGTCCACGGGATTTTGGGGCCAGACCTCAACTTGTTGCCTGAAGCCAGCGTGGTAGTCCTCGAACATTTCCGGGTTTGCATCGAATAATTGCAGAGCGTCGGCCGAAGGAGCAGTGTACAGAGTCTCGTTAAGGTGACGGAAGCGCGCAGAGATAAGCTTTTGTCGCATAGCCGCTTGCATGGGAGTGAGCTTTGCCTTCAAGGGCATAACAGGTGGTGCTGGCGGAAGTTTTGCTACCACTGTGGATGCGGCCTTTGATGCACCATCTTGCGCCTGAGTCTCTGCCTTGTCTTGCTTGCCCTTCTTCTTGTCCTTCTTGTTACCAGGCTGTGCACCTCCCTCGGCCTGTGCACCTGCTTTCTTGTCTGCTCCGTCCACGTCCTTCTCGTCACGTTTTTGCTTCTTGCTGTCCTTCTTTTTCTTCTCCTTTGGCTTGCTGACGTCCTTTCCCTCAACATGCTTATCCCACTGCTTGCCTAGGTCGGGCTCATTTGCAGCGGCGATCTCCTCTCTCTTGCGCTTGAGGTTGGCCTTCTCTGCTTTTTGCTCGGCATTTGGTCCTTCGTTGGCTTCCTCGTGCTTTGCAGCTTTCCTGTCGAGAGCGTCCTGTGCCTTGGAAGATTTGATTGGCTTTGTCTGCGGCTTCAGCGCAGAAGCGTCGACTGCCCAACCTTTGACGGCGAACATATTGTGAAGTGTGTTGGTGTATGGGAAATAGTTATGTGTAAAAGCTAATCGCCAGGCGCAAAGCTGCGATTACTTTCTTTCGAGAATGCCGATCTTGCTTTCGCCAAGCGCCGAACCCGAGATCTCGGGTTCCCGACGCCGTCTTCCCGCCATACAACTCTGACTTCACTTCACTTCACTTCCATTATCGTCAGACCACAATCTAGCAATTATATTGAGGCTTGTGCTTAAGCCTTTGGGTCCCTATAATTATTCTGGAGGCAAACCTAAGTTGATCAGGTATCTCAGGAATTCAGTATGCTAAGACCATTGCATTGGGAAATGGACACAGCCGTGTTTACCATTGAGACAATCTTTCAAACACCGAGCATCTCTTGATTCCCAGAGCTAGGATCTTTTCCCACAAGCCTAACGATATCTACGCTTACCACTGAGACATCTTGTTGTACTGCGAGGTATCATGGAGCTCAATTCGCCGTTATCCTCAAGCGCACAGACTACACCTCTCATTCGCGCCTCCGAAATGCTTCCAGAACTCTACGGAGGTACCACTATGCTTGCTTAGTACGGAGCCAGTGGGCATGCTTGACATTTTGTACTTACCAGTTGCTTTGAGGAGGTCGCCGAGCTCCACGTCTTTCTCCGGGTCCACTCCAAGACCGATGAAGGTTGAAAGCTTCTGCTTCGCTGGTCAGTTCGTCTCTTGAACTTGCCAGTCGTATCCCTGCTAGCCATGGCCTTGCTAAGGAACTTGCTCCTCTGTCAATGCCAAAGTGCCGCTCTGAGGTCGGAGCCTGCCGCGATTTCGATGGGATTCAGTTACTTACCATGATGCGGGCATCGATCTCGGCCTCGTGGCGCGCGATCCATGCCTCCAACTCCGTCTTGCGAGCTGCGCTCACAGTCGCCTCGCCTGCTTCGCGCTTGGCTTCACGAACTACGTTCGCGAACCGCTTCATAGTCTCCATGATCTGATCATCGGTAGTGTTGTTCATGCTGTATATATGTGTGTTGTGTTGAAGTCGTTGTATAAAAGAGATACTCCGCTGGGGTCGATGGAAGGATGGGGGAGTGCTTTGGTCGCTAATAATTTGGAGGGAGACACAACATTATAAAGTCTTCGGATTACGCTAACTCACACAAGCCAACAAGCACAGACTGCTGACAATAGTATGTGGACAAACGGGCGAAGCAAACGGTCTCATTGTGCTGATCATATGCAGGACTAAAGGTAGCCACGAGCAATCAGCTCGAAAAGTGCAACGCGCAAACGGCACTCGTTTGTTCGCATGCTGTTGTGTATAAAGGTTTCATATGCACAGGACTTACTGCTCGACCAATGACCGCCGGAGAAGGCACGTGAGTGTTTGCTATTGTACCAATGCTCTCACATGCTAGTATCACAGTCTGGAAGTGTCTAAACGATGACTCTTACCAGCGAGATACTGTGAAAGGTTGCGAACCATTCTAAGAGCCAGCATGCTAGTATCGTCAAGCTGCTAGACTATAACAGCCTTTCTAGCCACGGAGAGACTTGAAATGTTGACATGGCCGCTAGCGCAGCCACTCCACAAGCACATGTCAAATTATCAACTGCGGAGAAATGGGTAAGTGAGGTCTGACTCGATTACCATGAGTATTCCTCGATCACATGTTTCACGTGCGAATATTTAGCTCGTGATTCAAGAACAATTTTGACTACAATCTGCGACCGCGACTACGATCTGCGACTTGCCAGCTACAACATCTACCACGGCATACATCAGGAAATAGCCATCATGGACCACGACACAGATCTTACGGACCGCCACATGAAGAACACATTTGTTAATGCTTTCTCTAAGCTCAACAAGCAGCGCATTCATCTTTACAACATGGCAGCCGAGGGCCAGGAGAGCGAGGATCTGAATCCAACTCACAACACCCATGAGGCGCAGGAGGCGGTAGACGCTTTGCAAAAGGTAATCAGAAAGACGATCGAGCGATACAGGGACTGTGCTGATACCTTTTGCAGGGACTGTGCGTTTTCGCTGTTATGAACGATGAGCAGGCGGCCACATTCGATGTCCTGACCACTCTACTGGCTCCACTGAGTTGGTATAACGCGATCGACTCATTGCGTTTCTTATGATTGACCATTTTCACAGACCTCCAAGAAGCTTCGGACAGCGACGTCCAGGCCTGGTGTGACTCCCGCCTTCGCACCAACACGAATGTAGAGCAAGGGGATGACGGTGTCCAAGGCCACCCTCCTGCAGCACCCGTCGACCAAGCTCCAAACGAGATCTTCCATGAACTCCAACAAGCAGCTCAACCTCGGGCCCAAGCCTCCAACAGCGACATCAATGCAAACGTCCCGATCAGCGGACTCCCTGATCCTCCAGCGCCATCTCCAGATGCCACCAGCAATAGCAAAAACCCACTGCTGCCCAAAAAGATTAAACCCCCGAAAGAGAAAAAGACCTGGACCCCCGACTCCGCTGGCGTTGAGTACCTCACTATCAGCTCGACCATCATCAAACTCAAAGACGGCACCTTCGTCGAGCTCCGCTGCGATATCTGCCAGGGCAACAGCTCCTGGGCCCACCACAAGTTCAACAGTGGTGTGCGTGGCTTCAAGTCACACTTCCGTCAGATCCACGAGCTCAAACCGTCCGCGGAGGTGGTCCTGCAACGCTGCATTCATCGTGTGGTGTCTTCGCAGGAAGTCGAGCAACTCATCAGTGGTGACAGCAAGATTGAGTTCATCTCGAGCAAACAGAAGGTCGATGTGGAAAGCGGCAAGGACTACGTTGGCAACACAGCGACCGTTGGGCCGGTCACAAAAAGCCGTGTCGGGAACACGGTGGAAATTCTCGCAGCTACTGGCCAGACCCAGACTACCACTCCCGCTGCACCAAAGAAGACGAAGAAGAAGAACACTGTGTCAGGTGATGGCTCAGCCACCGCAATCCCAAAAACCAACAATCGTGTCCGCGATGTCACAGCACCCTGCCTCTCCAACTGTCTCGTTGTCGTCAAAACCACTGCCTCAGACGGCACCGACAAGTATCACGAACTCCGCTGCGACGTCTGCGGCGGCAACGGCTCGTACGGCAGTGGCAAGCTGCTTGAAGGTATCAAAGGCTTCAAAGCACACTTCCGCCAGATCCATCACGAGCAGCTTCTGACCGCCGACGTGCTGAGGCGTTGCTCCTACCGCGAAGTGCCGCTGCAGGAAGTGCAGGAGATCCAGAACGGCAATGTCAATATTGGGTTCATCAGGTGTGCGGGCTCTGCGAATGTGAGGCCGAAGAAGTCGTACAAGAACTTCAATAATGTTGAGCGTGCTTGAGGAGGAGTGTGGTGGAGGATGTGGAGACTAGATGTGATAATAGCGAGACAGATGGGTATAACAGTGGCTACAGTTTCCTACACAGTATTTTCATGGTGTAAATTTCGAGTCTTGAGTTCATAATCGATGATATTCGCTTGTGTGCCGCCGAAAGGCCGCGGTTACCTCCGTGGTATGAACGAGTAAAATTGAGCCTACAGCTGACGAAATTAGCTTGCTAGCTTTCGACGCCCTCAGGAATTTTCACTACTGTCTCGGTGGCAGGAACGAATCTCATTGAGCCCAAAGCTGACGGTATTAGCTTACTGGCTTTTGATATGCTCAGGAACGCTCACTATCGTCTCAGTGGCAGGAAATAACCTCATTGAGCCTGTAGCTGATGGCATAAGCTTGCTGAAATTCGACATGCTGATGAACGTTCACTATCGTCTCGATGGCACGAACGAATGTTTTATGACTGATGCCTGGAAGTATTAGCATGCCGGGCAATACGACATTTAGGTAATCTCAACATCATCTCATTGGCAAGAAAGACTGTTGAGACATTTATGCCAGGAGATAGTAGCGCCCAAGGACAGCGGAGATGTGTGAGACCCAAAGATAAGGCTTAGAAAAATTCTAGGGCTTTGAAACATAACGCTTGCACTTTCATACGCTATGCAAAGTTGAACACTGTCACGTGCCTCCCAAATCACACCTCATCCAACTCTCTCATTGTTTCACGGCTTGATAGTATTTGATCAAGCAACGCTCAACCAGACCCAAAAGGATCACTCTCATACCCGTCTTCATGCTCCTCTCCCCTACCCTCAACCTTCATCCTCTCGAACTCCTCACGTTCCACCGGCTCCTCCAGCTTTAATGGGTCCACCAAACCGATAAATTCAGCAGGATCGATCGTTTCCTTGTTGAGAATTCGTCTTTCGAGCTCCTCGAGCTTCTTCTTGCGGTCTCGGATGATGACAAGTCCGTTGCTGCGGTCCTGGATGGCACGCGCACGGATCTCGCGGGCGTGCTCGAGCAGAGTTGCGAGGTGCTCTTCGCGTTCGCAGGCGTCATTCTGTTCTTTGCGGAGGTCAGCTGCGAGGGCGTTGAGGTGGCGGTGGGCGTTGCCGATTAGAGCTCCCGTGTCGACGGTCTGAGGAGCTGGTGGCGCTGGGTGCGGGCCACGAGGTGCGGTGGGAGCCGGGGTGTAGGGCTGGGTTGGTGCATTGCCGCGGAGAGTGTTGGAGGCGCTCGTGGTCTTGTGCACTGCCGAGTCTCTGGCTGCAGTCTGCGTGTCTCTGCTGGCGGACTCGGGAGCCGTGTTTGCGGTCGCGTGGTCGGGCGTCGCGCTCTCGGCGGCAGCCTTGCGTCTGTTGCGTTCCGCGCGTGATGTGAGAGGCGCGAATGGTGGTGTAGGCCTGCCCCTGGCACGAAACGCGTTGAACTGTCGCAGAGGGCTGCGAGGTTGCTCGTCCTTCACCTCTAGCTCCATGTTGGAGCCAGGGGCGCGCGATGCCTGCAGGTTAAATTGGGGCTCTGGTGTGCCCTGCTCCGACTTGATGCTGCCATTCCCGCTGCCATTGCCATTGCCACTGCCGCTGCCGTCGCCACGCCTGGGAGGGGGTGTGTTACCTTCTGGTGTGCCTTGCGGCATGAAGAGGGGGGAGGAGGCGCCGTCTGCCATGGTGCTGCGCTCCTTGTTGTTGGGAAGTAGGGGAGCGCGAGGAAACGGAGAGGAAGCAAATAAACTAGGCTGTGCGTATCACGTGGAAATTGACTAATCAGCCAAGACTCGGCTGGCATGTGAAAGTACCTCGTGTCGGCGAACATGTGAGCTGCGACCTAAGACTGTGTCGACAATAGCAACGATGCTCGCCGCAGAGAGCGCATTCCCTGTCAACGTGCTCTCTGCTATTGTCAGTGGTACAATCGCCGTGCCTGTTGACATTATGAACATGGTCGTCAGCGAGAACGTTTCTTTCCAAGCACTCTTCACTCTACCTCAATTCTTGGCCGTTCGGGCTGCTACGATCCAGGTTGTCGTGAACCGTGAACCTCGTTGCTTGCTGAGGGGAGCAATCCATCTCAGCCATCACACACCCTCGATCAAGGCTGCTATCGAACATTTTGTCAATATGGATCGCCATGGTACTCAGCGGGATAGTCCAAAAGGTAAGATGTCGTACCAGGACCGTGCTGGTATCACAGACGCCGTCGACAATCGAACCACGATAGCCGCGGGGAGCTACCACGACCAGCCTCCGGCGAACTCAAGTACTGCAAGTACGTTGGCGTTGTTCATTTGTCCGTCTGTCTTTGTAGCACATATCGAGGCAACTGAGGCTTGAAGTGCTCTTCATCATTCCGTTCGATGGAAAGGAACGGTGAACCTTCTTGCTGACGCGATCTTTGAGTCAAGGCACCGGGTACGCTGGCATCAGCACATGCTAACTGGGGAAATTCTCACCGTGGAGTAAATTATATCGGCATCTGCACTAGCTATCGACTGTTCAGTACTCATTACACGTTGACTACACTTACGCGCCACAACTAATTCCACGACCACATGACCTCAACCTCCACGGATCGATCATCCCACGCCTCAAAGCTGCCTCTGCCTCTTGCGGCCGCTCTGGCTTGAAGCCTCTGCGCGCTGGCTCCTCTTCTCTTGCATGTCGAGCACCAAGCTGAGCACGTCGAAACCGAACTGCGGGTGCTCCAAGCACAACCTCTTGAACTCTTGCTCGGCCTCGTGTCTGAGCACGTGGGACCTGGTCGCCCAGAAAGCGGCCACAGGCTTCCTGATCGCCTCGTCCTCAGCAGAAGTCTCCTTGTACACGAAGCGAGCGTAGGCAATCTCGCCCTTGGCTGTGGACTGTGTGAGGTGGATCTTCTTGTGGGCGACACCAGCGAGGGCAGGCAAGCCGAAGCGCTTAGCGAGAGTGTAGACACGTGCATGACGAAGGAGAGCAACGCCACTGTCGTCGGGGCTGGGGACGGTCGGGTCGTACTCCATGGTGTTGCCGCTGACGGTGGGGAAGTAGTCGCCCTTGTAGATGTACTCGAGCACGGCGGCGCAGGCGTCAATGTCATCGTTGGGAAGCTCGATACGGCGAGTCGAGCCAGCGACAAAACGGTCGATTTCGGACTGGAAGTATGGTGCTTGGACGAGTAGGCCTTGGTGGGCAGAGAGAGTGGTTTGTACGTCGCCTGAGCCGATGACGAGTTCTACAATAGGCGAGCGGAGGTAGCTGTGAGGAGCAATTGTTAAACACGAGTTCAATTGTACATGTATGCTAAGTTTCACGCACTCGATAAAGCCAGTGCGCTCGGTGAGGGTGGGCTCAATATCCTCGAGACCAGTCGGGTCCTGGTCACCACCATCCTCGCCCTCGTTTATGGTCTCGTCGGCAGTGAGATCAGGCACATTCTGCATCTCGGTGTCATCTTCGATCGGGGTCTGAGTGCCGACAACGACCTCGGGGTCCGCCATTGCTGCGTGTATATGTGAGGGGTTTGACGCGACGAGTGATGCGCCGGGTGATCGCGTGCGACGAGTCTGGACAGGCTCGGCTCAATGAGCTACTGTATAATTGTACACATGTCGAAGAGCGGTATGATTGATACGCGGCGAGTGAGTGAGTGCGAGGTGAGGTGTGAAGAGAGTCCAGACGAATGTCGAGTCTCACGAGTGAAGCGCGCGTGAAGCTGGAGCTTGACGCGCACGGCCTTGCAACTTGCCTGTTCCTGACCTGCTGTGCTGTGCTTCACAACCCTCTTCTCCACCACCCCCAATGTCTCTAGACTAGGTTTGTATCGCATGCTGCATTCTTGTCCCAACGATGGCAGTCATCAAGAACAATTGCACGCATATTTCAATGTTTAGACTGCCACCTGGAAAGGCACAACGTCGCCTTGACGAGCAAGTGCTTCACTTGCCAATGTCACCTACGAGGACCGACTATACAGAAGCGAACACGCATACGGAGCTGCAATGAACCCGTCTATCATCATCACAACAACGGCCCGCAACGCTGCCAGTAGGAAAATAGCTGCTCTCTTGGCAGCGATCTCTTGTCGTCTGTACAGTATAGCCTTCTACAACTCTTGCGCATGGCTTGCATGCACATGCACCGACCCATCATACTAAGGCGACTTAACCGGCAGGATACGAACAAAGCCGCTTAGATGATTTCCACAAGGCTGGTCTTTAGTCTAACACGTAGATTCCCACCACTGGCCAGCCGTCAAACCAGCGCACACCTCGCATACGCCGCCAGGACAGGCAAAGCGCAGACGCCACAGCTGACTTAGCAACTTGATGTGCAGCCTTGCCGTTGCTCACCAGAGACTACAACATAGGCATCGCGGCCCTGACTTGCGATACATGCATACTTATGGCTTGATCTCATCATGAGTCTGGCGCCCGGTTGGTGTGCCCCTCTTCCAAATTTACCGGACTCGGGCGTACAGGTCAGATCTAAGTGTATAAGTATCCATCTAATGTTGTGAACACGACGGTGTCCACTTTATGCGCACGAGAGTCTAGCATTCGGGTCCTTTCCCACATGTACATTGTCTCAGCAGGTTCTTCGACATATACAAGTCCCAGATCTTCTAGTGCCATCTTGACATCTCCCAGGTTGGCCAGCTTTGCAATATAACAACTGCAATCTCTGAGAAAAACACCTCGGGACCGGCTATAGCAATGTCTACTCATATCTACGCCCGCCTCGACCCAAACCAGGGCTGCACGAAAGAGACATGCGATCCAATTTGGTCCATCTACGGCTACCGGCCCTCACTCCCCTTCACCCTTCTTTTCTTCTGCATTTTCGCCCTTTCCGCGATCGCCTTCCTCATACAAGGCCTCCATCCCCGTACCCGCCGCAAAACCTGGTTCTTCACCACCGCAATGATCATCGGCTCCTTCAGCGAAGTCCTGGGCTACGTCGCCAAACTGCTCCTCTACAACGACCCGTTCTCTGACCTAGGCTTCAAAATGAACGTCGTTCTGCTCACATTCGCTCCTGCCTTTTACGCTGCTGCAATCTATGCTACGCTGGCGCAGATCTGCCTCGCTCTCGCTCCTGAGCTCAGCCGTCTGCGTCCACGGCTGTACACGCGCATTTTCATCTCCTGCGACGTCGTCAGCATCGTCCTGCAAGCCGCTGGCGGCGGCATCGCGAGCGCCGCTCCAGACTTCCATGTCCTGGAGATCGGCGACAACATCATGATCGCCGGCCTCGCGACGCAAGTGGCCACACTGCTAGTCTTCGGTGTCCTAGCCACGGATTACGCATACGCCGTGTACAAGCACCACGAGAGTCTGCGTCCTGCCACCGCGGAGCTGAGACGGAGCTGGCGTTTCAAAGCTTTCGTGGCAGCGCTGTGGGTTGCGTATCTGGGGATTCAGATCCGATGTTGCTACCGCGTGGCGGAATTGTGTGAAGAATGGGGATCGCCGACGATGAGGAATCAGGGGTTGTTTATTGGGTGGGATAGTTTTCCTGTGGGGGTTTCGGCAGTGGTGTTGAATGTTTGTCATCCGGGGTGGTGGTTTCCTGTTGAGTTGAGGGGGGTGGAAGTGGAAGGGCGGCCAG
>Ga0265797_10006391_pt1 | contig 16653 bp, 15 predicted proteins | sample P2T30metagenome_FD_192433 | JGI IMG/M metagenome (GOLD analysis project Ga0265797, IMG submission 192433) | Plant litter microbial communities from East Loma Ridge, Irvine, California - P2 T30 | ecosystem: Environmental > Terrestrial > Plant litter > Unclassified | place: USA: California...
GTCAGCTCTCTTCCCCACTAACTGCAATTCCCGCTAGCTAGCGCTGCCCACGACGTCGGGAAACGCCATGGTCTCTCCGACGTCCGGTAAACACCATGACTGTTGGCCTGAGACTGCTCCGGCCCACGACGCGGTTGGGGTTTGTTGGTGTTAGGTTGGAGGGACGACTGTGGAACACAAGGACACAATGGAACACGACGCGGAATACAACGAGGAATGCGAGAACGTATTCTGCCGTACCAGCGTCTGAACTCCGATTTGGCCAACCGCTGCACGAAACGCATCCACACCTACTCAAGGCTGGGGAAGGTGATGACCACCCGGGGAAACTCTTGCCCGCTACTAACACGTCCCAACAGTGACGCCCGGCATCACCGCCCTCGAGTACCACCACCGTCGCTGCGCCCTCGCCAAAGAAATCCCCCCAAACTCGGCCGCCATATTCGCTGCAAACGACCTGAAATATGCTTCCGGCGCCGTCTTCTACAAATTCCACCAGGATCCTGATTTCCTCTATCTAACCGGCTTCAAGGAACAAGATGCGCTGGCCATCATCGAGAAACACGAGGGCGAGGATTTCACCTTCCACCTCTACGTGCGGCCCAAGGACGCGCGCGTCGAAGCCTGGGAAGGCCCCCGCTCCGGCTTCGACGCCGCAACAGATGTCTTCAACGCCGACGTCAGCGGCAGCATCGACGACCTCCCGCGCCTCCTCCCCGACATTGTAAACCGCGCCCAGGCAATCTACACCGACCTCCCCCAGTCCCGCGTCTCAAAGAACCTGTTATCGCGCTACCTCTCCGGCGCAGAACCCTCGCGTACGGGCGGCATCTACACCGTGTTCCGCGATGCGCCCGCCTCCATTCGGCCCCTCCGCCCCCTCGTCAACGAGCTCCGTCTTATAAAATCCGAAGCTGAGATCAAGAACATGAGGCACGCGGGCCAGCACTCTGGGCGCGCCATCACAGATGCGATGCGGCAGTCGTTTACCCGGGAAAAAGACCTAGATTCCTTCCTGGACTACTGGTTCAAGCAGGATGATTGCGACGGCCCGGCCTATGTCCCCGTCGTCGCGGGCGGCATCAACGCAAACACCATACACTACGTCTCCAACGACATGCGCCTGAACCCCAACGAACTTGTTCTCGTCGACGCGGGAGCGCAGTATGGTGGCTACGTCACAGACATAACGCGTACATGGCCTGTCTCAGGCAAGTTCTCGCCAGCCCAACGCGATCTCTACAGCTTGTTGCTTGCCGTCCAACGCTCGTGCATCTCCCTCTGCCGCACAGATTCGCACTTTACCTTGGACAAACTACACCACACAGCTTCCAACTCGCTCGCTAGCGGGCTCAAAGATCTAGGCTTCGATATGACGAGCACTACAGACGCTATACAAACGCTGTTTCCCCACCACGTCGGTCATTATGTAGGCTTAGATGTACACGACAGCCCTGGTCTGAGTCGTAGCAGAAAATTCGAGAAGGGCATGTGTGTCACTGTTGAGCCGGGCATTTATGTGCCCGATGATGAGCGCTGGCCCAAGTGGGCGAGGGGAATGGGCATGAGGATTGAGGATAGCGTTTGTGTGGATGAGGAGAGTCCGTTTGTGCTTACGACGGAAGCGGTCAAGGAGGTTGTTGATATTGAGGCGTTGAGGTGAAGAGGGGGCGGGGGAAAGGGTCCAACTTCAGATACGATAGACAGAGAGAGAGCTGAACCACACAAAGCGGACTCTGCAGTCTCGTTCATCGCCACTATGAAATTGTTATGTCTCCTTTTATTCCTCCCTTCGTATTCCTGTTACACTTGACTTCTCCTAGACCATTACATCTTTGTATACTTGCGTAAATCCATGTCTAACATTAACCGAACTTGTTTTAACCGATACGATTGGGGCAGCAAGCGAATGTCCATAATAACATATGACATTTTTCTTCTCCTTGTTCTCTTTCGTCTCCTTCTTCTCCTTTTCTCTAGTCTTTTGTCGCTATTTCGTTAGACGGTACCATCGCTTCCTTGACATATAAACATGGTGTCGCGGTAGCCGAAACCCGTCACAAGAGAGAGCAGCGCCCCTGGGCCGTCTGGAAGCGCAATCATGGTCCTGACTGAAACATAACGACGGAAGATTTTTTTCCCGTTCCATGCACTGTGTGTTCGCTTGTCGTCTACATACTGTCCGCGACGGCGCATTATATTCTGATTACTAGACCTGGTGTCGCCAGTGTCGGTTGTTCTTGTTATCGTTGTTGGCGGGCCTCATTGGGCAAGAGCATGATTAAGCATCATTGCTAAACCCAGCACACGAGCTGATGCGGTAAAGAACCGCCATGTTTCCCCCTTTCTTTTCGCCCACTGTGTGGGTTTCATTGTTGTTGTTGTTGTTGTTGTTCTTCTATCGCGCAAAACATCACCATCCCTCCCCGCACCTCACAACGCATGAAAATGGTAGTTCCCAAATCCATCCATCTCATACCTGAACAGCTTGTCGGTTGGCTGATCGTTATCAGGCCACGGCAAATACTTTGGATCGACTTTCCCCGCTGCGGGTTGCTGCAGCACCATGATGACCTCATCAGGAAACGCATCCGCTATGTCGGGCCAAACAAACGGGCTACTCGTCTTGACGATCGAGTAGATGAATTGGTAGGCGCGCGAGGCTAGCGCATTGGTGTCGCACATGCCACGGAGTAAAGAGACGAGTCGGCGGGCGCTGCGGATGGAGGCGGGGAGGGAATCGCGGAAGTGGTCCGGGCAGGATATGGCGATCATGAGAACGGCAAGTGCTTGCATGACTGTTTGGGGAAAGAAGAGAAAGGGCTTAGTAAGTGTAAAGGAGCAAGGAGCATAGTGCGCAAAGGTAATCAACTTACTATTATGGACGATTGTCCACCACGGCCCTTTCTCGTACAGACTCTTTATGTCAGGCTCCGATGCTAGGAGCGAGGTGACGTCCTGTGCCGCTCGTACACACGTATCCGCTACTGACTGATCCAGCGAATTGAAGTCGTCTGTCCCTGCTTCAAAACATCGTTCGAGGCGACGGAGCGAGGGACGAGTAGATAATATCTTCAATCGGTAGTACTGAAGCTTGAGCAAGAATCCCTCCCGCTGCTGCTGCCTGTGAGCGGGATTCCATTCCTGAGAATGGAGCTCGGGGAGGTGGTCGACTGCCCACTTGTCGAGATCACCGACTAGTGAGACGGCAGATTGCTGCAGGTAGTCCCAGGATGGTGCTGATCTACGCTGCGTGTACAGGTTGGAGATGATTTGCTGGGTCAACAGGTTCAAGTTGGTATCGGCGTCTAGGAAATCGAAATTGACTACGCCGGTGGCACGTTGCGTCTGGTCTGAAGTAAGGACGCCAGGGAGAGGCGTCGTAATATCTTCATTGGGTATGATACTCGGCCGGCCCGTAATCGAGCTGAGGAGGCTCTCCAGGGAATGTAGGCTCCACCAAGTGCATATCATACTTTGCCTTTGGGCGGCGGAGACGGTCTGGTCGTCGTGTTGGACGTGCAGTCCGAGCGAAAAAGCCGCTCGCATCGCTATGCCTACCATTACCCAGGCCCTGCCGACCACTTGTCAGCATACGGCGTACATTGGTCAGAAGCGTTCCTTGGTGGAAGAAAGCAAATTGAGCCCAGTCCCAAACATGTTGCAATACGTACCGATTGACATGACCGACAGTCATGTAATAAACCGCAAAGAGACCCGCAGCCTGCAAGCGTTCAGCGTCGCTCAGATGGGATTAGCGCAACAGAACTTGCCTGCGTGGTAAGGAGATCTGGGGCTGCCAAGACGACGATGGTGTCATTCATACTAAGCAACTGAAACGCGCGCGAAAGGTAGATGACGTGGTCAAACTCGTCGGCTCGCCAGTCGGCCTGGATAAGGTGGGAAAACTTGGCGCCTATGGCGAAGACGAGGTTCACAAGCGCAAACCATTTTTCTGGGCAGTGTACCGCCTGGCCGTTGCGGACCAAAGTGTAGTACTGATGCAGTTGGTGTTCGATCGTTACAGGAAGGATGGGAAAGGAACGCTGGACGGTCTGGGTATAGCATTGAAACAGAAGCGCTGCAGTTTGTTCTGGCGGTAGCTCAAAAGGATTTCCGCAGTTTGTGATTTTGATGCCTTCGTCGTCAAGATAGTAGTTGGTAAGGGAGGTTGGTTGAGGTGGAGTTGCGGAAATAGACGCGGGTGATGCATCGAAAGTTGGCGAAGGTGGCCGAGAGAGCTGCGTGGCGGTGTTACCTGGACCAACAAAGACGGTCTCGACGGCCTGCACTCTACTTCGGAGACTCCGTAGCCATTGTACTTCGGAGATCTGACCCAGGAAGCCTGCTTCAACTACATTAGGCTGCTCGCCTCCTTCATCGCCAGATTCTTCGGGTACAATACTGTCCAGTCGTGAAAGAGGGGATTGGTCAGATGTGGGCGATGTTTCTGCTGCGATTGACACATAGCTAGAGGATGAGGTAGAGGGTTGCATGCGCAAGTGTTGTTGGTACTGGTGAGCGGTGGATGCTCGTGAAGAAGAGGATATGGAGACGGGAGACCCGTCCCCGTCATCTGACTTTGCGGAATCAATTACACGTGCGATACAGGGCCAGTGAGAGTATGCTTACATCCTGCAGAGCATCTTCAATCCTGCGCCTGTCATCGTCGCTAACGCGCAAACTGAGGTCTTTCAGGACAGATACAAGGGCCTGATTGCGATCTTTGGCACTGCAAGAAAGTCAAACTTGGAACCGTGGAGCAAGGCAAAAGCACTGACCTTGCTAGACGATCTTTCCGGGGGCGTTCGTAAAGACATGTCTTGTCTGTCTTCTCGCAGTAATTGCAGCGGGGAAGGCCGCCGCTACACTTAATCTCTAGCGTGGGAGTGTCAGATAGTGATCGGGCGCATGTAGCTTGGGCATGGTTATTGAAAACCCACTCCTTTTATGGCAGTTTCGACAGGCTCGTTGTACTCTATCTCTATGTCGAGACTTGGGAGTTATGGGTGGCGGGGCGCGTCGGGCTGGCAAGCGTGGAATGGCAACCTTAAACTGCGACCCATAAGGACCAGCTGTTGGGGGACCAGGTCGCCTGTCGTCTTGCATCGGGCCGCTCGCGGAAACTCACGCTGCGTGGTAAGGAAACCAGAATCATTTCAGCGCATTTCAAACTGTGTTCGTGCAGATAACCGCCTGCGTCATGAGGGATCAGAGATTGGGGATGAACACCGCGGCTTGGCGGGAGGACGATTGAGGTGATTGGTCTCGGTGCTGAACACCGCTTGGCCAATGCTAAACCTGCCCGCGCCTTTGCCCTGAGTCTTGAGCTTGCGCCGCTATTACAGGGGCGTGAATGGGCTAAGACGGCGTCGCACCACGACTTGTCGACATGTACATGGCAATCATGGCCTCTCGCTCCGGTTGCGAAGGAGCTTCGTCTACCTGCAAACTTCCAGGATCCGCATGTGCTAGTCGTCGGGCCCCCCTGCCGTGGTCCCCTTTATCGTTCTGCGGCGTCGCGGCTCGAGTTGCATAATGCACCATCGAGGGCTCGCCCTAACCGAAGCGAAAATTCCCCATCGGTGCCGGAAGAAGTCGACATGGGATTCAGCCCTGCCATTGAGAGATTTCGATCCGGTTCGGCACATCCTGCCCGTGACGTTAGCACTGCAGTTCCATGCGCTGGTGATTCGTCAGCGCTAGTCATTTCCAGCTCAAGTACGTAGCTCGATTCGAGATAACCTTCACCGTACTTTACCGAGGTTTCTTGGTGGTCTCTCCTAGAGTTCGCCTAAGCACGCCGTCTTCGTGCCGTTTAGCATTACTGTTCCCACTCTAGGCTGAGCGAGACGGAGACGTAAGCGGAAACGCTCACCCTCTCAACACTATACCTACCTCTGTTAGACGGTGGAACATTCTAGTGGATGTGGCATTACGAGGCATCGTTGAGGCTCTTTTCCTAGCAAGTCAGATACCACAGACTCAAAAGGGAACGAGGAACGACTGTCACTCTCGGGCGGCGAGGAAGCGGCACGGTAGTGCAAAGCGCTACACGATATCGCCTGGCAGTTAGAACTAGGAACACGTGGGTGCGCATCGCTGGCAAGGTTAGACGCCTATATCGCGCAAGGAGCAGGACCAACCCTCCTTTCTCTATGAGATAAAGGAAGAGCGAAAAGGAAAGAAAAAAAACCAAAGGATAAACTCAGCACGTGAGCTCAGAGGAACTCGGCACGGGTTTTGAGCAAAAACACCGAGCTGGAGGTTGGGTCAAGGGTATCTCACGGCGAATCCTGTCGAAGATCATGCTGGTGAGGTGTCCGTGTGCACGAGTGTGTTGCAAAGACGCTACATTGGTTGCTGCTTTACTAGCATTTTGTACGAGAATGGCCTACTCGCCTTGTGCTTTTGGTGATCGAAGACGCGATGTCGCAACTGTGAGGTGAGTGTTGTTTGTGTTGCGTTGATACAGGGTCTCACTAACGTGGCTACGAAAGAGCAACGAATGGGACGGGATTCTTGAAAAGAGGCATCTTCTCGATATGCGAGATTAGTTTTGGCAAAAACGACTTGATTCAGGAATGATCGCGATCCTCGTATGAACACGCTCATTGGCTTCTTCCCCTCGCTCAGACATACTCCAGCCAAATCCCGCCAACATCACTCTCACCTTCTCCACTATCCAGTCTCTCCCGGGTACCTCCCGCCTTGCCAGCCTTTGCGTCTGTCACGAGGACGACATCTCCATACCAGAATCCCCGCTCCGCGATGCGCTCCCGCTCTTCCTCGTTCTTCGGCAAGCGTAGCACAATTTCCACACCACCCTTGGGCTTCTCAACTTGCTGCACGCGTCCAAGCAAGAAACTGATTTCCCCATAGTCTTCTCTCCCAGCATAACCAATGATGCTTTCATACACAGTCTTTGTCTCGTCGAGCATAGCCTGATCCCGCACAATGATGCTGAATTGTCTGACCCCCAGCGCGCCACACGGATGTGCAGTCCTCGCCTTATCCAGCGGCACGCGAACATTACGCGGCGTGACATCGTGGCAGAAGAACGGCACCTTGCCTCTGATACCCTGACCTCCCTTCTCTCCTTTGGGAAAAGTGACAGCCCACGCTACATCAACCCCATCAGCTCTTTTCCTTCCGCCTTTGATCGGCTCTGAATAACTCTCTGTCATCCATGTGCGGTTCTTCTCAGGTGTAAGAGAATTTGTCAGGCACCAGTCTTTCCACCCTACGAAGTCGGCGTCTGGACCCCACCAATGGTCGCGTGCGAGGGACGGATTGATAAAGGAGATGAGCTCGATGTAGCATCCGTCCGCGAGAAGTATCAAGACGTTCGATGTGGCGCCATCGGCGTGGAAGCCTCCCGGGGTGAGTGTGAAGTTGTTTGAGAAAAACGGTGGTACTTCGGGTAGTTGCGTGGTCGGGTTGGCAGGGACGAAGAGGATTAAATGGTCCAGACATTGCTGTAATGGAGCCATGGTGAAGTGGTCTACCCGGTAACTAGCTTGGGTATAGGAATAACAACGCGCTTTAATACCAAAGCATAGTCATACGAGATCTTTCGTGCTGATATGTGAAAAGATAGTGCACGCACGTGGAGTCATCGCATTTGGCCGAAACGGCAGAGATCTACGGCGATTGCGGAGGGGGTACTTAGCTTCAGCCGTCATTGTGCTAGACCTGTGCATCGCTTGCTGCTTCTTTGCCATGTTGTCTATAGCGACAAAAAGAGAGTGGAGCTCTCAAGACTTCGGAGTCTTCTTTGTTGTGGGTACAGAAGGATGAGGGCGCGTGGTTCGACAGGGAACAATGGTGGGGCGGATCAAGCCGCTTCACACCAGCCGGCTGCAGCAGCTATCCTCGCTTGGAGCAAAACACTCTCGTATCATAGCCATTGCCGTTCCTATTGCATCAGCTGTGCATGCAGGCTCCGCGCATTCTGCCATTCTCGCGCAATTGGCCGCCATATGCACAGCGCATGTAGGATCAATCAGTGTAGGCCATACAGTGCCCTGTTGGTGCTGCAGGCCGCCCAACATGCGTTCATTATCGTATCTGACTTCTGCGCGGAGCGGGGTTGTCTTGCAATCGTCTGACTTTGCGATGGACGACGCGTCGTTGCGTTACGTGCTTTGAGCCTATAAATTGAAGACTGGAGGAAACGCGACAGTACAGCGATGCACGGCGACTCAGATGACAACGTCGGCCGAGTCGGCGCTGACGATGGTGACGCTCAAGCAGAGATCAGAGTACCGTCATCAGCCGTGAGGCCTCATGCAGAAGACAAGGTCGAGTCTTCTGAGGATGAAGTCGTCTGGAAAGGTCGATCGACAGGTCAGACCACCCATCTTCCTACGAAGAGATCAACCAAAAGTCGAACTACTCCAGGCGCAACGCCTTCGGTCGATCCGGCGTCTGACCATCGAGCGCGGCGAAGCGAGGCTACGAAGAACAGGATGACAACACCGAGTTACTCCTACCCATATTCGTCTGGGTTATACCAGCCGTATGCGCAGCCTTTCTGGCCACATTCGCCCACTTATCCATTGATCTACCCACCGACCTACCCTCTGAGCTACCCGTCGGCCTACCCGCGGTTTTATGCTTCGCCTGAACCATACAAGGATGCTGATCCGATGATTCAAGATGGTCTGTCGCAGCAAAATACCCATCACGGAGAAACGTCGAAGTCCAGAAGTAGAAGCGTGACATTTTCTCCTGAAATCGCAACAATGGGCGAAAAGCCGCAGAAGTCGAGCAAGATAATATCAGAACCGACGAAGAAGGGTAGATCCAAGGAGAAGACGAAAATACGACAAAAGCTTTCATCGCCGCCCTCTGGCCCCGCCCACCACAAAATCGACAAAGTAGACTCAATCAACGGCGAAGATACAACGATACTCGATTACTCTGACATACATCCATCAATAGTGGAGGAGCAGTCGGATGATTCTACCTCGCACTTCATGTATGAAGATCCTACGCCTCCGTCTCATAGCAGAGGGCGCGCTGCCAGTGTCACGCCAGCACATCACGAAATGGTTCTCTACAAAGACCCACGAGTTTCAAACGTTGCTGAAGCAGCTCAAGAGCACATGGCCAATCCGCTGTACCCACTCCACTACAATGCCATACACAGCGAGCCTCTTGCCAGTCGTATCGAACCCCATAGATTCTCTCTCAACCCCGATGACATGGACATGATGCCTTTAGATCTTCCGTTCGCGATACAGGAACCTGGAGGCTTAACGAGATCTCCTGATTCAATGCCCATGACAACGCCGGTCGATCCGCTACAGACAGATCGTTTGCAACGCCCAAGTCGGGATCCTAGCCTCAGATCCATTGATCCTGAGCATGCTGAAGGAACACAAGCGTCGTATACAACGGTCGAAGACATGCAAAGAGCGGCAAACGATATGACAGTCACGGAGTCTCTTTCGCGAAAAGCTTCACAGGTCGACCTTGCTGACGGACGGACTAGCAGGCGCGCAAAGCATCACGAATTAGAGGGATTGATCATCGCGGTCACAGTCCAAAGCAACCATGCTACCTTTTACTCGCAATTTTCGATCCCATCACAGATGAAGTGGCCGAACCACATGAGTGATGTCGACAACTTGAGAATGGATGTTAAGAGAGCTGTCAGTGCAAAGAGGCTGAGGAGAAGGGATGGCTCATTCTCAATGGAGCTATACTGCGAAGAAGGGCCATCTTCCGGCAAAGAAAACCAAGATCATCAAATGCAGTGGCTGTAAGAGACTGGTAGTTTACTCCATCAATGACTATCACTAATTCGGTATCCTAGGCACATGCAAACGCATCGCCTGAACCTTACCGACTTTGAGGTTTGTTGGACCATACAAAGGAGCGACGCTAGAAACGACGCTGGAGGCGACAAAGCAGCTGACAGCCAACACAGAACGCCTGCTTGAATGCTCCAGACATTAGTAGTAAAACACGTTTCACCATGCTGAGACTCTTCGAACAAATCCGAACCAAACATCAAAAGCAGCAATTCGATGGATACTGCATCGAACCGGGTACAGTATTACGTTACGATGGAATGTCTTCCGGCACCACTGACGCTACGCAATCCTCTGCTATCTTTATGTGCTTTCCATATCTTTCGGTAGGAGCCCGCCAGCAGACCTTTAAGTCACCTGAAGATGAGTATCCTACCAGAAGCATACTGCAAACTCTCTACCCTTACGAATCGACTGCACTACGTGAGGAAACTCCGAGCTTTTGCAGTGATTTACATCAAGCGTTAGATCAAGTACTCTACGTTCCCCAGTGTTGGGTCGTTATTCTTAACTCCGGTAAGCACGCATGTGACAAATTATCTTTTACTACGATCTGACTACGATAGATACGGTGATCTCGTGTTCTGAGCTTAAGCTCGATAACCTGAAAGACGAATCAATAACAATTTCACATCATAAGAAGTACTTCCCACCTGTCACTAGTCATCAAGGCGAGGTCCCGATACGCGTTGAAGACTACCTGATTGACGACGATGAGTCTGATGTTTCGAGCATGACGGGTACCTTCGACTCTCCTGTGGGTGACGTGGAAACACCACTTTCGGGTGGAACAAGAGATGACACAATACAACAATTCCCAAGTCATTCGATTCTCAATCCGGCCTTAGGTCCTACGATAAAAGAGTCGACCATTTCCGAAGACCACCCATCGGCTGCAGGAAGTCCTCGCACGCAAGTCAGTTTCGGAAGTCTCCAAATCGCTGTACCCAATGATGAGACCCATGAAAAGCGACTCCAGAGTTCGTCGCTTACTGAAGAGGAAGCCGCCGAAGCAGAAGCGTCTATTCTTGCGGTATTAGACACATTGAAAAGCCCACATATGACCATTGAGTACCTGGAAAGGTTTAACACGTACATCACGTACGTTCTTACTCTATGGGGTCGCGCTCCACCTGGAGAGCAAAGGCGTCAATTTAGTGTCTTGTCACGGTTGCAGGATGGCCTGTTTCGTGCCGAGGTACTGCACGGCATGTGTGACATAGAATCTCAGGATTCAGTTTTTTCGTCAAATCTCAATTATCGCGACGCTATGCTAAAGGCACTTGGATTCGTGGATTCGTCTGTTCAGAAAGAGCTTGAGAGTCTTGGAGAGGTAGTTATGGACGCGATGACCCTTTTTCGGGGAATCTCAGACTCCAATACTAGAAACGCGATCAGAATAGCGAAGAAAGCACTTCGAGACCAAAGAGAAGTACTCAAGCTGGAAACTTCGGAAAGGTTGCCGTTGTCGGATTCGACTTCCGGATCAGGTGTTGACAATGTCAAGCCATTCTTGACCTGGGTCTTGGTCGATGCGGAACTAGATCAGAAAGAAAACACGGAGCGTGTTGCGGCTGAATATCTTCACGGGATGATGCGAGAGATCGAACAGAGTCTGCTTCAGAGGAACGAGCACTCTTATGATTTATGTAGAGAACTCACGATCTCTGACCTAGTGTATTCTTTGCAAGCTTCAACGCCGCACAGATCTCCTATGACTAGTAGCTCTGTTGCTCCCGGTCACCAACGAACGCCGAGCCGACCAGCACCATGGATGGCTACGTTACAGGTCTTGACTTCTTTCGGAACCATGTTAGAGAATCGTCCGCCGGAGGATCCTGTCCTTAGCGCACAGAAGAACATGGTTCGCGCTGCAATCGATGAGCTGTTTGCATGCTTGAAACGTTTCGTTGGGCTATATGTTCCGTGTGATTACGCACACTCGGTTTGCTACAAACTCTGGGGTTCGATGGCGCTTCTCAACAACGTACGTTCATTCTCCGATATTTTATTCTCGAAAATGGTTGGATGGCTAATCTCCATCTATCACTAAGGCGTGGTTCTAATGTGGAAAAACAACTTTGGCCTCCATGTACGAATCATGTATACTAACATCACAAATAGAGTGCGACGCTAGTGTTCAAGGAAGAGGAGCATCCGAGGCCGCTCTACATCATACGCCCACTTCAGACCAGCTTCTTACGAGACCGGAATATCAAAAAGCCAATGGTTCCAATTAGTTCTTGTCTTGAGTGTAAAGACGGACACACATACAAATCGCATCAAGAGGCTCTGACTCATCTCAACAAGGTCCATTTTCGGGACGGCTCGTTGAGACATCATCAAACAGCACGCCGTTATTTTGTGCGTACCGAAAACGATCTTCGTAATGAACGAGCCAGCAAGCAACACCTGTGGCTGCTGCAGATTTGTATACAGTATTTTGAAACGTTGGTCACACGAGGAGAAAAACTACATTTAGGTGTCGCCGAAGGGAAGCAGACCGACCGTCGCCGATATCAACTACCGGATGGTCTACTTGACTGCTTTGAAGAAACTGTGCTCTTCCTCATGCAAGCGACGACGTCCGTCGTTGCTATCAGAAACGAAGCAAGCATATGGAAACATACACCAGGGAAAGCAATTGACGACCTAGAAACCCCTGCAGTGCAAAGTGCTCTCGAGGAACTAGGGAAGCTGGGAGAATCTGCGCAAGCTTCTATGACTCGGGCTGAGAAAGCAGTAGTTCTTGCTGGGGGCGAGGGAAGTACGGTCAGCATCGGCAATGCAGGACCGGAGTTTTTGGTCTCGATTGTTCTCCAAAATATTGCGAGGAGGCATCTTTTGACTGACGTAAAGATGGATGTCAATCAATTGTACCAGGAGTATACTTCGAAATTGGTAAGCGCATCACGCTGAAGGACTCCAAATTTCACTGCTTGCAGCAATCATGCATCTGGATATGGCTAACAACGACCCTTCAGGAATACCAGATCTACCAATTCCCTCGCAAACGTCTACTCAGAACGATTCACAAACTCCAAGAAGAGCTCACTGTAGTTCAGCTTGTAAACTCCTGGCAAACGAAAGCATTCGATAATTTCCTTCAGATTCTGGACCCCAGAACCTTCAAGCTCCCTACATCTGATCGCATTAGTCTGTTTTTGCCTGAATCAGAGTGTATTAGCGAAAGCCTCAAATCTCTGCAAAGCAAGGCGGTGGAGCTCGAAGCCCTCAAGAAACGCACGCAATATCTTCGTGAGCAACTGAAACAGAGCGTAGAGATCTTAGAGGAGGACCACGGCAAAGCTATCTTGATGTTCACTATAATCACCACCATCTTCCTACCGCTGTTAGTGTTCTCCATTTCAACATGCTTACCCAGGCTAACAGGTTCTAGCTCTTTCGTAACCAGCCTTTTTGGGATGAACACATCTGATATTCGAAACATCGATAGAACGCAAGCTTTCTTCTGGGTTATAGCCATCCCATTCACTGCTGTTATTGTTCTTGTTGCGATCTTGTTAGCTTATCGCGGGGACAAGTTGTATGATCTTGTCGTGCAGACAATTCACGAAGTGAAAGAGCGGCACATGAAGACTGGCTTGCCAATAGCACCTTTACAAGATGAAAGAGAATGGGGGAATCTATTTTCATTTGCCCGGCCATCTCGGGCTCTACGCAGTCGGAGCAATGTCGCGACTAACAACATTGAGCTGAACACTCTGGCCTCATCCTCTGCGAGCCGATCCGCCCTCGTAACATGAGCTTCAACGTCTCAGCACCCTGATGTTACCAGTTTACAACGCTTTCATCAACCCTTCGTGCTTTACATTCCAACTTCCATCTTTCGGAAAGCCTGGCGCATCACCTTCCGATCCTTGCCAACCCGCTGCGCAGTACGCGATGGCATACAGAAATCCTGCATTGCCTGGCATGAACGGTGGTGGAGTACCTCCATCTCCACCACGGATCGCAAAACCCGCGTCGTCAAACTTCCAATAGTCATACGCGGTAAGATGGTAAATCGCACGCTCAGGATTACCTATCCGCGCACTATTGATGGCGAGAACAGGACGCCCCCAGCCACGGATCTTGTCATCAGTCCATACTTCCCAGACTTTATCGGCGGTACGAAGGGCAACTTCGGGGTCTACGGCAGGCGAGTCGGGGAGGATACCTTGCATCATGATGAGGCTGCGAGGATCGCCATTGAGCTTTGGATCTTCCCACCAAGAGCTGTTGAGTCCGTCGTACACGGCGTACAAGCCGTTGATTTGATGTGGGAGAGCCAGGTTCGTGGCAACGTGAGTCCATTTCTCAGGCACAGGTTGGTGCAGTTTGCGTTTCCACTCCGCGGCGGCATCCAGTCCGTAGCGCCAATACGCAATCTCGTATGCCAGGTTGCGTGTAGAGTTTGGTGGTGTGTTCTCGGTCACGCCGTAGGTCGGCGGGCCAAGGTCGTATTTGCCAGTAGTTGCGTTGAGGCCGGGGTAGGATGTCATGTAGTCCGCAGTAGCTGTCAGCACTTTGTCCCACTTCTGCAGTGTCTCTCGTGTCGGATTCGCCTCGTATGCAAGATTTGCGAGATAGAACGGGTGAGGTTGCTGCCATATGAGCTGAGCATTAACATCGCCCGGTGAGCTGACACCGGTCTCAAGCTCTGTCATCTTTGGCCATCGCGCACCCTCCCATCCCATGTATTTTGCACGAGCCAGGGACGAGGGAAGAAGTGTCTCGTATAGCTCGGGGAAGATGTTGTCAAAGTATTTCTGGCGACCCCATGTGGCCCAGTGCGCGTTGTGCCAGATTAGCATCTCCATGTGGAACTTTCCATACCAGCCATTGTTCATCAGCCCGCTTTCTTGCGGCGATTGACCTTTGGCCGCGCTATTGACACGCACATGGTACTGTGACTTGATGATGCGACGCTGGAGTTCAGTTGCGTTCGGATTCGAAGACGAGGTGAGATCAACAAAGCCCCCCTCTTTCCAATACCTATTCCAGCCTTGTACATTCTTTTCCAGGATCTTTTGTGGTAGGCTGGGCACCTTTCGATCAGGTGAGAAATGGGCAGTGAAAGCGATTGAAGAGCCCATAGACACCGTACTCAAGGTGTATCGATGTGCTGTAACGGATGTTGAGTTTGAGGGCTCATTCCTGGTCAATTTGAGAGGTGATCCTTTTGGCCATCGCAGATTCGCAAAGTACCGCACTTCTTGCAAGTCATGCTGGATATGCGCTGACGTACGATCAGTTCCATCCTCCACCAGTATAGTGCTGTGATTGAGAGGGAAGTCGTATACGCCCGCAAAGACCTACAAACATTGTTAGTATGTGACCGAACTACTGCAAAGGGGATAGATCGACACATACCTCGTATTTGTACTTGGTACTGTGTATCGGCGGATACGGAAAGTCCATCTCCACCTGCAAATCGCCACTTTGAATAAGTTTTGACTCAATGACGAAGGCCACAGCATCAGACTCAAAGTCGCCTTGTGTAACCACCTTCACATCTTTGCCGTTGACCTTGAAACTTGATGTGATGGTGCCATCCCATAACTCTAGTTCTTGCCTGGATTCAGTGATGAGAGACTCGTTAAGTGTACTTCCTTGATAGCGGAGGCCAATACGACCCAGGTTCAGTCGGTTTGGGTTGCTGATTAGCCACTGAGTTGCTTGCTTGAGCTTGGGGTCTGGGATGTCGTAGTAGACTTCACGCCCATACGTCTCGCGCATGACGCCCTTGTAGTCTGACGGTAACTCCCTATATGCATTGGTCAGTGTTCAATGGCACGGCTTTGAAGTTCATACCCATTCCCAGGGAGTGAGTCGTTATGCCAGGCCCAGCTGGACAGCGTGTTAAACGGCAAGTATGTCTGCCTTGCAAGTTAATCAGGTGGTAGTAGCGGTAGCCAAACAAATGTACCTGCATCCCTGTGGTGTCGACATTGAAGGCAAAGTTGCCATTGCCAACCTGGAGAGGTGTTGTCTCATTGTCAATGAGGTCGGATCGCACGATATTGAACTGCGAGACCACGGAATGCCTGCTAAATTAGAGATGTATCTGCAGGACGATTGGTGTATCAACCTATCGATATTCCCGTAGACCGCACCTACCAGCAGTAGGGCGCAAGACACTCGTACGCCGTGGGAGCGCATCTTTGCTGTAGACCTTTTCTATGGTATGGGTGCAGTGAGAGCTACGGCGCACTCGCAAGGGCATTTGTACCTGATGGCGAGACAGCATGTAGGATTGGATCAGCAGATGACCCCATGCCCGTAGGGCACCTTATTCCGGGGTAAATGTACACCGAGAAGGATCCCCAGGACTATCATGGTTCGTGTTCGGTTAGCGATTGGATGACCCCAACCCTCCCCGCCTTTCGCGAAGCTTGATTAATTCCTCCAGTGGCGCAGGCCCGGAACTTCACACCCTTGCGACTAGTTGAGGAACATTTCTAATGATGGAGCGCAGCTTGACCTACACATTTCAGTTTGTTTGGAGTCAGCTTGCGAAACACGAATGAAGATATGGAAATGCAATCGCAATACTTCACAAAGACACCAGGAACAACGTGGCACGGAGCAAGGTTAATGGCTACGAAATCTCTGCGAAGAAGCTTATTTGCAAACTACTGAGTACCTGCGTCGACGAAGAACCGGTGGAGAGATTCGCGAAGCGATACCTTGTCCCCCAGGGTATTTGAACGAGCGTTTGACGTTGCAGAGATGCTATGTTGTGCAAGGGACTGCCACGAATTCGGCACGGAAGCATGGCCGGCAATTACGTCATCGGGGGGGGGGGGGGGGGGGGGGGGGGGGGGGG
>Ga0265797_10006392_pt1 | contig 16651 bp, 14 predicted proteins | sample P2T30metagenome_FD_192433 | JGI IMG/M metagenome (GOLD analysis project Ga0265797, IMG submission 192433) | Plant litter microbial communities from East Loma Ridge, Irvine, California - P2 T30 | ecosystem: Environmental > Terrestrial > Plant litter > Unclassified | place: USA: California...
GGGGGGGGGGGGGGGGCCCCTGGCGGCCGGGGGGGAGGCGGTCGGCGCGTAGCCGGTGCGCACGCTCGTCACGAGGCGGTCGAGCAGCTCGGCCCAGACGGCCCGGCCCTCGGCGTCGAGGGCGCCGTCGGTGCGGCGGACCCAGTGCTCGGCGATCACGGCGATGCCGTGCAGCAGCGAGCTGACGAGCAGCTCGACGTCGAGCTGGTCGACGTCGATGCTGCGGCGGGCGGCGTCGGCGGCGAGGTGCTCGGTGGCGCGCGAGAAGACGTCCTGCACGCCCTTGTTGGCGCCGTTCGCCTCGGCGTCGCCGTCGAGCACGCGCCAGAGGTAGGCGACGACCGCGGGCAGGTCGATGCTGCGCAGCGCGAGCACCACCTCGTCGAACAAGGAGGAGCGGGTGCCGGCCGCAGCCGTGGTCGCGACGGCCGTCGTGGCCGCCCGGAACTCGTCGATCGCGTCGGTGAGCGCCGCGGTGCAGAGCGTCATCACGACCTCGTCGAGGCCGGCGAAGTGGTTGAAGATCGTGCGGCGCGACACGTCGGCGCGCTCGGCCAGCTCGTCGACGCCGAACCGCGGGGCGCCCCGCTCGGCGATCAGCGCGTCGGCGGCGTCGAGGATCGCCTGACGGTGCCGGGCCTTGAGGGCGGCGCGGCGGTCCGGGGCGGGAGCGGTCGAGGACACCTGCCTACACTAAGTGCAGCGACGCACTCGGTGCACGCCCGCCAGGTGGGGAATCGCTGGGAGATGCGCAGGGCACGCCCGCACCTGCCCCCGACCTCAGCGCCCGAGCGCGCGCGCCAGGTACGGCGCCGTCCGGCTCTCGGCCGAGGCGGCGACCTCGCGCGGCGAGCCCGTGGCGACGACCTGCCCGCCCGCGTCGCCTCCGCCCGGTCCGAGGTCGATCACGTGGTCGGCCGCGGCGACGACGTCCATCGCGTGCTCGACCACGACGACCGTGCTGCCGGCGTCGACGAGCCGCTGCAGCTGCGCCACGAGCAGCTCGACGTCGGCGGGGTGCAGGCCGGTCGTCGGCTCGTCGAGCAGGTAGAGGGTGTGGCCGCCGCGCAGGCGCTGCAGCTCGGTGGCGAGCTTGATGCGCTGCGCCTCGCCGCCCGACAGCTCGGGCGCCGGCTGCCCCAGCCGCAGGTAGCCGAGGCCGACCTGGCGCAGCGTCGACAGCGCGCGGGAGGCGGCCGGCACGTCGGCGAGGAACCCCTCGGCCTCGTCGACGGTCATCCCGAGCACGTCGGCGATGGTCGCCCCGTGCCAGGTCACCTCGAGGGTCTCGGCGGTGTACCGGGCGCCGTGGCACTCGGGGCAGGGCGCCCAGCTGCCGGGCAGGAACAGCAGCTCGACCGTGACCGAGCCCTCGCCCTGGCAGACCTCGCACCGGCCGCCGACGACGTTGAACGAGAAGCGCCCCGCGCCCCAGCCGCGGGCCCTGGCCTCGTCGGTGGCCGCGAAGGAGGCGCGGACCGCGTCGAACAGGCCGGTGTAGGTCGCGAGGTTCGAGCGCGGGGTGCGCCCGATGGGAGCCTGGTCGACCTGCACGACGCGGTCGACGAGCGGATGCTCGGTCGCCCGCTCGGCGAGGACGCCGCCGACCAGGCTCGACTTGCCGGAGCCGGAGACGCCCGTGACGGCGGTGAGCACCCCGAGCGGGACGTCGACGTCGAGGGCCCGGAGGTTGTGACGGGCGACGTCGCGCAGCTCGAGCCACGCGGTCGGGACGCGGGCGGCGCCCTCGGCCGAGCGCGCCTCCTCGGCCCCCGCGGCGCCGCGGGCAGACGCGCCGTCGACAGAGAGGAACCGCCGGGTCACGGAGGCCTCGACGTCGGCCAGCCCCGCGACGGGCCCGCTGTAGAGCACCTCGCCGCCGCCGGAGCCGGCGCCCGGCCCCACGTCGACGACCCAGTCGGCCCGCCGCACGATCTCCATGTCGTGCTCGACGACGAAGACGCTGTTGCCGCCGGCGCGGAGGGCCTCGAGCACCTCGACGAGCGACTCGGCGTCGGCGGGGTGCAGCCCCGCGCTCGGCTCGTCGAGCACGTAGACGACGCCGAACAGGCCGCTGCGCAGCTGGGTGGCGATGCGCAGCCGCTGCATCTCGCCCGGGGACAGCGTCGGGGTCGCCCGGTCGAGGCTGAGGTAGCCGAGCCCGAGGCCGGTGAGCACCTCGACGCGGGACAGCAGGTCGCGGGCGATCGTGACCGCCACCTCCGTCCGCTCGCCCGACGACGCGCGCGAGGTCGCCGCCGTCGCCGTCGTGAGCACGGCGGTGGGCCGCAGCACGTCGGCGACCTCCGACAGCGGCAGCCCGTTCAGCTCGGCGATCGTGCGGCCCGCGAAGGTCACGGCGAGCGCCGCCCGCGTGAGCCCGGTGCCGCCGCAGAGCGAGCAGGGCCCCGACTCGACGTACTGCAGCACCTTCGTGCGCTGCGTCTCGCTCTGCGAGTCGGCGAGGGTGTGCAGCACGAAGGCGCGGGCGCTCCAGAACCGGCCCTTGTAGGGCTTGGCCACGCGGTCGCGCTGCGGCACGACCTCGACGACGGGCTGCTCGTCGGTGAAGAGCAGCCAGTCGCGGTCGGCCTTCGGCAGCTCGCGCCACGGCCGGTCGATGTCGTGGCCGAGCACGGCCGTGACGTCGCGCAGGTTCTTGCCCTGCCAGGCCCCCGGCCAGGCGGCGATGGCGCCCTCGCGGATGCTCAGGGAGTCGTCGTGCACGGCGGACGCCTCGGTGACCTCGTGCGCGGTGCCGAGGCCGTGGCAGCGCGGGCAGGCGCCGGCGACGGTGTTCGGCGAGAACGAGTCCGACTCGAGGCGCTCGGCGCCCTCGGGGTAGCTGCCGGCGCGCGACCAGAGCATGCGCGTCGAGTTCGACAGCGTGGTGAGGGTGCCGACGGTCGAGCGCGAGCTGGGGGCGCCGCGCCGCTGCTGCAGGGCGACGGCGGGCGGCAGGCCGGTGATCGAGTCGACGTGCGGGGTGCCGCCCTGGGCGATGAGCCGGCGGGCGTAGGGGGCGACCGACTCGAGGAACCGGCGCTGCGCCTCGGCGAAGACCGTCCCGAACGCGAGCGACGACTTGCCCGAGCCGGAGACGCCGGTGAACGCGACGATGCGGTCGCGGGGCACGTCGACGTCGACGTCGCGGAGGTTGTTCTCGCGGGCGCCGCGCACGCGCACGAAGCCGTCGGCGAGCTCGCCGGGGTCGACGGCGGGGGACGAGGAGGTGCGGGTGCGGGAGGCGGGCATCCGGGCGATGGTAGGCGGTGCGGCCGACACCGGTGCGCCCCTGCCCGGCAGCTCGCTGCGAGAGAGGCGGACAGCCTTGTCTGCCCGGCCCGCCCTGGCTACCGTGGGAGGGCGGCGCCGTGCTGGCGCCGCCCGCGAGGCAGCACCGCTGCACACCGGATCGCGGGCTCCGCCGGATCAGGGAGGCACGCGATGGCCAGGACGAGGCCCGCCGACACGACCGACCGGGCCGCCCCGTGAACGCCGCCGGCCGCCTCCTCCGCTCCCCCGCCTCCGCCGCGCGCCTGGCCCTGCTCTCGGCCCGCGCGACCTCGACGCCGCGGCCCCACGACGTGCCGTTCGGCGCGGGTGCCGGCGTCGACCCCGACCGGGTGCTCGTCGTCGGCACCGGCCCCGCGGTCGGCTGGGGCACCACCTCGCACGAGCTCGCGCTGCCGGGCAGGGTCTCGCGGCGGCTGGCCCGCCGCACGGGACGCGGCTCGCACGTGGCCGTCCTCGCGGAGCCCAGCCACCGCCTCCCCGCGATCCGCGACGCCCTCGACAGCGTGTTCCTCGAGAACTGGGACGTCGTCGTCGTCACCGTCGGCGCGGCCGACGCCGTCCGCCTGCGCTCGCCGCGGGCCTGGGCCCGTGACCTCGACGCCCTGCTCACCTCGCTCGTGCCGCGCCTGCGGCCGTGCGCCCGGGTCGTGGTCGCGTCGGCCCCGCTCGACGACGCACTGAGCGCCTTCGGGCTGCGCGCATCGCCCTCGGCCGAGCGCCACGCGCGGCTGCTGCGCGACGTCGCCGACCAGGTCTGCGGCGAGCACGCGCGCGTCACCCACCTGGCGCTGCCCGCCGTGCCGTCCGCGTCGCCCGCGACCCCCGCGGCCGGGTCCGGGTCCGCCGCGCACCCGGGGCCCGGTGCCGCCGCGCACCCGGGGTCCGTGCCCGTCGGCGTCGACGACCCCGTCGAGCGGCTCTACGACGCGTGGGCCGAGGCCGTCACCGAGCACGTGGCCCCGCTGCTGCACGCCCAGCGGGCGCGCGTCGACTCGCCGCAGCGGGCCCGGAGCGCCCCGCAGGACGAGCGCACCCGCCTCGAGGCCATCGCCGCCTCCGGTCTCGTGCAGCCCGAGCCGGAGGCCGCGTTCCGCGAGATCGCCGACCGGGCACGCGCGGCGTTCGCGACCGACGGGGCGGCGTTCGACCTCGTGCTCGACGACCACCAGTGGGCCGTCGTGAGCACGCTCGGGTCGAGCCGTGCCCTGCCGCTCAGCGAGTCGTTCTGCGCCACGACCATCCGCTCGGACGAGCCGTTCATCGTCGCCGACGCCTGGCAGGAGGGGCTCGACGTGCCCCGCACCGACATCCGCTTCTACGCGGGCTGGCCGGTGCACACCTTCGACGGCACCCGCATCGGGGCCCTCTGCGTCTTCGACCCGCGGCCCCGCGACGTCGCCGACCTGGCCGTCGAGACCCTGCGCGAGTTCGCCCTCGACATCGAGCGCGAGCTGCAGCGGCGGGTCGCGTAGGAGGCGCGGGTCGGCTCCCCGACGCCCGCCCGGCACCCGGTCGCGCGCCTCCCGCGTCCCGTGGCGGGCGCCCGCCGCCCCATGCCGAGCGTTCGTCACGTCCTAGACTGACCCCGTGCTCCGTCGCCTCGCCCCCGTCACCGCCGTCGTCCTCTCCGCCGTGCTGCTCGCCGGGTGCTCCGCGCCCGAGGACGAGCCCGAGCGCCCGACCCCGACGGCGAGCGCGACGCCGTCGGCCAGCGCACCGGCCCCCACGCCGACGCTGAGCGCCGACCCCGCCGTGCCCACGTCGTCGACGATCGCCAGCGCGACCGGCGGCTCGGTCGAGGTGCACGACGGCCCCGACGGCGCGGTCGTGACGACGCTGTCGAACCCCCAGCCCAGCGGAGCGCCGCTCGTCCTCCTCGTGGTCGGCCAGGAGGGCGACTGGGTGAACGTCGCCCTCGCCCGGCGGCCGAACGGCAGCACGGGCTGGGTGCCGGCCTCCGCGGTGTCCCTGACCACCACCTCCTACTCTCTCGTCGCGTCGACGAGCACCAACACCCTCGTGCTGTACGACGCCGGGGTCGAGAAGAAGTCGTTCTCGGTCGCCACCGGCACGGGCGGCACCCCCACGCCGACCGGCTCGTTCTACCTGACCGAGCTGCTCGCGCCCACGAACCAGGGCTACGGCCCCTACGCGTACGGCCTCTCGGCCTTCTCGGACGCGCTGAACTCGTTCGGCGGCGGCCCGGGCCAGATCGGCCTGCACGGCACGGACGACGAGTCGAGCATCGGCCAGGCCGCGAGCCACGGCTGCATCCGGCTCTCGAACGCCGACATCAGCGAGCTCGCGGGCATGCTGCCGCTCGGGACGCCCATCACCATCACCTAGCGCGGGCCGGGGCCCCCGCTCTCGCAGGGACACGCCATGTCACATCTGATATGTTCGGCGCATGACTGCGAAGAAAGCCCGTCGGTCCCCCTGGCGCGTCGTCCGTCGAGTCGTCGGCGGCGCCCTCGTCCTCGCCCTGGTCGTGGTCGCCGGCGTCGTGACCTGGCGCCTGGTCGGCCCGGCGCCCGACAGCTGGGAGGCGATGGACGACCTCGACCACGAGGTCCTCACCCAGCTCGCCGAGCAGTACGAGGTGACTGCGCCCGACCCTGCGGCGATCTGGACGGCCTCCTACCGGTACGAAGACCAGCCCGTGGTGCTGCTGCACGTCGCCAGGACGGGTGCCCTCGACTGGTCGTACGCGATCCTCGTCAACATGAGCGACGTCGTCGACACCTCGGGCATGGCGCACGTCACGGTGCCCGATGCGCCGCTGCTGGACGACGTCGTGGTCAGCAAGCGCTTCGGCGTCGGCGACTGGACGGCGCACCTGCCCGGCAACTTCTCGACGATGCAGGTCGACGGCGTCGAGGTCCTGGCGATGCGGTACACCGACGAGCTGCTCGCCGACAGGCCGGGCAACGGCCAGTCGTTCCAGGCGTTCCTCTTGCACGAGAACTTCCACGTGACCGTGCAGGGCGTCGAGGTGGCCCCGCGCTCGGGGCCGCTGTGGCAGTTCTCCGACGGCGGGTTCCTCGCGGACTACCCGCACACCGACGACCACCGCAGCCTGCTGCGCGCCGAGCTGTCCGTCCTCGACGAGATGAATGCGACGACCGACCCGATCGAGCTGAGGTCGCTCGCGACGGACTTCGCCGTCCTGCGGCAGGAACGCCTCGCCCGCTGGCCCCAGCTCGCTCCCACGAACGACATCGAGGCGGTCGAGGGCTCGGCGACCTACGTCGAGAAGCGCTACGACATCGCCGGCGACGTCGCCGCGAAGCCGGCCATCAGCTTCGTCGAGGCCCTCGACACCTACTGGGACGACCCCGAGCAGCAGCGCCTCTGGACCCGCGACCTCATGTACAGCACGGGCGCGTTCCTCGAGCTCGCGCTCGACCGGCTCGACGTCGACTGGAAGACGGCGGTCGAGCCCGCCCCCGTGGGCAGCTCCACCACCCCGTTCGACAGCCTGGCCGCGGCGGTCGGGGTCGAGGGGCGCCCCGACCCCGCGACCCTCCAGGCGGTCCTCGACCGTCACCCGTGAGCCGCGTCGTGGGCGTCGGGCACGTCAGAGCGTGAGGGGCGGGCCCGTCAGAGCGTGGGGGCGGGCCCGTCAGAGGACGACGAGCACGACGACCACGGCGGCCGCCACGGCGACCTCGAGCACCTCGTCGACGAGCACGCGACGACGCGACCGGCCCGGCCGGAGCCACGGCAGGCCCGGCCAGCGCAGCACCGCACCGGTCACGCCCGCGGCGACGAGCAGCACGGGCAGCAGCCAGAGCGCCACGGGCACCGCGCTCCACGGCGCGAGCTGGTGCAGCACCACGAGGGCCACGACCGAGGCGAGCGCCCCGGTGAGCAGGTCGACGCGGCTCCGCGAGCGGAGCGCCGCCCTGTCCGCCCAGGCCGACACGACGAACGACCCGGTCACGACCAGCACGACGAGGCCGACCACCACCGCGGACAGCGCGGTCACGAGGCGTCCTCGAGCAAGGCGAAGGCGAGGTCGTCGAGGCTGACGGCCGAGCTGCTCAGCACGACCACGGCGCGGTCCGCGTCGCGGTCGAAGCCGACGAAGCTCGCGTAGCCCCCGGTCATCCCGTTGTGCCAGGTCACCGGGCCGGCGTCGCCGTCGCCCGGCGTCGTCTGCCAGGCCCAGCCGATCTCACCCCCGCCGTCGCCCGCCTCGACGAGGGGCTCGGTGGCGATGCCGCCGGGCGCCCGCTCGTCGCGCTGGGCGACCGTGTAGGTCAGCATGTCGTCGAGGGTCGAGCGCACGCCGCCCGCGGGTCCGTAGGCGTGCAGGGTCCACGCGTCGGCGTGCCGGCCGGCGGCGGTGACGCCCGTCGGGGCGTCCGGGCGCAGCCCCTCGGGGTCGCCCGGCGCGTACGTGTCGACCAGGCCGAGCGGCTCGGCGACGCGCTCGGCGACGAGCTGCTCCCACGGGGTGTCCGCCGCCGCGGCGAGCGCCTGGCCGAGCAGGGCCATGCCGAAGTTCGAGTACGCGTAGGGGTGCTCGTCGTCGACCGCGGACCGCGACGCCCGGTCGACGAGCGTCTCGACGTCGTCGGTGTACGGATCGGCACCGGTCAGGTTCGCGAGCAGCACACGCCCCGTGGACGACAGGTCGGCGGGCAGCCGCGGCAGTCCCCCGTGCTGCGTCGCGAGCTGCTCCAGGGTGATCGACGCGGCGTCGCCCGTGACCCCGAGCGTCTCGCCGAGGGTGCTGTCGCGCTGCACCTCGCCCCGCTGCAGGGCGAGGGCGTACAGGGAGGCGGTGATCGTCTTCGTCACCGACCCGATCTCGAACTCGGCGGCGCCCGGCCCCGTGGCCGTGCCGAACTCGGCTCGGGTGACCTCGTCGCCGTCGACGACCGCGACGGCGAGCCGGTCGTGGGCCCCGGCGGGCAGGCCGTCGCGCACCCGCTCGATCAGGGCCGGGTCGCCGGTCGTCTCGGTCGAGAGCGACGGGGGCCGCGGGATCGCGGCGGCTCCGACGCCGAGCACGGCCACGCCGGCGAGGACGGCGACGGCGACACGGCGGCGGGAGCGAGTGCGGCTGCGGCCGCTGTCCGCAGGCGTCGCGGGGCCCGCAGGCGTCGCGGGCCTCTCGGGCGTCGCGGGGCCCGCGGGCGTCGCGGGCCTCCCGGGGGTCGCCCCCGGCCCCCTCACGACGCCCGCCCCGTCGCCCCGAGCACCACGAGCAGCGGCACGACGCGCTCGGGCGGCACCGCGTAGCGGCCGCGACCGGCGGCCACGAGCCAGCCGGTCGCGACGAGCTGGCCGAGGTGGTGGTACAGCTGCCCGGTCGAGCCCAGCCCGCCCTCGGCCGAGATCTGCGCGACCGTGTCGGCGCCTCCCACGACCGCCTGCAGCAGGCCGAGGCGCGTCGCGTTGCCCAGGGCCGCCAGCGACGGGGCCGACTGCGCCCAGTCGGCGGCGAGCAGGCCGTCGGTCGGCAGGGTGATCTGCCAGTCGACGGGCCCGGCCGGCACGGCGACCGAGCCGGCGAAGACGACGCCCCCGGGCGGGTCGAGGCGCTGCTTCACGCCGTCGAGCACCCAGAAGACGTCGGCGGACGAGGGGGCGGCAGGGGCCGAGGAGGCGGCGGACGGGTCGGCGGGACGGCCGGCGGCGAGGCTCTGCTCGAGAGCGTCGAGGCGGGCCAGGGCCCCGGCGAGGGAGTCGCGCAGCTCGTCGAGCTCGCCTCGGAGGGGGTCGGTGACGCCGGGGTCGGATGCGGTCATTCCTCCACTCTAACCAGAACCACCGAATTATTCCGCAACTCTGGAGTGCCGCGAGGCGCTCAGGGGTGCGACGTTCCCCGCGACCGCACGTGGGCCACGATCGCGGTCGCGTGGCCGTGCCCGAGTCCGTGCTCGGCCTTGAGCCACGACACGATCTCGCCGTGTCGAGAGACCGGGGCGGCACGCACCAGGGCGAACCAGTGCTCCATCGGCTGCCCGTAGGTCTTCTCGATCGACGGGAAGTAGCTGGCAGGACCCTTCACCCTCGCGGACGGCGCCCCTCCGCCGTTCCCGGCCGCCCCTGAACTCGCACCTGCGCCTGCATCTGCGTCCACCACGGGGCTCCTCTCGACGCGACCATCATGGCGCGGAGCCCGTCTCCGCACCAGGCCTGCCGCCTCCCGCCTGGCAGGGGCCCCGGGGCCGGGGCGTACGCTCGCGCCCATGACCAACGACGATCGCAGCACGACTCCGTCCGACGCGACGACGGACACCGACGACCCCACGAACGACTTCCCGCGCAGCGAGGAGACGACCGACGAGATGCAGTCGTCGCCCGTCTCCGACTCCCCCGCGGTCGACGACGACATCGACGAGGACGCCGTCCAGACCCTGCCGGGCACCGGCGGCCCCGACGACGTCGGCACCGTGGAGGTCGACCCCGCCGACCTGAACATGTCGGGCGACTCGATCCCCGGGCACCCCAAGCCGGGCCCGCCCAAGCACTAGCACCGGCGTCGTCCGCCGCTCCCGCGGCCAGCTCCGTCGAGACCCCTCGGGACCGCCGAGATCGCCGTGCACGCACGGCGGCGGACGCGGCACCGAGGGGTCTCGTCGTGCCCGGGGGCCGTCAGCCGCGCGAGTACCGCACCACGACGCCGGGCGACCAGGTCGTGAGGTCGGGCTCGCGGTCGACCAGCCCGGGCAGGCCCGCGGCCGCCAGCAGCTCGTCGTCGAGCCGGGTCACGGTCGCGGCGCGCAGCGGCCAGGGCTCGTGGGCGCGACGCCACCAGCGGGTCGACCCGAAGGAGGCGGCGTGCACGCCCCAGCGCTCGGTCAGGAACTCGAGGGCGGGGCTCGGGGCGACCACCTCGTCGGTCGGGGCGACGCGCACGAGGCTGCCCGCGCCTCCTCGGTGCCGCTGCGTGCGGTGGGCGACGTCGTCCGGACGCACGCGGGAGCCCGCCCGTGCCCACACGTAGGGCAGGCCGATCGTGCGCGCCGCGAGCACGGCGGGCAGGTGCTGCGTGTCGATGGAGCGGTAGGCGATGCCCTGCCGACCTCGGGCGTCGACGGTCGCGATCTGCACCACGATCTCGGTCATGGTGCCGAGCCGGCCGAGCCGGGGCAGCGGCGGCACCGTGCTGTCGACGAAGCGGTAGGCCACGAGGCTCGCCCACGCCGCGCCGTCGTGCTCGTCGGGCCGCGTGCCGGGCGGCACGAGGCGGGCGACCCGGTCGGGCTCGACCCGCCAGTGCAGGCCGACCACCTCGCGCCAGTCGTGCTGCGTGACGGGACGGTGCGGCAGGGGCGGGGCGGCGGACACGGGTCCGTTCTACGCCGCCGCGCCTCCCGGCGGTCGAGGGCGGGCGTTCCGGGCCGAGGGCGGGTCGGCACGGACCCGCCCTCGAGCCGGAAGACCCGCCCTCGGGCAGGCACGGAGGCGCGGGTCAGTACTTCGCGGACTGCCCGCCGTCGATCGGAACGACGGCGGCGTTGACGTAGGCGGCGTCGTCCGAGAGGAGGAACGCGACGACCGACGCGATCTCGGGCGCCTCGCCGTAGCGCTTCGTCGGGTTGCCCTGGATGAACTCCTCGGCGGCGCCGCGGGGGTCGTCCGCGCTGATCTGCTTCATCGACGCCTCGACCATCGGGGTCCAGATGGCGCCGGGGGCGATCGCGTTGATGCGGATCCCGAACTGGCCGTACTCGACGGCCGAGTTGCGGGTCAGGCCGACGACGCCGTGCTTGGCGGCGGCGTAGCCGGACTGGTTGCCGACGCCGCGGATGCCGCCGACGCTGGCGGTGTTGACGACCATGCCGGAGCCCTGGCGGCGCATGACCGCGAGCACCTTCTCGAGGCCGAGGAACACGCCGCGCAGGTTGATGGCGACGACCTTGTCGAACTCGTCGGCGGTGAAGTCCTCGGTGAGGTTCTGGCGCCCCTCGATGCCGGCGTTGTTGAAGAAGCCGTCGATGCGGCCGAAGCGCTCGACGGTGGCGGACACGTAGGAGTCGACCTCCGCCTCCTTCGACACGTCGGCGACGACCGTCAGCACCTCGGCGCCGGGCGTCGACGAGGTGACGGCCTCGACGCTGTCGGCGAGGCCCTTCTCGCTCACGTCGACGAGGGCCAGACGGGCGCCCTCGGCCGCGAGGCGGACGGCGGCGGCACGGCCGAGGCCGGAGCCCCCGCCCGTGATGAGGACGACCTTGTCGGTGAAGCGGGCGGTGGTGGCTGAGGTGGTCACGGGAGTCTCCTGACTTCGACGATGAAGGGCTCGGAGCGGCGCGGTGCGGCGAGTCCCGACTCCATGCATCCGCACGAAGTCGGCGTCCAGGCTACACCTGTCGCCATGCGCGTCGCCCGTCGCCTAAGCGTCGGCCGGGGTGAGGAACCCCTGTTCAGCGCTCGGGCAGCGTCACCCCGGTCGCCGCTTCGAGGGCGGCGAGCAGGTCGTCCTGGAACGCCTCGTCGAGCGCCGCCGCCTCGGGCTGCTGACGTCGGTCGTGGTGCCAGTGGGCGCCGCTGACGTCGGACTCGGGCCCCTCGCCCACGGCCAGCCGGTCCTGCGTGCGGTGGCCGAGCTCGAAGTCGTCGGGGGCGGACGGGCCGCCCATCTTGGTCGCCACCCAGCCGGGGTCGACGGAGGCGGTGAACAGGCCGGGCGAGCGGCGCGCGACCGCGGCCGACAGGGCCGTGACCAGCAGCTTGCTGTCGGCGTAGGTGCCGGTGGCGCGGTCGCCCGTCCAGTCGATGCCGTCGAGCGAGGCGGTGCCGCTGCGGTGCATGCCGCTGCTGAGGTACACGTGCCGTGTCGGGTGCTCGAGCAGGGCGGTGAGCAGGTAGGGGGCGACCACGTTGACCGGGATCAGCGGCGCGCCCGAGTAGACGCCTGCGTTGTGCACGACGGCGTCGAGGGCCCCGCCCTCGTTCAGCTCGCGGGCGGCTCGGAGGACGTCGTCGCGCACCCCGAAGTCGGCGACGAGCAGGCCCGCGCCCCGCTCGACGAGCTCGGCCACCGCCTCCCTGCGCTGCTCGCCCCGGACGTGCACGACGACGTCGTGCCCCTGGTCGAGGAGGGCGGCGGCCGAGCCGTGCCCGAGGCCGTCGGAGGAACCGGTGACGAGGAGGTGTGCCATGCGTCCCATGATGCACCCGGCCCCCGTCGGGGGTGCTCGGTACGGTGGGGCCGTGCACCCCCTCGAGAAGATCGTCGTCGACCTCGCCCGCGCCGCCGCGGCCCGCGTGCCGTGGGACGGCCTGGACGCCGTGTTCGGCGAGGTCGCCGGCATCACGACCTGCCGCGTCTTCGTCTCGCACCCGCAGCACGGGCGGCGGCTCGTGCCCGCGCCGGCCGAGCTGCGCTCGACCTTCGTCGAGCTGCGCAACGAGACCGCCGACCCCGAGCGGGGCGCGTGGTTCGTCGCCTCCCTCCACATCAGCCGGCACCTCACCGGCGAGACGGTGCACGAGACGTTCACGTACGACCACGACGGCCGCCCGGCGTTCCTCGCCCACAGCGCCCGCGAGGGCGTGCGGCCGGTGCCGCCGCTCCCCTACGACACCGACTTCGTGCTCGACCTCGCCGACCACCCGCGGTCGCGCCGGCACACGCCGGCCTGGCTGGCGAGCGCGGTCCGCCGGCCGCAGACCCACGACGACGAGCTGCTCGAGCCGGGAGCGCGCGGCGAGGCGCGCCTCCTCGTCCGGCAGCTGGCGATGGACGTCGTCGACGCCCACCGCGGCGTGACGTGGTCGCGCGCCGACCACGAGTTCGTCGTGCTCGACCGGTGGGCCTCGGCCACGAGCAGCACCCTGCTGCAGGACGGCACGCTCTGGCAGGGCGGCCCGCTGCTGCCCGACCGGGCCGTCGACCTCGTGCGCGAGCTGCGCGAGACCACGACCGACCCGCAGCGGGGCGCGTGGCTGAGCGCCCTGTTCACGGTGCTGCCGGACGCCTCCTTCGACCTGCGCCTCAACGCCGACGTGCGGCCGTACACGAACGGGCCCGATCGCTGGCGCGCCCCCGAGCCCCCCGGGGCCGCGACGCCCGGCGACGCCGCCTGGGTCGCCGACCTCGAGACCCACCCCCGGGCGCCCGAGCACCTGCCCGCCTGGTGGGCCGCGGTCGTCGAGTCCGAGCGGCAGCGGGCCGAGCGGCACGCGTCGACCCCGTTCGCCGAGACGCGGATCGGCGCCGCCGTGGCGGCTCCCTCGCCGGGCCTGGCCCCGACGCTCGCGGACCTCGCCGACGAGCCCTCCTGGCGCGTGCTCTTCGCGTACGTCGAGCCGTGCCTGCTGCACGAGCTGCGCACGGGCTCGTGGGAGGCGCTCGACGAGCCCGACGAGCGGTGGCTGTGGCCGCGCACCCTCGAGGCCCTCGTGCCCGTCGTGCTCGGCGACGTCGAGGACGCCCTGGCCCGCGACGGCCACCGGGTCGGACTGCTCGCCGACGCCGCGGACGCCCTCGGGCGGCACGGCCGCGGCCCGGCCGGCCTCGACGAGGTCCTCGCCGAGCCGGTCGACCGCGACGAGCCCGTCGGCCCCGACATGTCCGAGCCCGCGGACGAGCTGTTCTTCGCGCTCGGCGACGTGCTCGCCGAGGCGATCGGCGCCCAGGTCGACGCGAGGTTCCCCGGCGTGCGGGCCGAGCTCGGCTGAGCTCGACCGCACGCCGGGCCCCCGACCCGCCCGCCGGCCTCAGCCGAGCTCGACCGCGACGCCCACCACGCGCTCGTCGTCGAGGCCGACGAGGTGCACCGGCCCGGTCAGCGTGACCTGCGCCTCCGTCTCGCGCCGGTCGCACGAGGCGCCGACCCAGAGGTCGACGGCGCCGGGCTCGACGACGCGGCGCATCCGACGGTCGCTGAACGCGAGGCGCGGGGTCGGCACGCGGAAGGCGACCCGCGCCTCCTGCCCCGGCTCGAGCGCGACCCGGGCGTAGCCGAGCAGCTGCGCCACCGGACGGGTCACCGAGGCGACGACGTCGTGGGCGTAGAGCTGCACCACGTCGGTGCCCGCCCGGGCGCCCGTGTTCCGCACCGTCACGGTCGCGGTGAACGCGCCTCCTGCGGGCACCTCGGCAGGCGAGCCGGACGGGTCGTCCGCGTCGCCTGCCGCGCCGCCTGCCGCGTCGGCGCCGCCGGTGACCGTGAGCTGCGACCGCTCGAAGGTCGTGTACGACAGACCGTGGCCGAACGGCAGCACGGGCGTGCTGTCGGCGCTCGTGACCTCGCTGGGCCCGCCGAGCGGCGGGTGCAGGTACGAGAACGGCTGCGCCCCCGCCGAGCGCGGCAGCGAGACGGGCAGCCGGCCCGACGGCACGACGCTGCCCGAGAGCACGCCGGCGATCGCGGGCGCGCCCTCCTCCCCCGGGAAGAACGCCTGCACGACGGCCCCGGGAGCCCCGGGCCCCGAGATCGCCCAGCCGATCGCGTAGGGGCGACCCGACAGCACGACCAGCACGACCGGCGTGCCGGAGGCGACGACCGCCTCGACGAGGTCGCGCTGTGCACCCGGCAGCTCCAGGCTCTCGACGTCGTTGCCCTCGCCGACCGTGCCGCGGCCGAAGAGCCCGGCGCGGTCGCCGACCACGACGACGGCGACGTCGGACGCGGTCGCCTCGCGGACGGCCTCGTCGATGCCGGACCGGTCGTCGCCCTCGACCTCGCAGCCGCGCACGACGACGAGCTCGGCGTCGGACAGCTCGGCCCGCAGCGCCTCGGCCACGGTCGGCACGGCGATGCCCGTGGGCACGCCGGGGTGGTGCGCCAGCACGTGGTTGACGAACGAGTAGCAGCCCATCAGCGCCTCGGTGCTGTCGGCGTTGGGGCCGATCAGCGCGACGCGGGCGGGCGCGGCGAGCGGCAGCGTGCCGTCGTTCGTGAGCAGCACGACCGACTCGTCGGCCAGGCGGCGCGCCACGGCGCGGTGCGCCGGGCTGTCGAGGTCGATCTCGGTCGGCGGGCCGTCCGGGGCGGCGTCGCCGTCGCGGTCGCGGTCGCGGCCGGCGTCGGCGTCGCGGTCACCGTCGCCGTCGCCGTCGCGGGCGGCCTCGGCGCCGCCGTCGCCGACGCCCTCGAGCAGGCCGAGGTCCTCCTTCTGCGTGAGCACCCGGGCGACCGCGAGGTCGACGAGCGACTCGTCGACCAGGCCGGCGCGCACGCGCTCGGCGAGCGGCGCCAGGTAGGCGTCGCCGGTCGGCAGCTCGACGTCGATGCCGGCCTCGAGCGCCAGCGCGGCGGCCTCGCCGCGGTCGGCCGCGACGGCGTGCATCACCTCGAGGAACGCCACCGAGAAGTAGTCGGAGACGACGACGCCGTCGAAGCCCCACTCGCCGCGCAGCAGGTCGGTCAGGTGCTCGGGCGTCGACCCGACGGGCACGCCGTCGATCTCGGCGTACGAGTTCATCACCGAGCGCACCCCGCCGTCGCGCACCGCCATCTCGAACGGCGGCAGCAGCACGTCGGCCAGGTAGCGCGGCCCGACGTTCGCGGGCGCGTGGTTGCGGCCCGCGTCCGACAGCGAGTACCCGACGAAGTGCTTCAGCGTCGCGTGCACCCCCGCCGACTGGAGGCCGCGCACGTAGGCGGTGCCGATGGTGCCGACGACGTACGGGTCCTCGGCGATGCACTCGTCGACGCGTCCCCAGCGCGGGTCGCGGATCACGTCGAGCACCGGGGCGAGCCCCTGGTGCACGCCGAGCTCGCGCATCGAGCCGCCGATCAGGGCCGCCATCTCGTGCACGAGGTCGGGATCGAAGGAGGCGCCCCACGCGAGGGGCGTCGGGAACGTCGCGGCCTGCCACGCGGCGAGCCCCGTCAGGCACTCCTCGTGCACGATCGCCGGGATGCCGAGACGGGTCTCGGTGCGCAGGCGGCGCTGCTCCTCCCAGAGCCACGCGGCGCGCTGCACCGGGTCGACCGGTCGCGTGCCGTAGACCCGCGTGAGGTGGCCGAGTCCGTGCCGGGTGGCTGCGCCGTATCCGTCGTCGGACACAGCGTCGCCGTTGGGGGCCATGTCGCCCTGCATCGGCGCCACGGCGCCGCCGCCCTGGTCGACCCACCAGCCGACCAGCTGGGCGAGCTTCTCGTCGAGCGACATGTCGTCGAGGAGGCGGCGGACGCGGTCGCTGAGACCGACGCCGGTCCAGCGCGTGCCGGCCCCCGCCTCCTCGGGTCCGCCCTCGTCGCCGCGGCGACCGTCCGTGTGCTGCATCTCGATGGTCATCCCTTCACCGCCCCGGTCAGGCCGCCGACGATGCGGCGCTCGAACAGGCTGAAGAAGATCAGCGCGGGCAGCATCGACAGCGCCGTGAAGGCGAGCACCCTGGCCGTGTCGACCGAGTACTGCGACGAGAACGCCTGCACGC
>Ga0265797_10006393_pt1 | contig 16650 bp, 15 predicted proteins | sample P2T30metagenome_FD_192433 | JGI IMG/M metagenome (GOLD analysis project Ga0265797, IMG submission 192433) | Plant litter microbial communities from East Loma Ridge, Irvine, California - P2 T30 | ecosystem: Environmental > Terrestrial > Plant litter > Unclassified | place: USA: California...
CCACATTCAGCTTGCGGTGCCGGATCTTGCTGATGATCGGTGGCTGCACTTCGAGGACGCGGCACAGCTCCGCGTCATTCTTCAGCTGCATTCGTTGAATCAAGGTGTCGAGCAATTTGTTGGGCACAAAGCTCGACGGCTCCATTGCCCGGGCGCGATGCATCGCCTCGAGCAACTCCTGTTTTTTCTGCCGTACGCTCATGAACTCCTCCGCAGTGGGTGAACATTCAAGACACGACTGTTTTGGAGACTTTGCCCGACCTTGATATTGTGGCGCATGCGACGGCTCCGGCCACCCGCGTCTGGCGGGATGGCGTCATCGAGCCCACATGCGGGGTGGGTTTGTTGGAATGCTACTACGAGTTTGACAATGTTGACGCACTGTTCATGAATAAAACGCCAGAACGTCGGTCTTTCTGCTGGGAATTTACGCTAATTTCAATCCAGAACGGGTCAGCACCAGCGTGCGGTCGGCCATCGCGGCCGCGGCGTGCGAGTGGGTCACCATGATGGCGCCGGCGCCGCTTTCCTTGATCTCGCTGCGCAGCAGGTGCAGGATGCCGGCGGCGGTCTCCGGGTCGAGGTTGCCGGTCGGCTCGTCGGCCAGCAGCAGGGCGGGGCGGTGCACCAGCGCGCGTGCGATCGCCACCCGCTGCAGCTCGCCACCCGACAGCTGGCGCGGGAAGTCGTGGCCGCGCCCGCCCAGGCCCACCGCATCGAGCATGCGCGCCGCGCGCGCCGGATCCGGCTTGCCGTTCAGGAGCAGCGGCAGGGCCACGTTCTGCGCCAGGCTCAGGTGCGGCAGCACGTGGAAGGCCTGGAAGATGAAACCCATGCGGGTGCGGCGCAGCAGCGTGGCGGCATCGTCGTCCAGCCCGGACATTGGCGTGCCGTCGACCAGGACCTGGCCGCTGTCCGGCGCGTCCAGGCCGGCGATCAGGTTCAGCAGCGTCGATTTGCCGACCCCGGATTCGCCCATGATGGCCACGAATTCGCCGGGTTCGAAGCGGTGCGACAGGTTGGCCAGCACTTTGCTGCCGCCGTAGGATTTGCCGAGGTTGACGAGTTAGAGCATGGGCGTCGGAAAAATCGCTACTCTAGCACGCCCGCGCACGGCGCCACGCGCCACCCCGGCACGCTTGGGCAGGGCGGCGGACCTCCGGCGGCAATTCGCGTATTATGGCTGAAACGGCAACATTCACCGCCAAGGAGACCCGATGCTGACCTCTGTTTTGCCCGACGCGCATCCGCACGATGCGGTCCCGCACGATCACGCCGAACTCGACAGCGGCCTGCGCGCGCGCCAGGCCTGGATCTCACCCAAGTTCTTCTACGACACGCTCGGCTCCAGGCTGTTCGAGGCGATCTGCGAACTGCCCGAATACTATCCGACGCGTACCGAGGCCGCCATTTTCGAGAGCCACGGCGCCGAGATCGCCCGCACCGTCGGCCAGGGCTGCACGCTGATCGACCTGGGGGCCGGCAATTGCGCCAAGGCCGCCAGCCTGTTCCCGCTGCTGCAGCCGGCCCAATATGTTCCGGTCGACATCTCCGCCGACTTCCTGCAGGACGCGGTCGCGCGCCTGCGCCAGCGCTTCCAGCAGATCGAGATGAACGCCGTCGGCATGGACTTCTCGGGCGCCGACTGGTCGCTGCCCGACAGCGTGCGCAACGAGCGCCGCCTGTTCTTCTATCCCGGCTCCTCGATCGGCAATTTCACGCCCCATGAGGCGCGCGAATTCCTGCAGCGCGTGCACGCCCAGTGCGGGCCGGACGGCGGCATCCTGATCGGCATCGACCTGGCCAAGGAAGCCGCCGTGCTGGACGCGGCCTACGACGACGCCCTGGGCGTCACCGCGGCCTTCAACCTGAATATCCTGCGCCACGTGAACCGCCTGCTCGGCGCCGACTTCGACGTCTGCCAGTGGGCCCATCGCGGCTTCTACAACGAGCGCGCAGGCCGGGTCGAGATGCACCTGGAAGCGAAGCGCGCGCAGCGGGTCACCTGGCCGGGCGGGGAGCGCAGCTTCCAGGCCGGCGAATGGATCCACACCGAGAACAGCTACAAATACCGCCAGAGCGACGCCGTCGGCCTGCTCGAGCAGGCGGGCTTTGCCGCCACCCGGGTCTGGACCGACCCGCACAACTGGTTTGCCGTGATCCACGCGCGCGCCATGTTCCATTGACCGGGAGGCCGCCTTGGGAAACGCCGCCGACCGCCCGTCCATCGCCTTCGCCTTCGAACAGGTGCGCCGTCGTTCGGTGCACCTGTCCGAGCCGCTGTCGGCGGAGGACTGTTGTGCCCAGTCGATGCCCGACGCCAGCCCGGTCAAGTGGCACCTGGCGCACACCACCTGGTTTTTCGAAACCTTCATCCTGGAGCCGAGGGAAAGCGGGTTCCAACCCTTCCACCCGGCCTTCCGGGTACTGTTCAACTCCTACTACAACGGCGTCGGCGACAAGCACCCGCGCCCGCGCCGCGGCCTGCTCACGCGGCCTTCGTTCGATGCCGTCCTGGCCTACCGCGCCGACGTCGACCGCCGCATCGCATGCCTGCTCGAGGTCGCCGGCAATGACCGCGCGCTGGCCACCCTGGTGGAGCTGGGCCTGCAGCACGAACAGCAGCACCAGGAACTGATCCTCACCGACGTCAAGCACCTGCTGGCGCAGAACCCGACCTGTCCCGCCTACCTCGACTCGCCGCTGCCGGCGTCCGATGCGCCCAGGCCGGCGGACTGGGTCGCCTTCGACGGCGGCCTGGCCGAGATCGGGCACACGGGCCGCGGCTTCGCCTTCGACAACGAACTGCCGCGCCACCGCCAGTACCTGGCGCCGTTCGCGCTGGCCTCGAACCTGGCGACGAATGCCGACTACCTGGCCTTCGTCGAGGCCGGCGGCTACCGCGACCCCTCGCTGTGGCTGGCCGAAGGCTGGGACAAGGTGGCCAGCGGCGAACTGGCCCATCCGCTGTACTGGCAACAGGACGAGGATGGGCGCTGGCGCGAATTCACGCTGCACGGCCTGCTGCCGCTGGACCCGGCGCGGCCCGTGACCCACGTTTCGCTGTACGAGGCCGACGCCTATGCGCGCTGGCGCGGCGCGCGCCTGCCGACCGAAGCCGAATGGGAATTCGCCGCGCGCGACGTCGCCATCGGTTGCGGCGACACGAATATGCACCCTGCGCCACGCGCGTCCGGCAGCACGGGCCTTTCGCAGATGTTCGGCGAATGCTGGCAGTGGACCAGCAGCAGCTACGCGCCGTATCCCGGCTTCGCGCCGGCGCCGGGCGCGATCGGCGAGTACAACGGCAAGTTCATGGTGAACCAGTACGTGCTGCGCGGCTCGTCCTGCGCCACGCCGCACGGCCATGCGCGCGCCAGCTACCGCAACTTCTTCCCGGCGGGGGCGCGCTGGCAGTTCACCGGGATCAGGCTGGCCAGATGAAAACTGCCAGCGGCCTGCGCCTGCGCGTGCTGAACCGGCGCGCGAATGCCTGGATCATGGCGCATCCCCTGGAATTTACGCTGCGCGCGCTGAAGGGCTTCCGCGGCAACCAGGGCCTGCTGCTGGCCGGCGCCGTCGCCTATTATGCGCTGCTGTCGATCGTACCCTTCCTGATGCTGGTCGTGGTGGTACTGTCGCACTTCATCGACCAGGCCGAACTGCTGCTGACGCTGCGCCGCTACCTGGAACTGATCGTGCCCGGCCAGTCGGCCTCGATGGTGGGCGAGGTCGCGCACTTCCTCGACACGCGCGACCTGATCACCTGGGTGCTGGTGGCCACCATGATCTTTTTCAGTTCGCTCGCCTTCACGGTGCTGGAAAACGCCATGTCCGTGATCTTCGTGCACCGCGTGGCGGTGCGGCGGCGGCACTACCTCATTTCCGCGCTGCTGCCTTACTGCTACGTGCTGGCGCTGGGCTTCGGCGTGATGATCGTGACCCTGGTCGCCGGCGCACTGCAGGTGATCGGCAGCGAATACATCCAGCTGTTCGGCTACCGCTGGTCGCTGCACGGCGTGTCCGGGGTGCTGCTCTACCTGCTCGGCCTGGCCGGCGAGATCCTGGTGCTGACCTCGATCTACATGGTGATGCCGGTCGGGCGCCTGTCGCTGTCGCACGCGCTGGTGGGCGGCGTCACCGCGGCGCTGCTGTGGGAAATCGCGCGCCACGTGCTGGTATGGTATTTCACCACGCTGTCCAAGGTGAACGTGGTGTATGGCTCGATGAGCACGGCCATCGTGGTCATGTTCAGCCTCGAGATCGCGGCGACGCTGCTGCTGTTCGGGGCGCAGGTGATCGCCGAGTACGAGCGGGTCGGGCAGCTGGGCAGCGGCAAGGAGGCGCAGGCGCTGCGCACCTAGGTAGGGTGGGCCCAGGGTGCCCACCCTACGTGTCAGCGGTCCTGCCGGTTTTGCAAAACGAGCGGCACGCCGCGTGCCCAGCGGTTCGACGACACCGAAAACGTCAAGGCATGCACCTGGTGGTACCACCCGGCCGGCACGTACAGCATGTCGCCGGCTTCCACGATCACTTCGATCAGCGTGGCCTGTTGCGCCAGCGGATAGCGTTCGAGATCCGGCGCCTCGGCGTCGACCGGGGAGCCGAACAGCACCGGATTCGCTTCGCGCACATACAGGAATGCATCGTGGTGCGGCGGGGCCAGCATGATGCGCTTGGTGCCGCGCACCTGGGCGAAGATGTTGTCGTCGTAGTCGCAGTGCAGCGGCGTCAGCGTGCCCGCCGGGCCGAGCCAGAAGCGCGGCGGTCCCATCCTCTCGAACCAGGCCGGCCAGTGGCACAGGCTGTTCATCGCGCGCAGCTCCAGGTTGCCGACGTAGGGCGGCAGGCCGGGACCGGGTTCCAGTACTAGGTCGAGGTAGTCGCGCAGCAGCATGTCCCGCATGGCGCGGTCGGGGGCGAACGCGGTGCCGATGTAGTCGCCGACGCGGGCGCGCACCGGGACCTCGCCGAAGCGCTCGCGCAAGTCGGCCGGGCCCAGCGCGCACAAGGGCCAGCGCGCGGCGCCGCCTTCGACCAGGAAGGGCAAGCCCTGCGCGGCGCGGGCGCGGAAGGCGCCGGTATCGGGGCGGCGGATGCGCGGCACGCTGTCGATGGCGGGCAGGGCGCGCGCGGCGGCGCGGATGGCGTCGCGCATGCCGGCAATCGAGGGCACGCCGCGTACCTGGGCGTCGCGCTGTTCGCGCGCCAGGCGGGCTGCTTCGTCCAGGATTGCGGGACGGGGCGGCAGGCGCCCCGAGGGCAAGCCGGGTTCATTGGGAGGGGCGGGATGGTTCTGGTTCGGCATCATCCCGCCATTGTATCGGCCCCGCGCCGGTTTCGGCATGGCGGGGCCGACGACGCCGGTCAGGCCGCGCGTGCCTCCGGGGCTGCGGCATTCAGTGCCAGCTGGCGGTTCACGGCCGACAGCACGGCCTTGAACGAAGCGGTCAGGATGTTGCTGTCGATTGCGGCGCCGAACAGGGTCGGGCCGCCCCCCAGGCGCAGTTCGACGTAGCAGGCGGCGCGGGCGTCGGCCCCGGAGCCGATCGCGTGCTCGTGGTAGTCCATCAGGCGCACGTCCAGGCCGAGCGCGTTCACGAAGGCGTCGATCGGGCCGTTACCGGTGCCCTTGCGGTGCTGCGTGGCGCGGTGTTCCTGCAGGGTCACGTCGATCTGCACGCGGTGTTCGCCTTCGCTGTCCTCGGTCATGCGGTGCGAAGCGTACTGGTAGGTTGCGTTGTCCTGCTCGAAGTACTCGCGTGCGAACAGGGCGTGGATGTCGGACGCCGCCACTTCGCGGCCGCTGGCGTCGGCGTGCTGCTGCACCACGCGCGAGAATTCGATCTGCAGGCGCCGCGGCAGTTCGAGGCCGTATTCCTGCTCGAGCAGGTAAGCCATGCCGCCCTTGCCGGACTGGCTGTTCACGCGGATCACGGCATCGTAGCTGCGGCCGAGGTCGGCCGGGTCGATCGGCAGGTAGGGCACTTCCCACAGCGCGTCCGCCTGCTGCTTGGCGAAGCCCTTCTTGATCGCATCCTGGTGCGAGCCCGAAAAGGCCGTGAACACCAGGTCGCCCACGTAGGGGTGGCGCGGGTGCACCGGGATCTGGTTGCACTCCTCGACCAGCTGGCGCACCGAATCGATGTCCGAGAAATCCAGGCCCGGATGCACGCCCTGGGTGTAGAGGTTCAATGCGAGGGTCACCAGGTCGACGTTGCCGGTGCGCTCGCCGTTACCGAACAGGCAGCCTTCGACGCGGTCGGCGCCGGCCATCACCGCCAGCTCGGCGGCGGCCACGGCGGTGCCGCGGTCGTTGTGCGGGTGCACGCTGATCACCAGGCTGTCGCGGTTGTTCAGGTTGCGGCACATCCACTCGATCTGGTCGGCGTAGATGTTCGGGGTCGCGGCTTCCACGGTCGAAGGCAGGTTGACGATCATCCGGTTCTGCGGGGTCGGCTGCCACACGGCGCTGACGGCATCGACGATGCGCTTGGAGAAGTCCAGTTCGGTGGTCGAGAACGATTCCGGCGAATATTCGAGGCCCCACTGGGTGTCCGGATGCTGGGCGACCAGTTCCTTGATCAGTTGGGTGCCGTTCACGGCGATCTGCACGATCTGGTCCTGGTCCATGCCGAACACCACGCGGCGGAATACCGGCGCCACCGAATTGTAGACGTGGACGATGGCGCGCTTGGCGCCGACGCAGGAATCCACGGTGCGGCGGATCAGCTCGTCACGCGCCTGGGTCAGCACGATGATGGTGACGTCGTCCGGGATGTGACCGTCTTCGACCAGCATGCGCACGAAGTCGAAGTCGGTTTGCGAGGCCGACGGGAAGCCCACTTCGATTTCCTTGATCCCGACCTGCACCAGCTTCTGGAAGAAACGCAGCTTCTTGTCGACACTCATCGGCTCGATCAGCGCCTGGTTGCCGTCGCGCAGGTCGGTGCTCATCCAGACCGGCGGCTGGGTGATCGAACGGCTCGGCCACTGGCGGTCGGCGAGGGGGACGGCGGGGAAGGCGCGGTATTTGGCGGCGGGATTGGTCAACATGGCAAGGCTCCTGATCTTGGTGTGTGGTCTGGACGACGATGTGCGGAATCTGGTGTGGCGCTGGCTGCCGGACGGGCCACGAGTTGCTAGGCCCGGCAACCGATCACTAGATGTAGCGCCAGCAGACCCGCGCAGCGGATCAGGGCTGCGGTGCTGGTGGCGGTGATTGCGGGCGTGGACTCGGTGGTGGCTGACATCGGTACAACTTCCTTGGCTACAGTGTCCGGCGGGGCCGGGCGGGTGCCGGACGATGCCGGCGGTGCGCTTTCAGGCGCGTAGCAGCAGGGCCGCTAGCGATAGCGCGCCAGCGAGCGGTAGGAAGGTCGACAGAGGCAGTGGAGAGAACATTTGTCCACTCTAAGTGAATTTTGTTTGGCGTGTCAAGCGATTCGTGGCTTGCCGTTTGGTTAACGCGACATTACCGCCCATGTGTGACCAAGACTTACCGTTGCGTAAGATCAAGTGCTTGCGGTTAACGCGGTGGCACAGTCATCCTTGCGCCGCGCCAAGCGGAGCCCAGAAAAACCTGACCGGGAGATGTCATGAGCCATAACCTGTTGCTTGTTTTTCCCCTGCCCGTGACTCTGGCCTTCGCCGCCATGGTCATCCTCCTGCTGGCCCTGGCGCGCGTGGTAACGGTACTGCGCAAGCCGGCACCGGTCCGCATCCCCGCGCCGCGCGCGGTCCCGCAGGGCGGCGGCATCGACGCTGCGGCCGAGGCCGAAGCGCGCCATGGCTGAGTGCGCCGAAGGAGCTCACATGGCGACACTCAAGGGCCTGGACACGACCATGGAACTGACGCGCCACGCGGTGGCGCTCAAGCGCCAGGGCATTGACTTCGCCTTGCGCTACTACAGCCACAACGCGGCCAAGAACCTGTCGCTGGGCGAGGCGCGGGCGCTGGTGCAGGCCGGCATGCGCATCGGCGTGGTGTGGGAAACGGCGGGCACGCGCGCCGGCTTCTTCAGCCGCGCGCAGGGCCTGGCCGACGGCGCGGCGGCGTACCGGATGGCGCTTGAGATCATCGGCCAGCCCTTCGGCTCGGCCATCTACTTCGCGGTCGACTACGACCCGACCCAGGCCGACATCGACGGCGTGATCAGCAATTACTTCACCGGCGTGCACGCGGCGCTGTATGTCGGGGCCGAGGGCAAGCCCTCGTACCGGGTCGGCGTGTACGGCTCCGGCCTGTGCTGCGGCGCCCTGATGGAACGCGGCATCGCTGCCTGCAGCTGGCTGTCGCAATCGACCGGTTTTGCCGGCTCGCGCCAGTACGCGGAGCAGAAGCGCTACGACATGATCCAGATGCTGCCGATGCGCATTCCCGGCGCGGATGGTGTCATGCTCGACATCGATCCCGACGCCACCCATCCGGACCGCGATCCGGGGCTGTTCGTGGTGTGAGTTACCATAGGTTCCTTTTGAAAGGAACCGGTTTGGAAGTCACCCTGCAGGACATCACCGAGGACAACTTCGAAGACTTCATGGACATGGAGTTGCCCGAGCACCAGCGTGACCTGTTGGCCAGCAATGCCTACTCGATCGCACAGTCGCGCTTCTATCCGGACTACATCCCGCGCGCCGTCTACTGCGACGGTGCGCCGGCCGGCTTCCTGCTGTATGCCCGCGATGCCGAGGATGTACCGGGCGACTATGCGATCTACCGCTTCATGGTCGACCCTGCGCGCCAGGGGCAGGGCATCGGGCGGCGCGCGATGGCGCTGCTGCTTGGCGAGTTGCGCGCCCGAGCGGACATGCGGCGCATCACGATCTGCTACCACACCCACAATGAGAAGGCGAAGCGCTTCTATGCCGGTTTCGGCTTCGTGGAAACCGGCATCGACGAGCGCGGGGAGATGGTGGCGGAACTGCGCGGCAGCGCCGCCGACTGACTCAGGCGACCCGGGTCACTTGACTTTAATGTGCGCCGCGCCCTCGGCCATGCGGCCGATCACGGCGGCATGCTCGAAGCCTTCGCGCTGGAACAGGGCCAGCACTTCGTCGACGCTGCCCGGGTCGCAGGACACCAGCAGGCCGCCCGAGGTCTGCGGGTCCGTCAAGAGCACCCGGCCGCTGTCCTTCACGCCGGCGCCCAGTTCGACGTCCCGGCCATAGGCGTCCCAGTTGCGGCCCGAGGCACCGGTAAAGAAGCCGTCGTGCGCCAGCTGTTCGACGCCCGGCAGCAGCGGGATGCGCTCCATCTCGAGTTCCGCCGTCAAGCCTGCGCCGCGCGCCAGTTCCAGCAGGTGGCCAAGCAGGCCGAAGCCGGTGACGTCGGTCAGCGCATGCACGCCGTCCAGCTGGGCAAGCGCCTTGCCCGGCTTGTTGAGCTTCGTGGTGTTGGCGATCATGGCGGCATAGCCCGCCGCATCCAGTTTGTCTTTCTTCAGTGCGGCCGACAGCACGCCCACGCCCAGCGGTTTACCCAGGATCAGGACGTCGCCGGCGCGGGCGTCGGCGTTGCGCTTGACCTTCGACGGGTGCACCAGGCCCAGCACCACCAGGCCGTAGATCGGCTCGACCGAATCGATGGTGTGGCCGCCCGCGATCGGGATGCCGGCTTCGGCGCAGATCGACTCTCCACCCTGGATGATCTTGCCGATGGTCTCCAGCGGCAGTTTGTTGATCGGCATGCCGACCAGCGCCAGCGCCATGATCGGGGTGCCGCCCATCGCGTACACGTCGGAGATGGCGTTGGTGGCGGCGATGCGGCCGAAGTCGAACGGATCGTCGACGATCGGCATGAAGAAGTCGGTGGTGGCGATCAGCGCCTGCTCGTCGTTGAGCTTGTAGACGGCGGCGTCGTCGGCGGTCTCGATGCCGACCATGAGCTCCTTCGGCACCGGGAAGCCGCTCGACTTCTTGAGGATCTCGGACAGCACGCCGGGCGCGATCTTGCAGCCGCAGCCGCCGCCGTGGGAGAAGGAGGTCAGTTTGATGGGTTGGTCGATGTCGCTCATGGTCGGTTCCGGTTATCTGGGTATTCAGCAAGAAGTAAATTATCCACCAAGTCGAGAACTGCCGCTCGCTCGGCTTCCGGCGCAAACAGGTGGGCGCGTGCGGCGCACTGGCGCACCAGGCGCGCGTGGAAGCGCGCGTCCAGCGCGCTGCGCTCGACCAGCCGCGCCAGGGTAGCAGCGTCGCCGGCCGGGAAGTAGCCGGCGTAGTCCTCGCCCAGCATGCCGACATTGCCGCCGATGTGCGACGCCAGCACCGGCACGCCGCTGGTCACGGCTTCGATGATGACGTTGGCGCCGCCTTCCATGGTCGATGCGATCACCATCGCATGGCAGCGGCGCAGGCGCCTGCGTGCCGGCAGATGGGGCAGGGCGCCGAGCCAGCGGTAGCGCGGCGTGGCCGCTTCGGTGGCGCGCGCGGCCTCCGCCAGTTGCGGGTCCAGCGCGGCGCCGATGTGCAGCAGGCGCACACCGGGCGCCTCGATCATCGAAGCTGCCCGCATGAAGGTCAGCGGGTCCTTCTCTGGACGCAGGTGGCCGACCATGGCGATGTCCACGTGGGCCGCGTGGCCGCGCCAGGGGCGCAGGCGCGGTGCCGACTGGTAGATCACGCGGGCCCTGGCGCGCTGCGCCGGGTGCAGCTGCGCAAGGCCGTCCGACTGCAGTACCACCAGCGCATCGGCGCGGTCGAGCGAGGCGCGCGCCGTGGCGTCATCAAGGATGTCGCGGTACAGGTCGGTGCCGGTCAGGACCAGCAGCGCGGGCGTGTCCGGATGCGCGGCGCGCACGGCGGCCAGGGCCGGCGCCGAGCGGCGCGCGTGCAGGGCGATCAACAGGTCCGGGACCGGGTCGCCATGCTGCCAGCCCGGTGCGATACGCACGTCGTAACGCGCGCGCAGAAAGCGTTGCCAGCGGCTGGCGGTCTGCCAGTTGCCGTTGTTTTCGCGGGCGGAAGCGGGACTGACGATGAGAATTTGCGGGCGTGGCATGGAGCGGTATGGTTGGTCGTACAATGCTTGCATGACTGAACGACATGCATCATTCCGCGAAGCCGGCGCGCGCCAGCTGGCCGCCATGCTGCGCGATGCGCGGCATTATACGCTGGCGCTGTACGACGCACTGATTGCCGCCGGCTATGGCGATGCGGCCCGGGTGCCGCGCCTGCCCATCGTCAACCCGCCGCTGTGGGAACTTGGCCACCTCGCCTGGTTCGCCGAGTGGTACATCCTGCGCGAGGCGACCGGCAGCAGCCCTGGCGACGCCCAGGGCCATTCGCTGCTCGCGCGCGGCGATGACTGGTTCGACTCGAACCTGGTCGCGCACCGTACGCGCTGGGCGCTCGACCTGCCGGCGCCCGGCGCCCTGAAAACCTATTGCCGCGAGGTGCTGGACCGCATCCTCGACCGCCTGGCGCGCGAGCCCGACACGGACGACGCGCTGTACCCTTACCGGCTGGCGCTGGCGCACGAGGACATGCATGGCGAAGCCTTGCTGTACACGCTGCAGACGCTGGGCGTGGCCTTGCCGTCCTCGCTGTCGCCGGCGCCGTCGGGTGGCGCGCGTTCAGGCGAAATCGCCTTCGGCGGCGGCAGCTTCCTGCGCGGTGGCGAGCAGGCGCAGGGCTTCGTGTTCGACAACGAGCGCGCCGCCTCAAGGGTACGCGTGGCGCCGTTCGCGCTTGATGCCGGTCTGGTCAGCAATGCCGCTTACCTCGACTTCGTGCGCGACGGCGGCTACCAGCGTGCCCAGTACTGGAGCGAAGCAGGGCGGACCTGGCTGATGGGGCAGGAGCGCTCGGCGCCGCGCTACTGGATCCGCGAGGGCGAGGACTGGCACGTGCTGCGCTTCGGCCGGCGCATGGCGCTGGACCCTGGCGAAGCGGTGCGCCACGTGAGCCTGTATGAGGCCCAGGCCTGGTGCAACTGGGCCGGGCGGCGCTTACCGTCGGAGGCGGAGTGGGAATATGCGGCCGTGTCGTCGCAGCCGGGTTTTACCTGGGGTGGATTGTGGGAGTGGACGGCCTCGCCCTTCCTGCCGTATGCGGGTTTCGAGGCCGACCGCTATCGCGAGTATTCGGCGCCGTGGTTCGGCAGCCGGCAGGCGATCCGCGGGGCGTCGTTCGCAACGCCGGGACGGATGCGTTCGAGCCGGTTCCGGAATTTCTTCACGCCGGAGCGCGACGATATCTTCGTCGGCTTTCGCAGCTGTTCACTATAAAAAAGAGACATGCAATACGAATATTTCCAGGATCAAATCGTTCACTGGCCGCAGGAAGGCCGGCATATCCTGGCGCATTACGACCACGCCCACATCGTTGTCTATCAGGCCTATCGGGATTCGATTGCGGACCATGCGCTTGCGCATCAGCGCTTCGGCGGCGACTTCAGTTTTAGCCGCATGAGCTGGATCAAGCCGAATTTCTTGTGGATGATGTTCCGAGCCGGCTGGGCAAGCAAGGAGGGGCAGGAGCGGATCCTGGCCATTACGCTTCGACGTACGTTTTTCGATCGCCTTCTCGCCGCGGCAGTCGCGTCGGGTTACCAGGGGTCGGGTTTCGACAGCAGGGAAGCCTGGCAAAACGCGGTCGCCGGTTCGGATGTTCGCCTGCAATGGGATCCGGACCACGATCCCTTCGGCGCAACGGTGCAGCGGCGCGCCGTTCAGCTTGGCTTGCGCGGCCTGACCCTTGAGGAATATGGCACGACGGCCATCGTCGGGATCGAGGACATGACGGCATTCGTCAGGGAGCAGCATGCGCATGTCATCGGCGACTGCGCGCGCCTCATCCTGCCGCGCGAGCGTGTTTATGTGCCGCACGCGGATGCGGCGCGCAATGTCGGCCTTGCGCCATAAAACCGCTGCCACGGGCATCATGTCTCCGATGCGCGGCGGGTGCCGAGACAGGAGACCGTCAATACCCGTGAGCTGCGTCCAGGGATCAGTTTTTCCTGAGGTAAGGCCTGATGGCGGGCGCAGCCTGCCCGAGTTCACGCGCGACCATCGCGCCAAAAAAGTCGGCGCCTTTCTGTCCCAGGTGGGTCCAGTCGAACCGGCTCTTCGTCTTGCCGACGGGCTCGACCTTGTTCGGGTCGGTCGGCACCGGGTCATTCTTGCTTGGCGGCTCCATCGCCAGCGTATCCGCCTCGGCCTGGCCCATCTGCTGGATTGCCTCGGCGCTCTCGGCATTCAGGTCGAGCAGGATGGCGTGCTCCTGCGCCGCGGCCCGGCGCGTGGCCTCGGCCCACGGCCCCAGCGTGTCGCGCAGGTAGGCGCCCTTGAATGTGCGGCGCGTGAGCGGCGTCACCAGCACCGGCACGCCGCCGAGCGCACGCGTTTCCTGCGCATAGCGCGCCATGTTGGCCGGGAATCCGGTGACCAGGTCGGTGGCCGAGCGCTTGCCCGGCTGGTCGTTGTGACCGAACTGGACCAGCACGTAGTTGGCGCTGAACTTGCCGGCATCGTCACTTAGCATGCGCTGCACCTCGGCCCAGCGCCCCTCCGACCGGAAGCTGCTGGAACTGCGTCCGTTGGCGCCCAGGTTGACACAAGTGACTTCCGCCGTGAAATGGGCGCACAATGCATCGCCGTAGCCGTTTTGATGCGCCATGGTCGAATCGCCGACCAGGATGACGCGGATCGGCGGCAGCGGTACGGCGCAGGCCGCAGCGGCGGGGAGGGCTAGGACAAGAGCTGCGAACAGGCGCGATGATGTTGTCACGAAGCTTCCTTTGCGGTCAGGCGTGAATCGTTTGCGAATGAATGGATCGTAACATTCGCAAGCATTGCCAGCCCGAGCATGGCGCTTGTAAGCAAAAGATTGAGCATTTCATCGTCATGCCAACCATCTGAAGGCGGAGGACCATGAAACCGAAGATGCTTGATTTCTCCATGTGACGGAAAGGCGCGTTCCGGTCATTCGAAGAAGCGGAAACACGTCCCGCAACCGTGCGGCACCTGTATCTGGAACACGTGGACGTCATGCCTTACGAAGGTCGCTTTCATACATTCAAGGCTCTCGGATCGTTGTCCGTGAAATGGAGCCCGGCACGACAGTTGCCGGCGGATATTGGAAGCTTGAAGACGCTGACTCGACTTGAAGTGCTGAACGTGCCTTTGCGGACATTCCCGGATTGGATATGCCAATTGCGGAATCTCCGGTTCTTGAGTATTCGAGGAACGGATATCGATGTCATTCCTAAAAATTTATTCAGTGAAGAGACATGCGTTTCTCTCCATGGTCGTTTCGGAAGAAAGCTGGGGGGCGTGTCCTCATAAAAAAAGGCTGCCGAAGCAGCCTTTCTCATATCACCTCAACGGCGACGATCAACGATCGCCGAAGCTGCGGCGCGAACCGTCCGACGAGCGCGGGTGGGCGCCACGGTAGCCGCCGCCGCTGCCTTCACGGCGCGGGCCGCCTTCGTTGCGGTAGCCGCCCTCACGGCGCTGACCTTCGCTGCGGAAACCGCCGCCTTCGCGCGGCGCCGCGTCGCGGCTGTAGCCGCCTTCACGCGAACCGGTGCCGGTGCCCGGCTTGGCGAAGCTGCGCTGGCCCGGTTTGGCGGCGTTGCGGCCGTCGCCCGGCTTCCAGCCCGGACGGTTGCCGCTGCGGGCCGGTGCGGCGCGCTTCGGTTCGAACCCTTCGACCACGCCGACCGGGATGGTCTGCTTGGTGAAGCGCTCGATGCGGCGCACGTTCATGTTTTCCGCGTGGTTCACCAGCGAGATCGCGACGCCGTTGCGGCCGGCACGGCCGGTACGGCCGATACGGTGCACGTAGTCCTCCGGGAACTTCGGCAGGTCGTAGTTCACCACGTGGGTGATCGTCGGCACGTCGATGCCGCGGGCGGCGACGTCGGTTGCCACGAGCACGCGCACCTGGCCGCGGCGCATGCCGTCCAGGGTGCGGTTGCGCGCGCCCTGGTGCATGTCGCCGTGCAGCGCGGCGGCTGCGAAGCCGGCGATGTTCAGGCGGTCGGCGATGGTGTCGGCGTCACGCTTGGTGGCGGTGAACACCACGGCCTGGTCCATCGTCTCGTCGCGCAGCAGGTGGTCCAGCAGGCGGTTCTTGTGCGACAGGTCGTCGACGAAGTGCACCTTCTGGGTGATGTTCTCGTGGCGGTTGGTCGCGCTCATGATCTGGATCACTTGCGGATCCTTGGTGATGCGGCGCGCCATGTTGCCGACGACGCCATCCAGCGTGGCCGAGAACAGCATGGTCTGGCGGGTTTCCGGGGTCGCGGCGACGATCTTCTCGATGTCTTCGATGAAGCCCATGTCCAGCATGCGGTCGGCTTCGTCCAGGACCAGGATTTCCAGTTGCGAGAAGTCGATCTTGCCCGACTCCATGTGGTCGATCAGGCGGCCCGGGGTCGCGACCAGGATTTCCGGGTTACGCGACAGCAGTTGCATCTGCTTCGGGTAGGGCATGCCGCCCAGGATCGACACGGCGCGGATGCGGCGCATGTGTGCAGTGTATTGCTCGGTGGCCTGGGTGACCTGCAGGGCCAGTTCGCGGGTCGGGGTCAGCACCAGCATTTTCGGCTGGGCTGCCTTAAAACGGACGCGTTCGCCGCGTGCTTTGGCCGCCTGCGCTTCTTGCGCCGGGGTACGGCCGGCAGGCGCCGGTTCGGCGTTGGCGAACTTGTTCAGGGCCGGCAGCATGAATGCCGCGGTCTTGCCCGAACCGGTCTGCGACGACACCAGAAGGTCACGGCCTGCGATGCCTGCGGGCACCGCCTGCTCCTGCACCGGGGTCGGCTTTTCGTAGCCGGCTTCGGTGACTGCCTTGACGATGGACGCGTGTAAGCCTAATGCTTCAAAACTCATTGTTTGATTTACTTTCGATAGAACTGTGGGCGTTCACGCGATCTGCGGAACGCAAAATAGCAACGCGAGCCAACAATACGAAATGACTCAAAAACGAAAGAGATTTCGGCACAAAAGCTTTGCGCCGGGACGGTACCTTGATCAGGGAATCCCGGACGCCGTTCGATCGGCGGTTCGGGCCCCTTGCGGCACGCAGGGCGGGAGGGCTTATGAAAGGGCATCCTTCGGGATGCCGGGCTTGCGAAGCTGACTATTTAACGACTTTAATGAACTGCTGCGGCGAATGATTCGCTGACGCGTTTTGCAGCGCACAAACGACACTATACATCACTTTTGGTTTGTCTGCACGCTGAGTCCAAAATGTGCCGCAGCCCGGACGCCTCTGGCGGCCGGGCTGCGGAGGGTGTTTCTCAATCGTTGCTTTATTGGGAAACTACAGCCGCTCAGCGGCGCTTGCGGCCGTTGGCGTTGGTCTTGCTGCGCGAGACGCGGCTCTTGATCTCGGCCACGGCATGCGCCGCGGTGGCCTTGATGCGCTGCACGCCGCTCAGCTTGCCGCCCTTGCGGCGGCTCTCGCCACGGTCGGCTTCCAGCATCATCTGGGCATTCTCGATGATGTTTTCGGTGATGTCGTTGCCGGCGCTGGCGCTGGTCTTCGGCACCAGGATGGTCGAACCGGCTTTCAGGCGCATCTGCGGCGGGATGTTGTTGGCCTGGCGGATGACGTCCGGCGTGGTGTCGAACTTCTGGGCCAGCGAGGCGATGCTTTCCTTGGCCGAGGTGATCTTGTGCGTGGTCCAGGTGGACAGCG
>Ga0265797_10006394_pt1 | contig 16649 bp, 10 predicted proteins | sample P2T30metagenome_FD_192433 | JGI IMG/M metagenome (GOLD analysis project Ga0265797, IMG submission 192433) | Plant litter microbial communities from East Loma Ridge, Irvine, California - P2 T30 | ecosystem: Environmental > Terrestrial > Plant litter > Unclassified | place: USA: California...
GATTCTTGTCGACAACACTGGGAACGACGACGTAATCTTTAGTTCGATACAGAGATCGATAGAGAGCGTGAACAAAGAGTAACGGGCTCTAGAAGGCGACAGAACGTGGATTGTGAAATTCGACTTCCTCTGTTGGTGCCATCTAGGCGGACTTTAAGAGCAAGCGCTACTGACACTTTATGTGACTGACAAGTCAAGAACATCAGCAAGAGAAGAGTGGTAAAAAAAAAAAAGAATACACGCTTTCGATTTTTACAGACCCTGCCTTACCAAGACAAACAAAACAAAACTCCCAGTAGTAAGAATGAGAGATAGAAGACGACATCACCCCTCACTCGTCATCTTCCTCATCGTCTCCACCCTTGGCCTGCGCCCTCTCAACCCACTCCTTCGCAATACCCTGCACACGCTCGACATCCTTCTTGGTGCCCTCCTTCTCCTCAAACTCCATCCAGCGCTTGAAGACGAACTTGGCGCGCCTCTTCTTCATCTTCGCCTTGCACATGCGATCGAAGAGGCTCCTCGTCTTCTCGATAGCTTGCGCCTTTGCGTCCTCGCTATCGGCCGCAGAGATCTGCGCGCGCTCGAGGTCTGCCCACATATCCCAGCCTTGAGTCCACTTGGGCCACTCGCCGACGATGTTCTCGAAGATGGTGCGGCCACGCTCGGCATCGCCGCCTGCCGAGCGGAATTCAAGCCCGGCGAATTTGGCGGTGAGGAGACGGTGCTCGTTCTTGGGCACACTCTTCAGCGATCTGGGAAGCAGAGCCCTGGCACGGTCGGGCTCTTGCTTGGATGTCATAAGGAAAGTGGCGTAGTTGAGCCAGACGTCGGGTGAGGCGCGGAAGGACTTGTTGGCAACAATGCGCTCGAAGACGGCATCGGCCTTGTCGTGCTTGCCGGAGTCGATGTAGATGGAAGCAAGTTTCTCGTGCATGCCCAGCGGTTCTTGTACCTGGCATGCGCGCTTGAAGACTTCTTCGACCTTCTCCTCCTCACCGTACTCAACCTCCAAGTTCAACCATGCGATCCACACATTGGCCTTCTCGTCAAGCTCGCGGATGTGGATGGAACGGAGGGCACGCTCAGCAACGTCGCGTGCCTTTTGCACTTCACCAAGCTGGAGTTGGAAAGCCATGTATTGGATCCAAAGACCAGAGTCATTGGGCTGTCCGAGGAGTAGTCGCTCGAAGTCTGATGTGTTGCGAGGTCCGTCTTTGTCCAGGTCGGCGGTCATGTCAACCTTGATCTCCTTCTTGCTGCGCTTGCGCTTCTTGCCAGAACTCTCGCCTTCCGAATCAGAGGCAATATCCTTTGTGGCAGCGTTCAGGGAGTCTCCAGTCCAGTCAAAGCCAGTAGTGGCAAGGCCGGTGGAAGGCTTAGCAGCCTCGTCGTCCGACTCATCACTACTGTCAGCTTGCTCGATCGGAACACCATCGTCACTGTCCATGTCCTCTACATCGTCGAGGTTGACATCGTCTTCCATGTCAACATCTTCATCATCTTCAGCACCGAGGCCAACACCGCCAATCTCAGCGTCTGAGTCGTCATCGCTTGCGTCTTCATCATCCTCCATCTCAACATCGGCATTGTCCTTGAAGTAGCTTGCCTTCAGGCCCAAGCTGATCTTTTTCTCCTCGGCGTTGACCTTCAAGACAATGGCCTTGACGTTGTCGCCCGACTCGTAAATTTTGCGAACATCCGGCACGCGTTTGTCCGCAATCTCGCTTCTGTGGCAAAGACCGCTTAATCTGGGCACGGTGTTGTCGATGTCGATGAAAGCGCCAAAGTCTTCGACCTTACGCACCTTACCAGTGACGACCATGCCGGTCTTGATGTCGTCAATCTTGAGGGGCGCGGTGAAGTTAGGGTCCGCGTGAGACGCCTTGAGGGACAACTGGATGTGCTTGGCGGCGACATCGACAGCCATGATACGACCACGAACGAGCTGATCAATCGAGAGGAGTGACTTCCAGTCCTTGATGTACTGGTCGCTGAGATCCGCGATGCGGACGAAGGCGTCCACGGTCCCACTGAGCGAAACGATGACACCCTTCTCGCTGACATGCTTGACGAATCCACGCACCAGGTCACCAGACTTGAGGCTCGACAAGTTCGGAATCTGAGCATCCTTAACCGGCAGGCTTGAACTGAGTACCTTGGAAGGTCGAAGGGAGAGGGAGAGCTTCTTGTTGGGAACGTCGACGTCCAGCACACAAACGCGGACAATGTCGTTCTTGTTGTACTGTGTGGGGTCGGCTTGGTCGAAGTCGTCGCTGAGTTCGGTCATAGGTACGGGTCCCGCAAGGTTGTCCGAAAGCTGGACGGTCACAAATCGCTCAGAGGTCTTTGTGACTCTGCCAGCAATGACACTTCCAGGAGTCAGAGTGTCAAGAGTAATCTGGCCAGCTGCCTCGCCAAGCTTTGCGCTCAGATCAAGACGGTTAGAAAGAGGCATGACATTCTTGACCTTGACCTTCAGTGCGGAACCAACAGGGAAGTTCTTGACCACATCGCCAAGTAGGCCAGCGTCGTCGGAAAGATCCATGAGTGCCACACGACCTCTAACACTCGGTGACAGGTTAACCCACACGCAGTCATCGGAGTGGTTGTTGACGAACGCAATGTACTCTCCACCGGTAGTGACGCCCTCGAGACCGCCCAAAAGAGCTGTGCTATCCTCTTCGACACGACTCTTCTTGGCGGAGAGCTCAAATACGGGGTTCTTGCTGTGACGGTGGCTGATTGGAAGGAAACGGTGGTTTCTCGAATCGTGGATGCCCAAGATCTTGACATCAAGCTCTTCGTTCTGCTTGAATTGTTGGAGAGGGGCCTTCTTGTTCTTGAACTGGTCCCAAGAGTCGTAGACCTCACTGGCGTCGATACGGCCGTGGACATTGTCGGCCAGACGAACATTGATCTGGGTACCCTTGATGCTAGCAATGCGTGCTTTGACCACACGGTGCAAAGTCAGGTCTGCGCTGGTCGAAATAGATGGGTCGACGGGGTTAACAAGCTCCTGAGCGGGTACCTCGGTCTTCTCGGCAGGAGTTTGAACGTCCTTTTGCTCTCTCAGAGTCAGCAGGAAGCGCTCCCTCTCGCTGTCAACATTCAGAACGTGGCAAGCAATGCTCTGATCCTTTCTGAGGCCAAAGGCTGCCTGCGAAAGCATCTCAGGAGTGAGCTGAGACTTGAGTGCCAAGCCGACGACACCGTTTGCGAACTCGATGTAGACACCCTCGGGGGTGACGTTGCGCACGAAACCGTTGACCTTGTTGCCTTTGCGCACATCAGCGAAGGACTTGATCAGCTTACCGCCCTTCGCGGCTTCGACCAAGCCAGGCTTGTTGGTGAGCAACAGCTGCCTGGTGCGAGGGAGCTTGTCTAGTACAAGGAGCTCAGTGAGCTTTTGACCAACTCGGATGCGCTTCAAGGCATTTTCAGCCTTGGCGGCCGATGCGTCGACCAGGTGCGCGACACGGATAGTACCCTTCAACCCGTTCTCCAGATCAACCGAAACGCTATCGGCCGTCTTCTCAAAGACGGTGGCAGTCACGAGCTCGCCGCCCTGTGCCTTGTTCCAGACATCAACCTGCTCTTCGTCCATGGGCTCGCCGCTCTTGCAGCTGACCTTCATTTCCTGTGCTTCTGCGTCCAACGAAAGGATGCGTGCTGTGATTGTCTGACCGATCCTGAAATGCCTGTCGGGTTGCTGGACGTAACCCTCGCTCATCTCCGCTACAGGCAGCCAGGCGCGCACGCTACCAAAGAACTGTACAACCGCGCCATTGGGTTTGATGTTGACAACAGTACCCTTGGACTCCATGTCCGGTTCCAATTTGCTGTAATCCGACCAGATAGGCAAAGCCTTGTCGGCAACAAGACTCTTCTTGAGCGTAAGGCGAACGTTCCTCTTTTCAAAATCGACCGACAAGACGCGGACGGTGATGGGGAATCCTTCACGGTATTTACGCTCGGGGTGTTGAAGTTGAACATCAGACATGTGCATTTCCGGGACCAGGCCGGAAATGCTGTCGCTAAGCTTGACCAAAATACCGGTGACGCCCTTTGAGCCTCCGAGGATCAAACGCTCAACAGTGCCCTTCACAGTCTCGCCGATCGTCAGATCCTCAAGTCGAAGGAAGGTCTGGTCCAGCACACTCTGCTTCAGGCTAACGTAGTAGACGTTGTCCACAGGGTTGAAGCCCAATATGCGCGCCTTGTGTGTGGAGTCCACTTTGTATGCACCGGTGGACGATGACAGTGAGTCAATGCGAGCGTCCGAAACTTGTGAAATGTGGGCGAATGCAAGAGGTGTGATGCCAGCAACCGAAGGCAGCTTAAGGTAGACACCGCGGTCAGACAAGACCTGAGACACCGTAGCCTCCTCCACAATGCTCGAGTTGGCAAGAGTCTGAGCCAAGGACGTAGAGAGAGCCTTGACTTTGGCGCTGGTGGCCTCTGCAAGCTTGTCCGAAGCAGGCGGCATGGTGAGAACTGACTCCAGAAGAGAGACACCAACTTTGCGGCCCTCCTCGTCGCCAGGTAGAGTCCAGATGATGCGAGCCTTGGTCTTTGTGTTCACCTTGTATTTCTCGGTAGGGTCCACGCCGGCGCAAGCACCGGAGTGAGCAAAGTCGGCCGTTACGTTGAGCATTCCCATTACTTTGCCGACCATTCCACCAGTTGTTGACTCGATGATCAAGACGTCCACTGCGGTACCGGGGAGGAATGCATCCACTACAGGCGCAACACTGACGATGGGAGCTTTTTGCCCAGGGATGACTATCGAAAAGCGTGCCGCGTCTGGGGAGAGCTTGAGCACCTTGCCGTTGCTACCCTTTCCGGTGACCAGGCACAACATGACCTGTCCTTCTTGCACGTCCTCCAGTGTGAATGCGGCTCCAAGCTCCTTCTTGCTGACGAAGCCCTTGACGTCTGATTCAGCCAGCCCGAGGTCCATAATAATTCCATGGTCCTCCACACTCCTCACGCTGGCCTGGATAGTGCTGTTGGTAACGACGCTCTCCGACTCGAGGCCGCCGTTCACGTTGGTAGGGTCGACTGACAGCTCGATATGGCGCTTGGCCTTCTTGTCGGCCGACTCGGATCCAGTACCAGTGACGGTAGCGCGAATCCATTGGCCTTGGTGGAAGATCTTCTTGAGATCGATGTCCTCTTCGTTGTCTTCCTCATCCTCCTTCTTTGTGTCTTCCTGTAGCAGCTTCTCGATCCTGTCGTTTAGGCGCGCCGATACTCCAGTGATGGGGACATATCCGGTGAGGTTGTTGGGCAGGGCGACTGCGACATCTTTGCTTGTGATTCCTGTCACTCGTCCGAGAACCACACTACCCACAGTCAGGCTCTTGTAGCTCAAGCTTTGGATCTTGATTCCAGATCCTGCAATCTTCAGTCCTGAGCTCTGCTTCGACTTCTTGCCCTTCTTCTTTGACTTTGCGGCGGCGTCCGCTGCCTCGTCCTCGCTGCCGAAGAAATCGTCGTCGCCCTCGCCTCGCACAGGCTTCTGTCCGGTTTGTTGTTCGAAGAGCACATCGCGTTCGGCCCGTGCTTCGATTTGCTTTTGTTCAATCGGTGTCAGGACGCTTGCGCCGCCTCGGGGAAAGCTGCGCTCTTCCTGTTGCAGGACCGACTTGACCGGTGGTTTGCGCTCGCCAGATTCTTCTTGCGCCTTGGCGGGTTTGCCTGCTTTCGCAAGGCCTTTTTTGATAAGAGTCTTCTCATCTGCCTCCGTCTTTCCAGACTTGGCCTTCTTGAGAGGCCGCTCGTCGGCAATTGCCTTCCTCTTAACGGGAGCCATGTTTGTGATGCAGGCTTCACTCCACTGGAAGTTCGAGATTTGGATTGAACTTTTTCCCTAGGCATGTATTCGGATAGATCCGAGGGCACAGACCTCTTTTCAATGATCCGCTTCCCTCCCGCCTCGCGTTTAGTTGCGCGCGTCCTTCGACGCGATTTCAATTTACGTCCTCAACATCGACCTCCACTTTCGCCACCCAACACCGTTTCTCCCAGCCAACCAATCCGGCCTTTGCAAGTCAGTCCGACCACGAGCGTCCTGCTCCCGCATGTCGTCCATCTAGTCAATTACACTGCCTGGTCGAGTCAACATGGCCGAATTACCCTTCACATCTTCTCAAGGAAGCCATCCCGATGCTCCGCCCAGCATACTCGTCGACCACGACATCCTACCATCATCACCTCTAAAGGCTCGCAGCGATGTGACGGCATCTCTCCGCTCCAGCTCCTTGAAGCCCAAGAAGCCGCCGACTGTCACACCTAAACGATTCACCAAGTTCTTCGCCCCACGCAGCAATACGCTGTCAGGCCGAGGTGGCCAGCAGAGCAAGGCTGGCAGGCAGCTTAGGGACATCACACAGAATGGAAACAACCGAAGGAGGACCACACTGGGTGTTGGCCTCGGTGGAGATGGCGACGACTTGTTCTCGTCAAGACCTATCAAGAGGAGGAAGCAGTCATTCGACATGCCCAGTTCGCCGCCCCAATCGTCACCTTTGCGCAAGGTCGAGCCAATGAACGACCGGATCGAAGTTGACGACGAAGACGATATCTCGATATCTGCCATGGACGACGAGTTACCGGACATCAACATCATGGATTGCATGCCTCAGACTTTCCCCAAACCCATACAACGACTTCGCCACACTGGAAGGACCCACCGCATCATGCAACGCAGCTTTGGTGGATACGAGAGTACCTCTCGCGGCTTCCGAGGCCCCGAGCACTGTGTCGATTGGCGCTCAGAGACAAGCGATTTTGCCAGTCTTCCCACAGACCGGTACTCGTTCAGAGGGAAAGCGCTACCATTCTGCACGGCAAGCTGCAACACCAACCCTCTTGTAGCCTTTGCTGATGAGGAGGGTAATGTTCGTCTAGTGGACAGCTCCGCCGGCGCCGACTTCAGCAAAACGCATGTCCGCTTTAGACCTCACAAGAATGCAATCATGGATGTTGCGTTCAGCTCGGATGATCACATGCTTGTCACGGCTTCTGGTGATCAAACAGCTCGCGTCACCGACATGCAAACTCAAAAGACCATGTATATCCTCAGCGGCCACAAGGGCAGCGTGAAGCAAGTTCGCTTCCACCCAAATGATGAAAGGATGGTCACGACCAGTTCCCGCGACGGCAGCGTGCAGATCTGGGATTTGCGGTGCTCGACAAAAACCGCATCCCAGATTCTTTATCCGGCCAATGGAAGCAAGCCGGATATCCAGACCCTCTACTCCAGAGTCAGCATGGACATTGGCCGTGCTCACCGCGTAACACTCGGCAGAGGCAACTTCGCTCCCGGCGATCTCGCCGGCACCTCTATTACTGCCTTCCAACATCTCGCCAACGACCGGAGCCATTTGCTTGCAACCGCCAGCGAAGCCAATTCAAGCATCAAGCTGTGGGACTTGCGTAACGCTGGACGTCGTGGACTGCCCGTACCTGTCTCGAGCACACCGGTCCCGGGAAACCACGGCCGCAACTACGCCATCAGTGCCCTTGCACTCTCTGGGGACGGTTCACGCCTCTACTCTGTTTGCCGAGATTCTGTCGTGTACGCCTATTCCGCTAATCACCTCGCGCTGGGCTGCGCACCCGAGATGGCACCATCGTACCCTGGTCGACGACCGACCAAAGAAGGGCGCACGGGTCTCGGACCACTGTACGGCTACAAACACCATGACATGCGCGCCGCTAGCTTCTATGTCCGCGCTGCTATCCGCAAGGCCCAAGGTGACAAGACCGAAATGCTTGCCATTGGAAGTACGGACAGCTCTCCGATCCTCATACCAACAGACGAACGCTACTTGCCCTACCGCAACAACCGCCCTCTCCCGGAGAGCGATGACAACCATAGTGATGGTTCTGACGACGACGACGAAGATGAGCTTCCCTCTCTGTCCTCCAGCCGTGCCACACCAATGGCCCCACCGTCTGTAAAGCGTGGCCCGCCAATCTACGAGACCTTGGGCACGGCTCTTGTTCGTGGCCACAACAAAGAAGTCACATCTCTCTCATTCACATCAGAGGGAAACCTTGTCACCATCAGCGACGACTTCAGCGCTCGCTGTTGGCGAGAAGATCGTGAGAGTGCGAGACACCTGCGTATGACCGGTGAAAGCGGCGGCAAGCGCTGGGCTTGCGGTTGGGCAGATGTGCCCGAAAGCTGGGACGAGGGCGACGACGAATGATTTGGGTTTAAGTTTTTCTTCTCGAGCGGACTAGCGGGAGGTTTTGACCTGAAACGAAGTGCTAAAACGACCGATCAGGATACGGAGTTTAATAGACGCGGAACATGACATTCAAAGCATTACCAGCGAATTAGATAGCATCAATGATACCCTTTTCTTTCCGGCAAAGATCGTCTCAATCTTTACTGACAAGCGTCTAGCTTTTGAACAGTGGGCGTGTCTCTTGATTGCAGTTAACTTTGACGAACACATGATGTAGGTAGCCATTCCTACAAGAACCACACACACACACACACACACACACACACACATAAACCTCACGCAACATCCTTCCTAGGCCTAAACGCCGGCAACCCTTCATCAGCCTCCAGCTTGACCTGGCCCCCAATAGCATCCAACGACCCACCCACCCAAGATTTCAGTTTGCTCCAGAGCGTGGGCGATTTGCGGCCCTTTGCGATGAAAATCCGCCGCTCCTTGCGGCCTTCGGGGAAATCGAAAACCGCGGGCTCCGGGAGGACGTCGAAGGCGAAATCTTCGCCCACGCCAGCGGAGTCGAAGAGCCGTTTGATGCCGGCTGAGGTGAAGCCGTTGTGTTTGATCGTGTGCTGGGCGCTGCGGATGGGTTCTTGGGGTGTGTTGGCTTGTTCGTGGCCTTCGTGGTGGTGGTGCTCGCTGCCGTGGGCGTGGTTGTGGCTCGCAGCAGCGGGAGCAGCAGCAGCATGTGGGTTGTGTTCAAACGGAAGGAAATCCACGATGATCAGGACACCCGTCTCGGCTCTCAGCCTCTCGCTCAACCGCTTGACCGCCAGCGGCGGGTCCTCGAAATGATGGAAGCCCAGTCCTATAGCCGCCACGTCGAAATCGTAGAACTCAGGTCCTTGGAGCTCCGCCGGGACTTCAGGGCCAATGAGATCACCTACGACGGCATGGGCTTGCTTGGTCGTCAGGCCTGAGGAGCGCGCCGCCTCGTTGTAGTGCGCCACCATGTTTTCGCTGATGTCGATGCCGCGGATGGTGGTGACGTAGCTGCCGAGGGCGTTGGTCACGGCGCCTGTGCCGCAGGCGTAGTCGAGGAGGCGGACCTCTCGCGAGGGAGATGAGGAGGAAGAGGAAGTGGTTTGGTCTTGTTCGTGTTCTTCAGGCGTGGTCCATTGGGCGCCGAGCCAGTCTTTGCGCTGCTGGAGGGCTGAGCTTACTTGCTGCGAGATGCGGATCTGCCATGGTTTGGTGTTGTATGTTGATGCCAGGTCGCTGCGAAGGAACTTGGTGTCAGTATTTCATTGTTGATGATAGGTGGTAGCGGTTCTGGCGTGCTGGTATAGACTTACTCAAAGGCCTTCCTGTTGGCTTCGGTGAAGGCGCTCATGTTTAATGATCCTAAGGTGTCGAAACTCTGACAGTGCCACTGAATGGGACTGAGATCCAACCGAGTATTTATTGCGATTCAATTTTATTCGTTTGGGTCCTTTGTTCAGTCTGCGAAGAAAGTGTCCGGCGATCCGGAAGGATACTTTAGAGACATGGATGCGGGGCAGAAGCTTGCATTCATATGTCTCCGATATGACAGTCAAGTGTTCCGTCGTTCGCATCACGCAATAAAAACTTGTTCAAAAGGCAAGGGGCTACACTGTTTTCAATATATCTAACATCAGTGCCTTTTAAAAGATGGTTGACGGCGAATTGAAACAACCCCCGCGAATGTCTAAGGAAATGTGATCGTTGGTATGAAGGTCGACCCTCGCCTAGGATACATGGTTCTACAGAAGGCCCTCTAGTCACTCATCCAGGACGTGTTCCACAATGCGAATGGTTTATCCGCTGAGCAGTAGACTGCACGCCATACTGCTGAGGAACAATCTTATCTTAGGGCCTGTGTAACTTCGCTCTTCGACAGCTCAAACTTTCTTGCTCCTTGTCCTCTTGGTGGGTCCCTTGACCGTGACATCCTCCGTGTCTTTGGAAACAATGACAGCATCGTCAGAACCGGAATGGGTATCAGCGTCGTCGTGCTGCTCAGACGTAGCAACGCTTTCATCCTTGCGTGCTCCCTTTGACTTCCCCATGCGGCGGAGCGAGATGGCGAAGATACTGTCTGGGTCCTTTGCGGCTTTCGCCTTGAGCGCGTCGGCATCCTTCTTGTCTTGATCCTTTTTGTCGTTGGCCTCGCCTGGTCTCGACAAGCCGATGACTTCGTACTTAGCGTAGTCCCACCAACCCTCATCCGATTTTGGGTCTTTTTTGGTGTCGGTTTCCTTGTTATCACCTGGTCTCTTCGTCTTCGCATCTGCGTCATCATCGGAGGCTTCGCCGTTCACTTCCTCCGTATAATTCCACATTTCCTTGACTTCGCCTCTGACCAACGCAGTACTCCAGATGCTCAAAAGAACGCCAGGAACAAGGTACAGGAGTGCAGGCTGAGCGTGTTGCCATATGCTCATGACGAGGAGAGTTGCGACCATGCCAATGACGTAGCCCACAATGGAGACGATGAAGTATGGCTTTGGGAAAGCAGCGGTAACAATCGACTGTGGTAGAGAAGGCCTTTCCAGGCCGAAGGTCCAGAGACGCGAGCCCCAGATGCCAGTGACGTTGTGATAGTCTGCTTTGACGATTTCTTGTCCAGTCGCTTCACCCTTTCCAGTCTTGGCCGCGATCTTTTGTTTCTTCAGATAATACATGTGCAAGTCGAATCGCAAGGCGAGACCGATCATTAGTCCCGGCAATACAATGTCGCCCAGGCCCAGCATACTGTAGGACCTGACCGGTGGTTTGCCTTCAACACCTGGCTCGTCAGGTCTCGGGAATAGAAGCTTAATCGGCTGGTCCAGATTCTTGGCTACGGTGACCATGAGAGGCGTGAAGAAGACGGCCCATATATCGTAGAAGAAGAGAGCAGAGAGGATCAAAGAACCGGTCACAAATGTGGTCGGGCTCATGACTTGCAATGCGGTATAAGACACAGCGAACCCTTGCAGATTCGTGAGCCACCAAGGCTTGTCGATGAACTGGTTGTAGCTGATTGCTGCCAAGCTACAGACAGCTGCAGCCACATTAAGCAGGGTTACAGGCCCGTTCACATCGAGGACGTTCTTGACATAGGCCACTAAAGCATACTTTTGCTTTGGAACGGATTGCAGTGACCAGAGACGGTCGGAGACCATTCGAGGGAGTGGGATGAGGCCCATTATGCCCGGTAGTGGTGATGTACGGGCATTTTCTCCAGCAACTGCCTTGCGCTCTGCGCCATCTGCTCTCCATAGCTTGCCTTTGTGCGCAAAGTACGCAGGGAACACTACGCTGATCGAGAGAGCCGCAGCATCATTGAACAACTTGCCAACACTGAAGACACCGACGCAGGAAAAGTACCATCCGAAGATCAGGTTGATCATGTCCGCGCCGTACTTTTTGATCAGCCAGTACAGGCCCCCTAGCACAAGTCCAGCAGTGATTGGGAGGATGATGGCGTCCTTGGGACTCATGCCTTCCATCTTTTGCTCCACCTCGTCCTCTTCCTCATCGTCATCATCTTCCTCGTGCGACTTTTTTGATCTCTTGCTCGGTTTTGCGGCTGTTGATGGGCGTGACAGTGACGCGAAAGCGCCGGTGACAATGGGAAAAAGTGCGGAGAGAATGAGGTGGATGTAGAGTGGTATCATCGGCTTGAGTTGCTGGAAGTGATAGGCCGCGCTGGCCATAAGGTCGTCGGTGGGTGGGGTCGTAGAGGCGTTCATCGTTGCTATTGTTTGTTCGTGACAGCGAGTGTCAAATGAGGGTGGGTGTGAGGGTGGCTTAATGCCTCGATGACATTTTGCCAACGATGAAACGGTTGGCGGTAAGTGAAGGAAGACCGCGGTGATAACACCTGGAAGGAAGTTGAAGACAGTGGGAGTCGTAGAGTGAGGAATTGACGCTGCCCTTTGTAGAATATGGAACATTCCATCCGCAAACGGCCACGAGAGCCATTTCGTCACAACCCCACCAAATTCACGAATAATTAGGGTAAGGAAAGAAGTACTGTATTGATTGAACACCATGCAGTATGTATCTACCTCGGAGTTCTTGTCGAACATTCATGCCCATCCTTCTTCAGTCTTGATCTATCAGGTCATTATCATCACGGTTTGCAATAATCAATCTCCACATGCAGTCCATCAGCCATCGCTCAGTGCTGCTTTTTCTTTCCGCCAGCCATCAGTGACAAGAAAATACCCCAGCCCACGCCGATGGTACTACCAAAGACCATGCGCTTCTCAACAGGTACCAGAGTCAGACTGATGAGGCTCACCATAGGCCACAATTTCTGCCCAGCAAAGACAAGAGGCCAGAAACCTGTCTTGACCTCCTCGATGCAATACTGCCGGCTCTGCCCGCGAAGCATCGCAATCCCCATGATGAACATGACCGTGTTGACCGCCGCGCCGATACTCTGGTCGAGTAGGAACTTGGTGGCCGTGTTTCGGATGCTCAGTTGTTTCTTGGCTTGCTGTGGGTTGGGCGCGGATTCTGTGGTGAGAGCGGCTTTCTTTTCGTCGCGATTGCGGAGACCGGTCTTTTCTGTAGCAGTACTTCGGCCGGCCACGGTCTCGTCGACGAGCTTTTCTTTTTCGCTGACCGACAAGCCGTCTGTGTAACCGGGGAAGGTTGCCTCAAGCCATGTCTGCCAGAGATAATTCGGCGGGCACGAAATTATGGAGAAGGCGACAAAGATCAGCAACTCGCGGATTTCGATGCCGTATGGCGACTACGCAAGTTAGTAAAAGACTTCCCGTTTGCAAGACTGGCTTCACATGGATGTCAAGCGGTACTGACTTTCGACTGCCAACACCCGATCAACTGTCCCAAGACGTTACTGAGGGCGCCCAGTAGGGTTGATTGAACCGTGGCTTTGACCAAAGGCGATTCCATGACTGCGGTGTATGGAAGATTGGACACCTATCGTCAAGTCACCCACCTGGAAATCAGAGGACTGATAAAGGAATTCCGAGTCTTGTTGTTTAGGTGATACCACCACGTGTCATGACGTAAAGAGCAGGGGTCACCGGAGGCAGTCCTTAATGAGTTGGCATGTTGTCGTGTTGGCATATACACGTATAGCTGCACGTACTAGTAGCTCAGATGGATTCGATTTAGCCTATACCACCAATAGAGAGGTATGTGTAGGTAGCTCTACATTCGCTTATACGAGCATAGTACGAGTTTCGGTCAGGTCGGTCGGTCGGTCTTTGTGCTCCATGTCGGCGATTGCATATTGCCGATTAAGCAACTTTTTCCGTCCAAGGTCCTCTTCCCTTTTCTTCTACAAACACCGTTGACATTATTGTCAGCGTTTAGCGTATGATCATGTTCGAGCCGTCGGCCTCGGTACGGTCTGTTCGGTATAAGGAAGGTAGGTGCGCTCACATCTACTGATTGCTATGTCTTCCCACCTGCTTTCTCATCTAAAGCTCCTTCCCTAATCTCAAATCAAAACCTGGACCTACATTGATCTACTAGATTACGACTACTCACAATGGGCAAACCGGTCTTGTTACACTGCGGCGATGATATCAAATGGAACCACAAGCTGTACGCCAAGCTCTCAGACACCTTCGACATCAAACGAAGCCACTCAATGGGACGCGAGGAGTTCAAACAAGCATTGAAAGACAAGAAGTTTGGCAATTTCGTCGCAATGTATCGACCATTCTGGAACACAGGAGGCGAGATGAGTCCATGGAACTCAGAGCTCATGTTCGCCAGTCCCCTCCAAATTTTTGAAACTCATCAACTCACGTATGACAGTGACCTCCTCCCCGAATCTTGCAAAATATACGCCTCAGCAGGAGCCGGCTTCGACTGGGTCGACACCAAAGCCCTCGCCAAGCGAGGAATCATCTACTGCAATGCTGGCGCAGCTTGCACAGAGTCTGTGGCTGATGCTGCCATCTGGTTGATCCTCTCGACTTTCCGCGCTTTCACATGGTCTCACACAGCCGCCAGGAGTTGCGACCCGGCCAGATTCTCGGACGCTCAGAAGAACATCGCAGCCAACACTTTCAACCCCAATGGACATAGCTTGGGGATCATCGGGCTGGGCAAGATTGGTTTCCGCATCGCACAGAAAGCTCACCAGAGCTTTGGCATGCACATATTGTACAACGACATTCGTCAGCTGCCGTCTGATGTTGAGAAAGAGGTTGACGCGAAGTTTTACGAAAGGCTGGATGATATGTTAGCAGTCGCTGACTGCGTCCTGGTCGCTACGCCATTCGGCGGCGAAGCGGTGATCAATGCTGACCAGATTGGCAAGATGAAGAGGGGCTCTCGCCTGATCAACATCGCGAGAGGCAAGCTGATCGATGAAGATGCGTTGATCCAGGCTTTGGAGACTGGCCAGCTGGGTGCTGCTGGGCTAGACGTGCACTTCAACGAACCTGCCGTGAACAAGAAGCTCGCAGATATGAGGAACGTGGAGATGCTGAGCCATACTGCCGGCGCAAGCGTCGATAGCCACATTGGGTTCGAGCGTTTAGGGATGGAGAACATCCTGAGCTTCTTTGAGACCGGCAAGGCAATGACGCCGGTGAATTTGCATTTCTTCGATGCGCAGGCCAAATTGTAAAAAGCACAAATTCAGATCACATGAATCGATGATTCGTTCGGACTACAGTTCAGCACCACCCTCAAATATCGACCGTTCGTACCCACCCCTTTACACCAGTCCTACCGGAAACTACCCCCAGGCAGCTCCTTCTCATAAGCTTCAACACCGCCCGGCACATCCACAACAGCCTCCTTCGTCCAAATATGCACCGCACCCCTCATCATCTCCTTAGTAATCCCATCCAAACACCCCGACTTGACACTGACAGCCCGTGCCGGCACCCCGTCCGTCGAAACCGAGCGATGCATCAACCGAGATCCGCACCGCGTGCAGAAGAAACCCTGAGTTTCGCCGTTTGTGTTGGGGCGCGCGTACATCGCTATTGCGCCGGGGAAAGGCGAGGGGATGTCGAAAGAGGGAAAGACGGCTGTCGTGCCGTATGTTGAGGAGCTTTGGTGACGGCATTGCGTGCAGTGGCAGATGAGGAGGCGCTGTGGGGATGGGAGGGGCGTGGTGAATGTTATGAGGCCGCACTGGCAGTGACCTTGCATGATTATCGGAGGGTTGCTGGATGTAACTGTTACTGTCTCATGTATATTTATCCCGTGATGTCGATGGTGAATGATGGCGCTGAAGAATTGAGATGAGAGCTGAACGTCTTGTGTTCACAAGCTAGAGATTAAACTTCTTCAACACAAACGAACTCATTGACCAGCGACTCGTTGCTAATATGGGCGCCCAGAACAGTACTGAGGAAGGAAAGGTAGTGGATAGTTCACATAGTTCACATAGTACCAGATTCAAGATGTCTCAACGCTCATGGCAATTGTCTCAAGATTTTGGAAGAATGAATGTAACCCCAACCCTAACCCGACACATCTGGTCGACCAGTCTAGGACAGCGAAGCTTGTTAATGAGTTGGCGGCAATGATCTTGAATCTCGTCGAGGTCGTCTCCATTTGGTAATATGGTAGCAGCCACTTGGATCCGGCTCCAATACATCGTACAGGGAAGAGCAATTCGCATCTCACTGCAGCGTGTGCCCGACCGATCACTTCTCAAAACACCAGAGAACAATACGAGCTTGGTGACGACTATGAGTAGCCTGAAGGAGCAACGATGACTCTCATTGAAACCTCCACCATCCCAAATAAGATGTTGAGTCTCTGCCCTCATTTCCTTAGGTATATTCCACGATCCGGACCGGGTGCCGCTGGGATGGGAACGATTGCGATGCGTCATCCTCCAGGTCATCTTTTTGCAATCATTTATAAGGTAATTAGGGGCTACTGACTCCATCGATTCACAGCAATTGATCACACAGGGGATATGGTCTAGCGGTATGACATCTTCTTAGCACTGTACTTCATAGTACATGTTGAGTGGAGAAGGTTCCCGGTTCGACTCCGGGTTTCTCCATTAGTGTATCCATCTTCGGATGAGATCATCTTTTGCCATGCTCGAGTAGGTGCACGTTCATTTTTGCTTCGATGCAATCGAGGTGTACAAATCTAAGGCTAGGGCTGTATGCTCAGACAAAATCTTGAAGGTTATTAAACCGACAGAGAGCATTGGTGGAGTTGATCTGGGTTCTGGAACTCATTGTTGCCCTATCTACGTTCGACCACAACGATGCGTCAACGATTGACATCGGGAAGAGCAATCCGCATAGTCAAAACACACACTTTCTCCCACCTGAATGATAGCACAAAGTCAACTTGAGGGTTTGAATGCAGTAGATGCCTTCAAATTTAGCAAATAGAAGAGAGAGTCCTTTACCAAGTACATCGCTTTCGGACGCACCTTACGATCAAGATAACGGATTAAGAAATTTTACCGGT
>Ga0265797_10006395_pt1 | contig 16648 bp, 16 predicted proteins | sample P2T30metagenome_FD_192433 | JGI IMG/M metagenome (GOLD analysis project Ga0265797, IMG submission 192433) | Plant litter microbial communities from East Loma Ridge, Irvine, California - P2 T30 | ecosystem: Environmental > Terrestrial > Plant litter > Unclassified | place: USA: California...
ATGGATGCCGGCCAGATTGTGGAAGCCGGCAGCCCGGAAGAAATTCTAATAAGCCCACAAAACCCGCGTACCCAAAGCTTCATTTCTGCCGTTCGCACTTAACTAAAAAACTAACGAGAACGCCCCCCGATGAAAAAACTCTTTATCCCAACCTTGCTCGCGGGCCTGATGGCCTCCTCCTGCGTATTCGCCGCATTGCCGGCGGCCATCAAGGACAAGGGTGAAATCAGCGCAGCCATCGTGCCGAACTACCCACCCATGGACTTCAAGGACCCGGCCACCAACACGCTCACCGGGTTCGACTTTGACCTGGGCAACGCCTTGGCCGAACGCTTGGGGGTGAAAATCAAGTGGCAGGAAACCGGCTTCGAGCAAATGCTCAGCGGCTTGACCACCAAGCGCGTGGACATCGTGTTGTCGGGCATGACCGATACCGCCGAGCGCCAGAAGTCGGTGACCTTTATCGACTACTTCACCAGCGGCCCGCAGCTCTACACCTTGGCCAAGCGCGAAGAGATCAAGGAGTTGACCGACTTGTGCGGTAAAAAGGTCGGTACCAGCCGCCGCACCACCTGGCCGTCGGAAATTGCCGCCTGGAGCAAGGAAAACTGCGAAGCAGCCGGTAAGCCTGCGATCGTAGTGATCGGTACCGAAGGTTCGGCCGATGCGCGGGCGCAGTTGCAGCAGAACCGTCTCGATGCGGCGATGCAGGGCAGTGAGACGATTCCCTATTTGATGTCGCTGGATAAAGGCAAATACAAGCCGGTGGGCCTGGCGATTTCCAAGCAGTTCACCGGCTTGGGGATCGAGAAAAGCAATACCGAGTTGGTCAGCGCGATCAGTGAGGCGTTGCAGGGCATGATTGACGATGGGACCTACGGCAAAATCCTGAAGAAGTGGGACCTGGAGCAAGGTGCAGTGGAAAAAATCTCCATCAACGCCGGCCAGTAAACACAATCTGAAAATGTGGGAGGGGGCTTGCTCCCGATTGTGGAGGGTCAGGTGCATGTGGATTGACTGACACGCCCTCATCGGGGGCAAGCCCCCTCCCACATTGGATCTGTGTTCACATGGGATCCGTGTTTACAGATGATCTGCAGGATCCTGGATAAATAACAAGGACGCTTTCCGCCCGTGGCCACCTACTCCCTGGTAATTCGCCGCCTGTTGATTTGCTCGGTGACCATCGTGGTCAGCCGGTCCATGACCAGCCCGCTGCTGGCGCTTTGGCTGAGCACTCGCCTGGGTCTGAACCAACAGGACATCGGCCTGCTGATGGGCGTTGCGGTGTTTATCGCTACATTGCTCGGCTTGTATGGCGGCTACATCATCGACCGTCTGGAAAAGCGCAAGCTGCTGATACTGGCCATGCTCTCCAGCTCCATTGGTTTTCTGTTACTGACGTTTGCCAGCAACCTCTACCTCACCACGCTGACCCTGGTGATTACCGAAGCCGCGTCGGCGCTGTTCCTGATCGGCTCCAAGGCGATCATCAGCGAAAACCTGCCGGTGGGCGAACGTGCCAAAGTGTTTTCCCTGCGCTACACCCTGACCAACGTCGGCTACGCCACAGGCCCCATGCTTGGCGTGGTGATCGCCGGCCAGTTGCCCTGGGCACCGTTCCTGATCGCCAGCGCCATTGCCTTTGGCAGCCTGTTCCTGATGGTCGGTATTGCGCCGACCGCACAGGACGCCCGTCATAAACCCCAGAGCTTTTTCAGCACCCTGCAGACCTTGCGCAGCGACCGCACGCTGATCCTGTTCACCAGCGGCAGCTTGTTGAGCACCATCGTCCACGGGCGCTACACCCTGTATCTGTCGCAGTTTTTGCTGGTGGCCTACAAACCCGCCGAGGCCTTGAAGATTCTGTCTGCGGTGCTGGCCTGCAACGCCATCACGGTGATTTTAATGCAGTACCAGATCGGCCGTTTTCTCAAGCGTGAGCAACTGCGCTACTGGATCGTGCTGGGCACCTTGTTGTTCATCTGCGGTTTGATTGGCTTCAGCCTGGCCGACAGCCTGGTCACCTGGTGCCTGGCGATGTTCGTGTTCACCTTGGGCGAGATGATCATCTACCCTGCCGAGTTCCTGTTTATCGACACTATCGCCCCCGATGCATTACGCGGCAGTTACTACGGCGCGCAGAACCTGGCGGCATTCGGCGGGGCGATGAGCCCGGTGATTTGCGGTTACTTGCTGATCAATGCCGCGCCGGCCAGCATGTTCTACGCGCTGGCGGGGTTGACCGCAGCCGGAGGAACCCTGTGTTTCCTGAGTGGGCGACGGGTTGCAAGTTCTTGCTGATATTTGCGCAGGTTCTCGCTATTAATAGCCAAACCTCTCACGGACCCGAGCCCCATGAAATTCGATACGGCCTACAGCCTGAGTCTCGATGACAAGCTGTCCATCTATGACGTACGAGACCTGAATTTCGACGAAACCGACGACTTCGACTCCGACAAGGAGCGTTTTCTATGCCCCAACGATGCGTGCCGTGCAGCGTTCGATTCGGGCAATACGCTGAGCACGTTCAACGCGAAAAACGTCAACTACCAGCGCACGCCGCATTTCAAGAACAAGACCAGCACCCAGCATATCGTTGGTTGCCGCTACGCCAGCACGCACAAAGGCACGACCGGCGAAAGTGATGACGACCGCGAGGAAAATTTCCCATCGGAGTTTGTACTCACACGGCGTCAATACGAACGCAAGCCCCTCCTGGCAGGCACCGCGAACGTGGCCGTGCCAGAACCAACCAAAGCCCCAGCCAATCGCGCCTCCACCTCACGCAGCAACGTTGAAACCACCCCAGACAAAACCAGCGTATTCGCCCACCCGGTGGAATGTTACGTGTCGAATATCGACGACAAGGACAAGCTCAAATCAATGCCGCTGAAAATCGGCGAGCACACCGCGACGTACTGGACGTTCTTCAAGAAAATCGAATACCTGCAGGACAACAATGGCCTGATCTACTGGGGCAAAATCAAGGCCATCAAGGACTACACCAACAGCTTTCGCATCGACTTCGAAAAGAAGGTATGGCTCGATAAAAAGCCCTACTCCGTCAATGTCTACCTGAGCAAAAAGCTCCTTGAGAGCTACCGCAAGCGCAGCGCTTTCCTGGAACAGATCAAGGCCGCAGCAGGCAGCGAACGGCCGTTGTACTGCTTTTTCTATGGGGTCACGCCGCAGCTCAAGCAGGTACCGAGCAAGAAGAACCCCGAGCAGACGTTCGGGGTATTCAGCACGAATATTGAAAATCTGGATCATCTGATCATTCGCGAGGCGCCAGGCATGGAGTAGGCACAGCTTAAAAAGGCGTTGATTGCCCTGAGTGGATGAGCGGTATAAACAACTGTATAAAAACACAGTATAGTTGTAGCTCCCCTGTCGAACCTGGAGAAATCCCATGTCCTCTCTGGCAATGAGCTCTTTCGTAGAACAGCAGATCGTCCTTCATCAATTCACCGCCAAACACTGCGCCCAGGCCCGCGTCATGCTGGGCTGGAGCCGCGAAGAACTGTCCCGCCAGGCGGGTGTTGCGGTGCACGCCATCCAACAATTGGAGAGCCACGGCGAGGTGAGTGATGAAACGCGATTGGTCCTGGCGTTTTGCCTAGAAGCGCAGGGGTTGGTGTTTTTCCCCGGGTTTGCACCGGGGTGGGGGATGAGTAAACGCCGCTTCGACACCGCATCGGTTGAACCAGCGACGCCCGGCATTATTGCTCGGTTGCTCGGCTCGCCCGCTGCATCGGTTGATTCATCAGCCCCTCAACCCAATGGTGCGTAGTGTCCAGCCTGTTGGCCGGGCGATCCAGGCACCCTCTCTGGGGGTGGGCGTACAGAAGCAAGCTCTGCTGCACGCCCTTGAACAGAGGTTCGATTATGTTCAGACGCTGCCTGCCGAAACCTCATCGGCCTCAGGCGGTAGCACAGGCGCCGGTTTAAAGGGGGTTCCAGGCAGGAATGCCGGCTCTTTAATCGCTTTAGTCGCGTGCTCATAAACATAGGCAGCCGACAACAACGTGGCCTCGCTGTTAGCCGCCCCGTAAAGGTAAAGCGCCGTTGGCATTCCCTCATCATCCATGCCAGAGGGAATGGACATGCCTGGGTAACCTGCCGCAGCGCTGAAGTAATAGTTGTTTGATCGGAAGTTCGACACCATGGCGTCGAGATTGTGTTCTTCCATCGGGTCATCGATGGTTTTCTGGAACACCGGGATGATGGCCTCCCAAAGCTTATCGCGCTGGTCCTGAGTCGTCTCCAGGCCGCTGATAAGTTCCAGCATGTTCTGGTCAGGCTCACCGGGCTTCTGGTGACGCTTATTGAACTCGATCAGCTCCAAAAGCGAGTTGACCGGCAGACCTTCGCGACCGGCAAGATACTCTTCCAGCCGGTGCTTGACGTCTGAAAACAACGCCTCGTTGTAGTCGGAGTAGGTTAGCTCAGGAACGCTCTGTTCGAGGATACCCAAAGGCACCAGGATCGCACCTTGAGACTTCAATACCTCAAGCGCGTCCGCGTAGTGTTTGCTGTCCGCCCGCTTCGCGGGGTCTTGGCCTTCCTGCACGGACAATTCAGGCACAGGCGTGTAGCCAATTCGCTTGCCTTTCAGGGCATCGGCCTGCAGGCCCTCGGTGTAACGATGGGTCTGTGTCATGGCGTTGAGCGCTTCTGCGGCATCGCAAATATTGCGCGTGAACGTGCCAATGGTATCCATGCGTGAACTGGTCATGACCCCCTCGGTACTCAGCAAGCCTACGGAGGTTTTCAAGCCAAAAACACCGTTAAAGGCGGCTGGGACGATAACCGAGCCGCTGGTTTCCACCCCTAACGCCAGCGGCACATGCCCTTGGGCAACCGCCACGGCGGAACCCGAACTGGATCCTGCGACCATGCCTCCCAGGCGATGAGGATTCAGGGTCTGGCCCCCTCGGGAGCTCCAGCCATCCACCGGTGACTCCGAGCGAAAGTTGGACAATTCGCTCATGTTGGTTTTACCGACCACCACCACCCCTGCCTTGAGCAAGCTGTCCACGACCTTGGCATTCTTGGTTGCAGCCTTGCCCACCAACGCCTTGGAACCCGCGCTTGTCTGCATGCGGTCCTTGGTTTCAAACACATCCTTGAGCGCGATGGGGACGCCGTGCAAATACCCGCGCACATGGCCTCCTTTGCGCTCCGCATCCAGCGTTCTGGCTTCCTTGAGCGCGTCCGGGTTGGTTTCTATGAACGCGTTACCGCCCTGCAGTCCACGATCAATGTTGGCGATTTGTCTGAACGCGTCCTTCACCAGCCCCTCTGACGTGACCCCGCTGCCATTGGCCATCTCCCCTGCCATCTGACAGGCCCCCTTGAAGCCCTGCGGCGGATTTGCAAGCGCCTGGAACAAGCCTGTCGCCCACCCAACCGCCGAAAATGGTCCGATCATAAAATTCCCCTGTCGCTGACTGAATGAGAGCTATCGGCCGATAACCCGACACCAGTCTAAGAGGCCGTTCTGCCCTCTTTCTTCAGGCTAATCCGGCGGCCCGGAGCGATCATTCCGTACCTCGCGTAGGCGCGTCAGCGGATGCCAGATGGCGGTAGGTTTGCAGCAAAACCTTCACGCGATCAGCCGCCCAACGGGCGCCGTAGAACCAGAGCCTGGCCCCGTCTTCCAGTACCTGGCAGGCGCTGGGGTAGCCACTTGTGCACGCGGCATGAAACGCCGCACTCTGATTGTCTGACACCAGGGCATCCAAACGATGGCTGGCCACAAGCTCATCGATGGCCCTGGCGGATTCAAGGGGGTTATCCGTACGCTGCGCATCCACTGCCACTAATTGCACCCCCGCCTGGCGCAGGATGATGAAGGCTCGGCGCAAGTTTTCGCTTTGGTCCGTGAGTTCGACACGACCACCGCCTACATAGCGGCTGGCGTAGCCGATACGCCACCCTGCCAGCACCGCAGCGGTAGTCAACGCGCTGTTGTTCTGCACCAGAGGCACCTCGACCATCACCGGCTCAGTGGGGTCGACACCGCTGATGGCGATCAGTGATAAAGCAGGGTCTCGCGTGGGCTTGAGCATCGGTGCCAGGGCATTGTAGCCGGGGATGAGCACCGTCCCCTCAGCGCGTGCGGCACCAAAGACGATAGCGCTCGGGCTCGCACGATCAGTTCGCGCTTGGGTTGAAGAACCAGGTTCGAGGTAATCCGCCGGCGAGGTGGGCAGTGACGCCGGGGGACAGGGGATTCCCGATCGCCTAAGTTTCTTGCAGTCATCGCTCATTACAACCTATCCCCCAGAATTGATTTTCCGGGGGATCATCGCACTCCCTTCCGACGTTTGTCGCAGAGTTGAAACACGCTGAAAACACCTTTTTTCAGACGCTTTTCATTCAACCTGTTGCCTGTTCCTTCCCATCATGAGCCTCTACTTCCAGCCACCACGCATGCCCTCGTTCGGGCTGGTTGAGCCTGAACGCCTGCCCCATCGCCGGTGTGGTAATCGACACATTGCGCTCCCAGGCCAGCGCCATGATGCGGTCGAACGGCTCGTGCCAGGCGTGAAACGCCAAGTCGAACGTGCCGTTGTGAATCGGTAGCAGCCAGCGGCCCTTGAGGTCGATATGCGCCTGCAATGTCTGCTCCGGCTGCATATGGACGTGAGGCCAGTCCACGTTGTAGGCCCCGGTTTCCATCAGGGTCAGGTCAAACGGCCCGTATTGCTCGCCGATTCGCTTGAAACCGTCGAAATACCCCGTGTCGCCGCTGAAAAAAATCCGCCGCGCGTCATCGATCATTACCCAGGAACACCAGAGGGTCTGGTTGCTGTCAAACAGGCCACGCCCGGAAAAATGCTGCGCCGGCGTGGCGACAAAACGAATGCCATCGACTTCAGTGCCCTGCCACCAATCCAGTTGCCGCACCTTGTCGGCGTCTACGCCCCATTTGACCAGCGTGTCTCCCACCCCTAAAGGCGTCAGAAAGTACCGCGTCTTGTCGGCCAATTGGGTGACAGCCTTTCGGTCAAGGTGGTCGTAGTGATTGTGGGAAAGGATCACCGCTTCCAACGGCGGCAACTCTTCAAGGCTGATCGGGGGTTGGTGGAAACGCTTGGGGCCGGCCCAACTGAAAGGCGAGGCGCGCTCGGCGAACACCGGGTCGGTGATCCAGAATTTACCGCGTAGTTTCAACAGCACCGTTGAATGGCCCAGACGGAACACACTGTGGTCAGGGGCTGCCAGCAACTGCTCGCGGGTCAGGGGTTGTACCGGAATGTTGCCCACAGGCCTCGTGGTGCGCGGCTTGTTGAACGCCATGTTCCAAAAAATGCGCAGGGTCTTGCCAAAGCCGCCGTGGGGCACCGGCGCGTCGTTATTGAAATGCCCCTGATCACGCTCGGCCGGCTTGAGCGCAGTGGGTGTCGGGTCAACAGGGGTTGAAATCGTGGCCATTACAGAGTGACTCCTACGTCCGCTCAAAAATTACACTGCACAGTGTAGTTTCTACATTGCAACAAAACCCTTACCAAGTAAACTACCGAGTGTAATTTCATTTTCGAGCCGACCGTCCTCCATGAATGCCTCCCCACGCCTCACCGACCGTAAACGCGACGCCATCGTGGCGGCGGCCATCGCCGAATTTCGGGAGAATGGCTTTGAGGTCACCAGCATGGACAAGATCGCCGCCACTGCCGGCGTTTCCAAGCGCACGGTCTATAACCACTTTCCCAGTAAAGAAGAGCTGTTCGCCGAAATCCTGCACCAGTTGTGGGCCAGCAGCGTCGCGCAACTGGATGTGGCGTACAGCAGCGAGCAGCCACTGCGCGATCAACTGCGCCGGTTGCTGGAAGCGAAAATGAAGATGATGTCGGACGCCAATTTTCTCGACCTGGCGCGCGTGGCCATTGCCGCTACCATTCATTCCCCGGAACGCGCCCAAGACATGGTCAACCGCCTGAGCGAGCGCGAAGAAGGCTTTACCCTCTGGGTTCGCGCGGCCCAGGAAGACGGCCGTCTGCGCTGCGGCGACCCGGCGTTCGCCGCTCACCAGATCCAGAGTATGCTCAAGGCGTTCGCGTTCTGGCCGCAGATTACCCTTGGCCAACCCACCCTCGATGCAACGTCCCAGGCCCACGTGATCGAATCGGCGATCGACCTGTTCCTCGCGGGCTATGAGGTCGGTCCCCGCCTCCCCCAGTAAACGTTTGTTGAATAAACGACATTCCAAGTCGTTTTACGCTTACTCGCCGGCTTTTCTGCACAAATGGCTTGGAAGGACAGTGATTATTGCGGTGGGAATAATCGACAATATTGATTCGCCTTATCCGATCAACGGTTAACTCGCTGACGCACGCTGGTGTATCTGCAAAAAAGAGCTGCCCCAGGACACTATGGAAAACAGACGAGGCAAGGGACTTTCATTTGCCAAGCGTATCTACAAGCCAAGGATTATCGGACTGGGTGTCGGCTGCATCAGCCTGATGGGCGCGATGTCCCCCTTGTCATTGCCCGGTTGGGTATGGGCGTTGCTGTTATTCAATGGCTATGCCTGGGCGCATGTGGCCTACCTGCTGTCAACGCGGTCTTCCTTTCCTTATCAGGCCGAACAACGCAATTTTCTGTATGACTCGTTGTTCGGCGGTTTCTGGGCCGCAGCCACTCAATTCACCCCCCTGACAGCTGTGACCATTCTGTCGATGATCGCGATGAACAACGTCGCGGCCGGCGGACGGCGCTTGTTCCTGCGCGGGCTGCTGGCTCAGGCGGTCGGTGTGGGGGTGGCTTGGACGCTGTTCGGCATTCGGTTCAACCCAGACGTGGACCTGCTTGAGGTCTACACCTGCCTGCCAATGTTGATGCTCTACCCGATGGTAATCGGCATGGCCTGTTATCAACTGGCGATCAAACTGTCGGAACATAAACGCGCCCTCAGCGCCCTGAGTCGCATCGACAGCCTGACAGGGCTGCTCAACCATGGCTCGTGGAAAGACCTGCTGAGCCTTGAGTTTCATCAGCGTCAGCAACAACAAGGCGTCGCCACCATCGCCCTGATCGATATCGATCACTTCAAGCGCATCAACGACACACACGGGCACATTGTCGGGGATACGGTGCTGCGCCAGCTAAGCCTGGAACTGCGCCGGCATCTGCGGGAAAGCGACCTGGTCGGACGCTACGGTGGCGATGAGTTCTGCGTGATCCTTGCGCAAATGCAATCGGAAAAGGCGGCGAAAATCATGGAGCGCCTGCGCGAAACGCTCGGTAACTACCGCCATCCGCAGATTCCCGAATTACGCATAAGCCTGAGCATCGGCCTGGCAGGTTTCAAACCTGCCTTCAGCGATGCCGCGACCTGGCTCAATGCCGCGGATCGCGCGCTGTATGTGGCCAAACGCAACGGCCGCAACCAGGTGGTCACCAGCGAAGACACCCTCACGCATTCGACCCGAGTCGTCCTACAACTTCCCGTCTGAATCTTCTGCTGTCAGCCTGCCGCGATAGCATAATGCCGCCATTGGTCGCCTCCACCAAAATCAACCTCCCCAGAGGCGAACTTCTTGGTGACCCAATCACTCTGAAGCCGTTGTTCCACCCTCTGTCAGCACAAGGAAGCTGACAATGAGCAAGTCAACCGTGAGGCCCAGGTGCCCTACGGGGTCAGGCGCATTTACATGGATCCCTCATACGCATGCCTGCTCGAGCTCACGACCATGCTATTCAACGGCCACAAAAAAACCATCACCGCTCTACAACACGCAAATGCGCAACAGGCCAGCCTGCTGGAGGCGATCGAGCGATCGATGGCGGTTATCGAATTCGACTTGCAAGGCACTGTGCTGCGCGCCAATGACAACTTCTTCAAGACCATGGGCTACCGCGCCGAACAGGTCCAGGGCCAGTCCCACCGGATGTTCTGCACCCCGGCGTTCGCTCGCAGCGCCGACTACAACCAGTTGTGGACGCACTTGCGCAACGGCCAATTCCAGTCCGGCACGTTTGAGCGGGTGAGCGGCACCGGTCAGTCGGTGTGGCTGGAAGCCAGTTACAACCCGGTACGCGATGAAGCCGGTCGCGTAATCAAAGTGGTGAAGTACGCCATGGACGTGACGCCGCGCCTGCAAGCCGAAAGCGAAGCCAACGCCAAGCTGCAAGCCATCGACCGCGCCATGGCGATGATCGAATTCAACCTCGATGGCACCATTATCACGGCCAACGCCAACTTCCTGCAGCGCATGGGCTACAGCCTGGCGCAGATCCAGGGCAAGCATCACCGCCTGTTCTGCACGCCTGAACTGGCCAACAGCGCAGCCTACAGCGAATTCTGGAAACGCCTGAACCAGGGCGAACTGTTCAGTGGCCAGTTCGAACGGGTGGATAAACACGGCAACACACTGTGGCTCGAGGCCAACTACAACCCGGTGTACGACGCCAGCGGGCGCCTGTGCAAAGTGGTGAAGTTCGCCTCTGACGTCACCGCCCGTGTGCAACAGCATGCGGCCGACGCGCACAGCGCTGCGCAGGCGTACCACCTGTCGCTGAACACCCAGGACATGGCCGAAAAAGGCGCCGAAGTGATTCAGAAAACGGCCACCGGCATGCGCGACATTGCCGTCGACATCGACGCTTCTTCGCAACTTATCGCCAAGCTGGGCGAGCGCTCGCAGCAGATCACCACCATCGTCAACACCATCCGTGGCATCGCCGACCAGACCAACCTGCTGGCCCTCAACGCCGCCATCGAAGCGGCCCGCGCGGGCGAACAGGGCCGTGGGTTTGCCGTGGTCGCCGATGAGGTACGCCAATTGGCGGCGCGTACCAGCGGCTCCACTGCCGAAATTTCCGGCATGATCGCCATGATCCAGGACGAAACCCGCCAGGCCATCGACAGCATGGACGCCACCCGCGACCGTGCAGCTCAGGGCGTGGAACTGGCCAACCAGGCCGGCACGGTGATATTGCAGATTCGTGAAGGCACCAGCGAGGCGGTGCAGGCAGTGAGCGCGTTTGCCAGTGATCGAGGCAACCACTGACCGCTTCTTCATGGGACTCGGTCGAGGGCCTGGGCCTGCCATGCCCCTGGAACAGTTGCGTAAAGCCTAATCGCGCAGCCAGCGCACATGGTGCCCCAGCTCATCGAACAGGGTCACCACTGAGCGCAACGCCCGACAATCAGGGCGCGTCAACAGCCACAGCGCCGTGTCGTGCCCTGCCAATGCAGGGCCCAGCGGTTGCAGGCCATTTGCGATCAGAAAGTCCGGCAACGCCGCCACCCCCAGCCCGGCGCGCACCAGTTCAGTCACCGACTGCATGCTGTTGCAGCGATAACTGGGACGTACGCCCGGCAGATGCTCACGGCGCCAGGCGACCGTCGGATGATCGGGCAAAAAATCGTCTGGTGCGATCCAGGCCAGGTCGCCCAGCTCACGGCCTGCATGCTCGCGGGCATAGTCGGCACTGGCGCAGACCTGATACGTCACCGTCCCCAGGCAACGTCCGACAAGATGCTCCGGCGGCTTGCGGGTCAGGCGCAGGGCGATGTCCGCATCGCGACGGCTGAGATTGGCGAAATCGTTGGAGGTGCTCAGTTCCAGGATCAACGCCGGATACGCCGCCATGAACCTGGCCAGGGCCGGCAGCAGCAGACCTTGCAGCACCGAATCGGTACAGGTCAGGCGCACCGTGCCGCTGATCACTTCACCGCCCTGCTCCACACCGATGCGCGCAGCCTCCAGGGCCTGTTCGGCACGCTCGGCCTGCTGGGCCAAGTGGTTGGCCAAACCAGTGGGCAGGTAGCCGGCGCGGCTTTTTTCAAACAGCGTTTGACCAAGGGCCGCTTCCAGGCGCCGCACTGCCCGGAATACCGTGGACACATCCACCCGCAGCAGCCCCGCCGCCCGCGCCAGGGTGCCGCCGCGAACCAGGGCGAGGATCAGCGACAGGTCGGGGTAGTCGACTTGATAGTGCGCGACTGCATTGAGCATGTGGGAAAACGCCAATATTGATTGCGTGAGCGCCAATCTATAGTGCCCATCAGGACACTACAAGCCATGGGATGCACACGATGAATGACGCCCCGCTGCACCTCGCTCTGATCGGCGATTACAACCCTGACGTGATTGCGCACCAGGCCATCCCCGTGGCGCTGCAACAAGCCGCCCGAGTCCTGAACGTGAGCGTCAACACGCAATGGCTGGACACCGACACCATTACCTCAACGGCCTCGCTGCACGGGTTCGACGGTTTCTGGTGCGTGCCCGCCAGCCCTTACCGCGACATCGACGGCGCACTGCGGGCCATTCGGTTTGCCCGCGAACAGCGGCGGCCTTTCCTCGGCACCTGCGGTGGTTTTCAACACGCGGTGCTGGAATATGCCCGCAACGTGCTCGGCTGGGCAGATGCCGAACACGGCGAGCTGGCACCGGGCGCTCGGCGCGCAGTCATCACACCCTTGAGTTGCGCACTGGTAGAAGCAAGCGACGCCATACGCCTGGCGCCTTACACCCGTATCGCTGACGCCTATGGCAGCCTGGATATCCACGAAGGCTATCATTGCCGCTACGGCATGAACCCCGAGTTCGCTCACGCCCTGCTCGAAGGAGAACTGATCGCCAGCGGCCATGATGCTGCGGGCGACCTTCGCGCGATGGAGCTGCTGAACCACCCGTTTTTCGTCGCCACCCTGTTCCAACCCGAGCGCGCGGCCCTCAAAGGCACCACGCCACCGCTGGCCCTTGCCCTGCTCAAGGCGTGCCAGGAGGCCTCGGCATGATCGCGCAGACTCCGGCTGCGCCCTATTACGCGGTGATCTTCAGCTCACTGCGCAGCGATGGCGACCGGGGCTATGGCCCGGCCGCCACGCGCATGCTGGAACTGGCGCGTGAACAGCCGGGGTTTCTCGGCGTGGAATCAGCGCGGGAAGATGGCCTGGGGATCACCGTGTCCTACTGGAGCAGCGAAGCGGCGATCCTGGCCTGGAAACAACAGGTCGAGCATCGCCAGGTGCGCGAGAAAGGGCGCGCCCTCTGGTACTCGGCGTTTCATACCCGCGTGTGCAAGGTGGAGCGGGCCTATGCCTTCCACGCGCGATGATGGCCACTGCCAGCAAACCTGCGCGCTTAACTGACAACACTGCGCAACGCACTGATCTGTGGGATTTCGACCCGACGCATGTACACCCGCAGCGGTTCGCTGATGTTGATGCGCTCATCAATATTCTGGTCCAGCAGCAATTGAATGCGCGCACGCGACAGGATCATGGTGTGATCGGCAGCCGGGACCCAGACGAATTCAGCGGTGGGAATGATGCCGTCATCGGCCACGTCCATGCCGAAGGCATCTTCGCTGAAACGCACGATGTACTGGCCCGTCTTGCGGTTCAGGCCAACAAAACCGTGGAGTTGGTCGGCGGCCTGGCAGATAAGCTCGGAAGTGATGCGCATGGTAAACCTCACTGAAAAGTCCCACAGGGACTGGAAAGATGGTTTACACGCGTGGCAGAAAATACCGTCCTCTAACGGGGCGGCTTCGGCTAAGGGTACTGCAACGCAACACAAAAAAACTCACAAAATTGGCGCGTGCGCACGTTAATGTCGGTTTGGTGATAGCGCCTTTCGCAATCAATTGTTAAAAAGGACACCTTCTCAAAGTTACCTCCACGAAAGGACTTCGCATATGCCTGTCACGTTAACCAACGGCCCGGTGCCCGCGACCATAGGGAGTGCCTTGCTGCTGGCACTGATGCTCGGCATTGCCCCGGCACAGGCTGCCGACCCGATCAGCCCGGCTGAACTGGCGACAAACGAAGGCATCCCCTACCCTGCCGTGATCGCCCACCGTGGCGCCTCCTATGACGCTCCCGAATCCACCGCCGCTGCTTACAAGGTCGCGCGCGACCTGGGCGCCGACTACCTGGAACTGGACCTGCAGCGCAGCAAGGACGGCGTGCTGTTCGCCCTGCATGACAACAACCTGCAACGCACCACCGACGTGGCGACCAAGTTCCCCGAGCGCAAAGACGCGCCGGCCAACGAGTTCACCTGGAAAGAGCTGCAAAGCCTCGACGCCGGCAGTTGGTTCAACGCCGCCTACCCGGACCGCGCACGCCCCGGTTTCGTCGGCCTGAAAATCCAGAGCCTGGATGACATCATCAAGATCGCCGAAGGCAACCCGCAGCACAAACCCGGCCTGTACATCGAGACCAAGGAGCCCAAGCAATTCCCGGGCATCGAGGCCGACCTGAAAAACAAGCTGCTGGACAAAGGCTGGCTGAGTTCCGCCGGCTCCAAGTTGGGTAAGAGCAACACCGGTGTCGGCCAGGGCAAGGGCCGCGTGGTGCTGCAGACCTTCGAGGTGGCCAGCCTGAAGGAACTGCAGAAAGAAATGCCCAACACGCCGAAGATCCTGCTGTTGTGGGTCGGTGAAGGCAGCATTGAGCCGAAGTCCAAAGTGACCTTCGCCGAGTCTGGCGAGCCAACCAAAGCCGCCTATTACGCCAAGCAGGAACCAAAAGACCCGGCCGAGTTCGAAAAATGGGTCGACCAGGCCAAGAGCCTTGGCGCCATCGGCACCGGCCCTTCGGCCGAGCTGACCGACCATGGCGACCAGAGCTACACCGACCTGGTCAAACCTGAAATGAACAAGCTGACACACGACAAGGGCCTGCTGGTGCACGTGTACACCGTCGATGAGCCGGTCGATTTCGACAAAGTGATGAAAGCCGGCGTCGATGGGATCTTCACCAACCGCGCGGCCGAACTGCTGAAGTTCTACAAGCGCTGGCCGTCGTCCAGCGTGCAGGACCTGTTGAGCGACCATAAATACTGAGTCGTTTGTGTCAGTAAGCCATTAAGCGTGAGTTAAGTTGCGCCGGTTAATCTGGCGCCACTTAAACAGCTCAACCAGAAGGACACACACCATGAAAACCTTGACCGCTCTGTTCGCTGCCACCGCCCTGACCTTGACTGCAGGTTTGGCACAGGCTGATGTTCGTCCGGATCAGATTGAAGGCCTGATCAAATCCGGTGACGTGATGGCGTTTGAAAAACTCAACGCTGCCGCCCTCGCCAAGCATACCGGCGCTACCATCAACGATACCGAACTGGATCACGAAGCCGGCAAGCTGGTCTACGAAGTAGATCTGACCGACACCACCGGCAAGAAGTGGGACGTGAAGCTCGACGCCAAAACAGGCGCGGTACTGGAAGACAAGCAAGACACCTGAGTTAACTTAAAAAACGCGCCACCTTCGGGTGGCGCGTTTTTTTATGGGCGCTCGCCAAACCGTCACATAACCGTCATCCCGCCTTGCAATTATTTGCGCATGCGAACCTGTGAAACTTCCTGCAGGCGCTTTCTTGCGAGCTTCCATGAACCACAGCATCGATCACGCCCACCAGGATTCGGATCTGTTTGGCCTGCTTTACGGTTTCCGCTTTCTGCCCGGCGAAAAAGCTGAGCAGATTGATTCGGCCACGGCGCTCAAGGCGCTGCAACAGCCCACGGATCCAGAAGAGTTTCTCTGGCTGCACTTGAACCTGGCTCACGCCGCGTGTGAACGCTGGATGCAGGCGCACCTGGAGCTGCCCGAGGAATTTTTCGAAGCCTTGCACGAAGGCTCGCGCTCAACGCGCATCGAGCATGTCGATTCGGCCCTGCTGGCGGTGGTCAACGACGTGGTGTTCAACTTCAGCAGCCTGGTGTCGTCGGATATCTCCACGTTGTGGGTGTGCGCGCGCAGTCGCTTGCTGATCAGTGCGCGCCTGCAACCGCTGCACTCGGTGGACAAGTTACGCTCGTCGGTCAAAGCCGGTGAGCGCTTTCGCTCGCCGCTGGAATTGCTGGTGCATTTGCTGCGCGACCAGGGCGAAGTGCTGACGCAGATCGTGCGCAAGACCAGCCTCAGTGTCGACCAGATCGAAGACCAGTTGCTGTCCTCGCGCCTGTCCACCAACCGCGCCGAACTCGGTGCCGCGCGCCGCGTGCTGGTGCGTCTGCAACGCCTGCTGGCACTGGAACCCGGTTCACTGTTGCGCCTGCTCAACCGGCCGCCGCAATGGTTGCAAAAGGAAGACGTGAAGGAGTTGCGCAAATCCACCGAAGAGTTCGCCCTGATCATCAACGACCTGACGGCCCTGGGCGAGCGCATCAAGTTGCTGCAGGAAGAGATCGCCGCCAACCTCAACGAACAGAGCAACCGCACGCTGTTCACCCTCACGGTGGTGACGGTGCTGGCGCTGCCGATCAACATCATCGCCGGCTTTTTCGGCATGAACGTCGGTGGGGTGCCGCTTTCTACCGACCCGGAAGGGTTCTGGATCCTGGTGGCGTTGGTGGCGACATTCACGTTGATCGCCGGGCGCTGGGCATTCAGGAAACGCACGGATTATTGAGATTCAACCTACAGGAACGAGTGTGCTCGCGGATGCGGTGGGCCAACTGACACATGCGCGCCCGAACTGACGCTATCGCAGGCAAGCCAGCTCCCACATTGGAATGCATTCCCCTGTGGGAGTCGGGCTTGCGCGCGATGAGCATAGGTATCTACACAACTTTGTAGCAGCCTACGGTAACCACGATGCGAAGCGAGCCGCTCTTGATCTTGCTCTTGATCTTAGGCGCCCCGTTAAACCACGCTGGCCGGAATTCGACAGTGATTTGG
>Ga0265797_10006398_pt1 | contig 16642 bp, 18 predicted proteins | sample P2T30metagenome_FD_192433 | JGI IMG/M metagenome (GOLD analysis project Ga0265797, IMG submission 192433) | Plant litter microbial communities from East Loma Ridge, Irvine, California - P2 T30 | ecosystem: Environmental > Terrestrial > Plant litter > Unclassified | place: USA: California...
GATATCGCACTTCTCAGCCTGCCATTGCCTGCGAGAGCGCAATGTCATTCCCAACAACGCCCATCGCCAAATTGACTGGCCACGCCGGCATCGTTCACGCAGTCGCCTACTCCTCAGGATCCCAAACCTACATCCTAACCGGCTCGTCCGACCGCACAATCCGTCTTTACAACCCCTCGAAAGCGCCGCCTACCTCTACCGCCCCAACATCGTCCTCGCAACGACCCCCTGGCCTCGTGAACAAATACACAGCGCACGGCTATGAAGTCCTCAGCATCCATGTGAACTCGGCCAATGACAAGTTTGTCAGCACAGGCGGAGATAAGACAGTTTTCCTGTGGGACGTGCAAACGGCGCAGACGATACGCCGGTGGACTGGTCATGCTGGACGTGTAAATCGCGGCGTGTTTGGAGGCGAGAGCGACAGTATCATAGCGACGGGCTCGTTCGATGGCACCGTCAGGATTTGGGATACTAAATCCAACGCATACAAGCCCATCATGACCCTGTCAGACGCCAAAGACAGCATCTCTGATGTCGCCGTACACGACGCGGATATTATAGCAGCGAGCGTCGACGGTCGTGTTAGGAGTTATGACATCAGGATGGGTACGTGTCAGGTTGATGTCGTGGGACCGAGCTGTACGAGTTTGGCCGTTAGCAACAAGGGCACAGAGCTTCTGGTTGGCTCGTTGGATTCGACCGTCAGGCTCATGGATCGCACCAACGGCGAATTGCTCAAAACGTACAAGGACGATTCTTTTGTGAACAAGGACCTGAGGGTTAGAAGCACTCTTGGTTTGAACGACAGCGTCGTTATCAGTGGCAGTGATGACGGTATGGTCTTTGCCTGGGACATGCTGGAAGGGACGTGTCTGCACAAATTCAAGCATTCCGACATGAGGGAGGTCAGAGGTATAGCGGCTGCACCAGCCACCAAGGCGAAGAAGGATGTCGTGTCCGCCGTGGCCTTCTGCAAGACGAGGCGTGAGTGGTGTAGTGGTGGTGGCGATGGTAACGTTGTTGTCTGGGGTATGGGAGCTTGAACAGGGGAGATGCCTGATTTCGCCATTCATGATACCCTTGTAGAAGCACCCTGGATCTTGTAATTATCAACTATCTTGACCTTCGAATCCGACTGTAAGCTCCACAATGCTCACCTTATGAGCTATCATATCTTGTCATGTCTTCTCACTCACCTTTCCTTAACAGCCCAGTGCAAGTGTTTGGGCTCTTGATTGCAATATTGTGAGCTTGCATCATACTTGAGGTTTAAGTCGCTCGATGGCCTGTGAGCGAGACGGCGTGGGACAAGATGTGCATAGTTTCAGGCTAGAAAGTGTGGTCGTAGATAGATAATGTTGTATTTCATAAACGTATATAACAATCTGGATCGTGAGCAACGTAATGGTGGTTGGCAGTCTGGGAAAGAAACACGAAGGAATGTAGGGCCAGGAGAATGCGGATACCCAACAAAAACCGTTGAAAGAGTCGAACTGGCCATGGGAGTAGAACCATGTATAGGTACTGAAAATGGAATAGCGCATGTCATGCGTGACCCAAGCGAGGCGATGCCAATGAAAATCGCTCAAGTGCCTGTAAGGCTGACAGAAAGCTTGCTGCTGGTGATCCGAGCTCAGGCGACGTCTGTGGCCTACCAATCATGGAAACTCTCTAGTCGAAGTATTTGACCGTACGACCTATCTCGTAGTTGTAAAGATCTGTAGCTGTCGAGCCTCGTGGTCTCTCTGGTGGGTAGTCAACAGGGCAATTGTAAACTTTGACAACAACACCGCGCTGGTGAATCCCTAGAGGAGTTAGTTTGGGTGTGTGTTCCTGAAGCGAGAACTCACTGGTGAATCGATACCCGTGCCATGGGTTCCAGCGCCCTGCTGTGAACATATGGGGCAAAACCGACGGAAGATACTCTCGAGAGGTCGTGAAGGCCATCAGAGCCAGAAATATCGGCAGCTCACCCACGACTCCGCCATATTGAACGTGTGACGCAGTAGCGTTGGTATGGTATATGTCAGGTAAGAGCAGGTCTGCCGCCGCGTTTTGCAGTTGTACACGGAGCATGTTGTACTGGCCAGCATTGGTCAGATAAGACGATTCGGGAGGGTGCTCGTGATAGTTGAACTGCAGTCTGTGGAAAACGTCGTGAACGGGCGGATTTCGCGCATCTCCTTCCAGCACCCAAAATCCAGCACCGCATTCGTAATACACCGAAAAGGTTTTGTACCGTTGAGCATTACGAGGAAGCTGGGGAACTTCGCGTATCTGCACCCCATCGCAGAGCCAAGTCTTGCCGGAAGCACCTACACCGGGCGTGAAGTCGTGACTCGCATAAGGGCCTGTCGTAGGCTGCCAGATACCATGAACATCATACTGGGCAGGAGTATTCCCTAGGTACTCGTAAATCTCGTCGATCTGAAAGAGGTATGAAGGCTGGAAGAATCACTTTAGTAGGGTACACATCCATGGACCTGACGCGACTGACCACTGGGTTGGAATAAGTGTCCGACATTGCTTGCTACTCGTGCGTCTTCGTGCAGTAAATCCCGATGAGCGGCGTAGTTCTCGTGACTGTGATGTGGTGCTCTCACCCGGCTCCAGGCCATCACTGCCCTCTCACTCGACACGTCTTTATCCTTCTCATCGCCATGCGGCTCTGCGTTTAACGAGTTGCAACAGAAACCATCCCAGTCAAGAGGTCAGGCGACAAGCTCCTACATGGCAGCAGTGCGGGACGGGATTTCTGATTGACGGCCAAGATTTCGGAGCAGCCCTCTGATAAGCTAGAGATGTCCTGAAAGGGGCATGGCGCAAAATCCTGCATCGGCTGCAGCAAACGTATACGTGGGCTACAGGTAATCAGCCCAGTTTCCCCTACCCCGCTGTGGACATTCTCATTCCCTGGTCGCTGATCTATGTCGTTGTATAGCTGCCTCGGGTTTGCCGGGAGGACGGTATGGGCAAGCAACATCTGCATGTCTTGTGTCGTGTTTCCTGTCCTTCGAAGACTGTGCTCTGTGAGAATGGAATCTTGCCATGACAGCATCATAATAGCAGTAGTGTTTCGGTAGCTGTTGGCCTTCGGCTGCATCTCAGCAAAAAGCATCGGTGTCAACCGGCCGTGGATCGCGCCCAACGTGTCCCATCGCCTGCAGCATAACAGCCGGTCTGAACCGGCGAGCCAACAAGATGGAGTGGCACAGCGCCAACCCAAGAGAGATCAAGGGTGGATCCCTCCTAGCGAAGCGCCTTGCGTGTGCCGTCCGTTGCACGGCACTTGTTGCGAAACAGTGGAAGAGCCATCTGTCGAACAGTCTAGCCGAGAGACGTGGCCAAAGCCTGGTTCATGTTGATCCTATGGCTGCAACGTGAAGAATGTGTCGTATCCGCGAAGATGTTGCGGCCACATGCACTGTGATTGCCACCAGAATTGTTGTGTCTTGCTTGTGAGCGAGTGGAACATCGCTTCGCAGATCAAGTATGAGTAGGGCTGAATAATGTTGCGTCGTCAACTATGCATGCTTTTTTCCCGTGTGGTCAAACCATTGCCGCGATAAGATGTGCATGTATCTTGGGACAAAGATCCGAGAGGTGCGGCTCTGCGAGAAAGAGGGGTTATAAAGCCGGCGTACGGACATTGTGGACCAACGTTCCTCGGTGGGCGCGTATTGTATTGATCGACCGGCAAGCGTCTCCGACTCTTTGTGCCCGTTCGGCGGCTATTTGAAGCGACATCTAGAAGTTGTTACAAAATACGTCTCGAGCAAGTAGAAAGGAGCGGCTCCCGATGTACGAAGGGCGAGTGTGTCTTAAGTAGAAAGGAACCGGCTGACAGACTAGGCGTGCGGCCCCAAGACGACCGGAGGACCTTTTTCTGCCTGTTCGCCTTCTTTCCTCACTTTCAAGTATGCCTGATGCTCTTCATTGGTGAGCTTTTTAAAGAAATTGCCGCTAATGTGCAATGGATAAGTACCCCTTACCTAGTTGGCGGCAACAACCTGCTGATCGAAGCAGATGGTTCCTGCAACCTGCATGATCGTGGAACTTCCTTCACCGGACGACGACCCTTGTCGTCTCGTGTGTTCGCCCGACAGCAACGCAAATTGGCGGGAATTACGAACAAGCACTCACCGGTTGACATAGCGGCCCAGGCACACGGGATGAACTTGCCACGATGGAAGTCATGCGCACCTTGACGGCTCAACTCCCAATCAACAGACTTACTGCTTGTGTGAACTGCACGGAACGGAGCGCTCTCTATCGAATCGAACCCCACTGCCGCGCCCGGCGGCTGCTGTCAAATCCGGAAGCCGGTCAGATAAGGCAAACTGACAATATGACCCCGCACCGAAGCCTCGGGCTTCTGAGCGGATACCGCAAAGTAACAGTCAAGGCGGCATGGCCGAAAGAGGGGCATATCACAGCGTGCGCGGCTTTGATGTCCTGGTGGAGAGGCCATTTGATCGGAATCCTGACACTACACAGGCCTCAACAAAGGATACCCGCTCACCTCAGCGTGGGCTTGTCTCGATATTGGCATAGAGCACATGAACAGGAGCTGCTTGGTGGTAGTCTATGACACATGCGGCACAGGTAAGGTCATGTCTGATTTGAGACGCACTAATGACCAAACAACGACTGACTTGGTCGGTAGCAGTATCCCGAGTGGCTCCAGCCGCGATGAATTGGTCGTCGAGAGCCCAGAAAGCAGGCATCCATTGGCCAGGACCAGAACGCCGCTCCTAGAGGCCTTTTGCGGGAGTAAGATCTGGGTCTATGGCGGGCCAAACTGACAAGACGGGCCATTGGCGCCGCAATCGCGAACCTATGGAACAACCTGCCAAGAGATCACCGGCGGTACGAGATGGACTCAAGGAAGTCGAATGATAGCTCAGCCGAGCCGAGATTGGTCTCCATAATAGCCCCGACCATGAGGTGAGGGTTTAGACACCTTATCCGGTTCTGCGGCATGCGATGGTGGAAAGCAACCGTCGGGACCTGGCGGTAACCGGGCCTTGGTCCGAGGTATACATGACCTAGATGCTTCTACGCCGTATGCTGGCTCCCGTCACATTCGGATCAGGCTTCTTTCATGTCGCCTGAGTTTTAGCAAGTCTCCACCAGTATTGCGATGCTTGCCCATGCCGTCAAAGGCTCAAGAGCTCGAGTAGGCGCGTCGGTACGGCAGTGTGGGAGAGAAGCGTGTACGAATGGAGAGGCCCTGCAGGCATCGGTATGGACCCAGCCGCTTGGACGCGTAGGAATGCAAGTAGCGCGTCGGTCGGGGTAGGCACGGCGCCTGGCTGCAGGAACAGCCATGAAGAGGAGCGTCAAGTATGACGATGGATAAGCAGTAGGTGTAGGAGGTTGAATTCAGGGCATGACATGAGGTCTGACGCTGGGATGAAGTATGGTACCGGCTGCGGAAGCTAAGGCAAAGACGCGTCTTTCCTTATGGCGATTCGGACACATCGCCGCCCGACCAATCACGACCCACCCGCACCACGTCAATTGTCTGCCTGAAAGTGGTCCGCACGATGGCAGACTGTGCTCCGGACATTGGCAGTTCAGGACAAAGTCCTAGCAACTCGCTATCGCGGTTGAGAATGACGGCGAGTACGCCACCCGGCCTCTTCGTCCGATGAACGTGGTCCTAGCTCTGGCAAAGGGGAGTTTCGCGTTGCTTCTGCAAAGCTGACCCTACACAGGAGAGCCTACGATGACGGCAATGATCACGTCCAGAGAAAATGTTGTATTGTTCCGGATCTGTACTGAGGAGAGCCCGTTCTAGCCTTGATACCAAGCCGCGAGCCATCCATCTTCAAACCAAACAAAGGCGTATATACGATAAACGGAAACTGCTCTTTGCCCCCCGGGTCTATCTTTCACTTTATCTACAGCAGACGACGCCTCTCAAGCCTTCGGCTCTATAGGATAATGCAGAAACTGCAATCCTTCTCGTTCATCTTTGCTGCGGACATGTTGCGCGGAATCTTGAGCCTGGCTTAAAGTCAGCGTGGTCCTCGATGCAGTTTGCCTAAAAGTCTCACGAGTAAACCATATGTCCAACCAATACGTCCTTACACCCGCCAACCAACGTCTCGATATCGCGCCTGGTTTGCTCAGACTCTTGAGCATGCGCCTTCACAAGTCGGGTCTCTGCCTCCAACAGCCTCGCCCAGCTCTCCTCCACCATCTTCACACATCGATCAACGGCAGCCTGCGCACTACATCCCTCGTTCCATACCATCACCGGGATGGCAGAGTCGATATCGCCGTCGTCTATTTCCTTCCGCAAGCTCACAATGTCGTTCCAGAGGAAGTCGGAGATGGCTACTTCGCGAGTTATGGCTACTACAGCTTCGTGGTTCCAGATTGACGGTGGAAGAGTGAGGTTGTAGGCCCATTGCATGACAGCAATGCACGGGTTTGTACCAACAGTTCTCAAACGGCGCGCTGTATATTCCTCGAGAGTAGACATCCCTTGCGCCCATGTAGCCTGAGATGTCTTGACGCCGCGGATAAAGTCGTAGATGGTTTCAGCAAACCGGTCACGTGCTTCTGCAATTCTTGTTAGCTTATAACTGTCTAGCATACTTTGGATGGACGTACCTCTCGACTGGCCCTTCTGCATTGCTCTTCCTATGTTGACCCATGGACCGCAGTTGTGCAACCGCCCCGGTGCCGGAACTTCGCCAGAGAGTTCTGGCTGCAAGCAATGTCGGATGAAATTAATTGTATCGTCACAATAAGCTTCGGCCTTGTCACGATCATCTGTCAGAGTACCGCAATCGATCTCGTCATCCCAGAAAAAGAACTACAGGTTACGTCAGTCGACAATCGCGAAAAGGAATTGGGCCAAGTTACCCAGGCCACAAGCTCTCCTAGAATAACAAACTTCTCTGGTTCCACATGTGTCCAAAAGTATCCCGCGCAGAGTCCGTTGTCTACCCTACGTTGCTTCTTCCTTTGGCTCTCGGTACTGATGAACGTTTGGAAGTATCCCTCTAGATGCTGTCTCAGCACCAGAACATCCGGGTGCACTTTAGCTGCCCAGTCCGTGTATATGTAATGCACATCCGGAACATGAATTTCTTGATCGCGAAGACGAGCAATGATCCTGGTGCGATGGTCTCCGCGCTTGTTCGGAACTTCCTTAGCCGCGGAGGAGGCGAGCTGTTTAGAGCTGTCGGTGAACTTGGGCATGTAAGAAGATCTCGATCTCGATCGCTGGAGTGGGTAAGTGTGATGATGCTGAAGAAGGAAACAACAAACGATTGAACAAGACTTACGCGTCTAAAGTACGATCTAGGAAGCGACATCCAAGAGCTAAGAATACTAAGAATCGCCATAACGACTCAATGAAAGACAAAAACCAAGTATATTGTACAAGACAATCGCGGCCTCAATAATATGGCAACGGAACAGAGGTCTTTGTATACTCTCATACCACGCCGTTCACATGCTGGCCCCTCAGTAGTCACTTCCCCGTCGCCTGGGGTCTCGAGGCGCCCTACCATTCACATAAAGCGCTCTTTTACTGCACCTCCGGTAAACGTGATCCACCCTCGAAGAGTCCCCAGAACCAATCGCAACATCTCAAGCTGGATTGAATTGACGTAAGCGAGGCGTTTGGGCACAGTCCACATGTGTGCTATGTAAGGAGCGATGTAAGGGTAATGCGTTGTTACACGGACTCGGCTGTCACTGTACGCCACGTTTCCGCAGCTGTGAGACACGAGAGCGTCCAGCTCCGAATCACGATATACCACTGGGGCAGATGAGACGGCCACCGATCGTCTGAACCCGCGCAGGGTCATCAGCTTGAGGTTAAGTCTGGAACTACATCTCAGCCACCACTGAAATACACTTGCTGACTGCCAGTCCTTTCGCTCAAAATCATTGCGCATTGGCTTGTCGATTACATCACGAGCTGATAGGTTTTACGCCACTTTCCTGCGACTGAGCCACTCTCAGGCAGCTCTTAGGATACGATTGATGGCATCGTATAGCATCGCTGTATGCACCATATCCTGTCAGACTATAGTGACGTCGCCCCAATGAGTGCCTGCAGGTGCTGAGTCATATCCTTAGGCCTTCCAAGACACGGACCCATGGCTTCACATCCGCAGCGCAGGGGCTGAATGCTGAGTACAGGTTTATTACGTAGAATTTCAAGAACTACCCTGTAACTCGAAGCACGGAATAAGAGATATGCCAAGCCATACTGCCGATCTAAGGACCTGCGCACGCACTTATGCGTCCGTAGCAAAGCAGCAAAATGTGCCGAGTATCTTGAAGTGTTATCGGCATACAGCGCGTTTGGATGCAGCTCGTTGACCCTTACATAGAGGCCACACGTTCGATAAGATAACCGAGCGTGCCGAGCCACAATCGGCTTCCCGGGTCTACTATGCCACCCAGTCACAGGCGTAGTGGCGCTTTGGGAAGCGAGACTACTGGACAATGCAGATATGGCACATAATCACAGCACGGCGATACACAAGCGGTGTGCACTACGATACCCATCGTGCGCATTCAGAATACAAACGTGTGGTGCATGGAGGTATATTGGAAGGGTTGGAGGATCATGTTGCCGTACGGTCGTCAGACATTGGATTGTGTGCAATCGAATGGGACAGGTGGAGCGAGGCGGCAGGGGGCCATCTACTCAAGAATTCAGAGGACAAATAGAAACTTTTAGGATATCATGCATCTATCTGAGACATATCTTCCGATGATCAACCAAGCGTGGCTCAACACCATTCGCCGTAAACCTTTACGCCCAAAACCCAGTAAGCCGGGTGACCCGATGGCTTCATCACCACATCAGATCATCCGAGTCCGCCTGACCAAAAGTCTGCATGCCCCCAACTGCTTTGGCTCAGTGGCAGCCACAACAGCATCCTACGTCCTCTTCTTCGCATTGACGTTCTTGCCTGCGCCTACCTTGACTCTGCCACCGGCTCTGCCCCGATCGCCTGTCAGAATGCCCGGCAGGTAGTTGTCATCCATGAGGTCCCTCGTCCTGGTCCTTTTGTCCTCTTCAGCGCGCTTCGTGTATTCCTTCTGGTCTTCAGCAAGGATGAGGTCTCGACCCCAACCGCCTTTGCCTCCTCCCTGACCATGACTCCACTTCGTGTTTGCAGTACCGGCGATGGGCTTGGGGATGCTGTATTTATCGCCACGCTTGTTGTACTGATAGTTCTTGGCTAAGTGGATCTTGAACTCTCCAGCGGCGTTTGTAGAGCAGGAAACCCGTTGTAGAGTTGCTTGACCACAGCGGGGGCAGAATTGCTTGTCCATTTGCTTGACGATGTTGAAACAGGCGTGGCACCGGAGAACCTTGGTGTTGACGTTCTTGATGCGTTGCATGTTTGTGGAGAGAAGTTGGAGATTCATCTGGAGCAATACATTTTGCATCGCAAAATCGATCGTCATGGTTGCTACGTCCAGCTGGCGATTGGCTGTAGTGTGAATTTGCGGTTGGATGGCTCCGTCCTTGGCTTGGTGTTCTGTAAGGTTCTGTGGGGTAATCCAGTCGCCATCAGAGTCAGACTCCGCAGCTGAATCGTCAGTCGTAGGGGGCGTAGGTTGTTGAGTGGCATGATGAGATACCGAAAGGTCATCCAGTTCCTGCGCCAGTTTTGATTCGTCAGAGCTGACTTGCTGGGTTTGTAGATCCTGCTGACTGGAGGTGTCAGGCGCGAGTGAGAGCTCTGCATTCTGCTCGATGTGGATGTTGGTTGTGGGCACCTCGACCGCCGCCGATTGGTCGATTGGCCCGTCCTCACCAGCCTGTTCTTGAAGCTGTTCTTGAACTTGCTCTTGAACCTGCTCTTCGATCTTTTCCTCCGCCTGCTCTACAGCTTGAGACTCGAGCTCTCCTCTGCCCTGTTTCTCAAGTTGCTCGTGAATCTGGTCTTGCACCTGCTCGTGAACCTGATCCTGAACCTGTGCAACAACCTGCTCATGTATTTGCTCCTCGACCTGCTCCTGAGTGACAGCTATTCCACCTTCTTCTTCGTCTACCTCGGCTTGGGCGGTCTGCTCCTCCAATTCATTGGCTTGTTCCAGGCTGCTGTCTACCTCCGCTGCGGGCTTGAAGTTGAACTTCGTAGATTTGGGCGCTCTGGCCTTCGCCGCCCGCTTGCCTGTAGGCTGCTCCCAGCCTTCATCAATATCCTCTGGTTCGACGGATCCGGAACCGATCTGTACGCCTTCCGTCGCATCTTCAGCGGTATCTTCGGTAGCCTTGTTGCCTGCCTTCCGCCTGTTCTTGCGCTTCTTTGCTGAGGTGGAAAGACCCCCACTCTGCGATTTCTCCTCGTTCAACTGCTCAATCTCTCCAGGCCTCCTCTTTATTTCTCCTTTTGGTATTTCTCTCAGACCCCAGTCGCCACCATTCCTGTCACAGTGCACTTCGTAAGCCAGGGCTAGGATACCCAAATCCTGCCTGCTGAGTACCGCGTGATCACCTGTCTTCTTGCTAAACGCAATGACTGCATCGTAGCTTGCCGGCTGAGGATTCCTTATCTTCAGAAATGGGATCAATGTTGTCTGTACACGTGACCGTGTGGCTTCATCGCGGATTTCGGAGAGAATAGCAGGAGTAGTCCATAGTTCCTCCGCGGCGTTGATGATAGTAGAGATCGATACTGTGTTCTTGATCAATGGACCCGTATCCAAAATAAGCGAGTGAATAGGCTTTTGCTGGGTCGCAGTGGGTGTTGCCATCGCGTGGTAGACCGGCAGCAGTCGCAGTCCGGTAAACAGGAGGTTTCAGTTTGTTGTACGTGGAAAGTTGACAGCCGGATATTAAGTTCGGAAGTTTGCGAGGTTTGGATCGTCAATATGATTAGGGCGTGCCGCTGGTGTGGTAGAAGATTTCGCGATGGTGGCGGTGGGGCCCGACTTTTTTTGGTGAGACCCTCGCGAATTTTGATTGGCCGGATCGCGCTGGTGGCAGTAATGGGAGCTTCGTGCTGGAAGTAGATGAGTCGACGCGGGTTCAAGATATATTGAGTCGAGCTTTTGTGTAACACTGAGAGACGGCCAAGATGATATTCCATAGCCCTCGATATTGTTTTTAGTCTCGTTTGTAAAGTCGAGAATCTCGATAGAGTGAATCCTCCAAACGCCGCCCAATGCTAAGTCGCGAGTCTACCCCAACATCGCTTGTGGTATATCGTACACATACATCAATGACATGAATTCCGTCCCAGGTTCGACTCATCGTCGTGATGGTCGCCTTACAAGCACTAAGCAATAGGTTTGCTCCTCTCGTCCTCTGGCATACGCATATACGCATCAATGGCCGCACTGAAGACTGCGAAGCCTGCGCATCCTACGGCCACAGCTTGCGGCCCAGCGTTTCTTGCCAATATACCCCCAGTCAAGCAACCCCCAGCCACTCCATTGTACAGATCGTTCTTAGCCCGGAGGCCCTCGATTGCGCACTCGGTGCCTGAGAAAATAGCACCAACTTTGGCGAAGTTGCGGCCGCTAGAAATTGAGGATCGGTACATATCGCGCAGGCCGGCCCGTAGTTGCTGGCGTAGGGGAAGGTCGGTAAGCGGTACGGTACCGGTGGCGGTAGGGTTTGGAAGGGTAGCAGTCGCAGAGGCCGATGGTGCTGAGGTGAGAGTGGCTGCGGATGCGGAGTTGACGCTACCGGCAGCTATCGTCGAAGGCTTGACGCCTGCCGTTGCCGTTGCGCCGGTGGCTGCGGTTGTAGGTTTTGTAGCCGGCGTGTTGACGGGGAGGGGCTGTGACATCGGGGTGTCGTATCGCATCTGTGCATGTCAGTCGTGCCTGCTCTTTCTTTCGAGACCATGAGTTGTTTGGCCACATACGGAAGCCATGAAGAGTCCAAACATAGCACCCAGACCGCCACCCATTACGCCTGCCATTACTGTCTTGCCGATGCAAGACTCCATGCCCATTTGCATCTACTCGAACGTTAGCCATGATTCCCCAAACACATTATCTGACAGCCTTGTATAGCAAGCTACGCCCTCGTGACATGCTATCCTGTTCCACCGCAACTGCATAGAGGAGACGGGGTCGCACATACTGCTTTCACCATTTGCTGCTCCTGCTCGGACATGCCTGCATTGGGATTCATGGCGGCTGGCATGGAGCCCACGCCTCCTGGAAAAGCCATCTTCTTGAAGCTGATTGCGACTGCGACACGAAGCAGGCGTGAGGTACAAGTGATACTGTTGCAAAGGCGATGCGATGCACCGCCGCCGGGAACTTTTGCGGAGTTCAGAGCGGAGGACGGGAGATGCCGGGCAGGTGGGTCTTGGCACCGCCACTCCAGCGTCACGGATGTCTTCACACATGTTGCAAGCAAGCGATTTGGTCGCGTCGATTTGAGGTATTCAGATTCTCATTATGCTTCTACGACGGTACATGTCTACCCGAAGCTAGGTTCCAATATGTACAATTACGCCAACGCCATGCTATACCTTGAACTTTTCCACACAGCAAACCACCTCTTCAAGAAGTTCTTCAACACTGAATTAGACATTGCTGTTAATGGCGTCGCGTCATAATGCTAAATCGCTAAATGCAACTACCGTTTCAAACGTTCAGTTCATAAAATCGCCATGCGAGTAATCTTCACTCCTCGATTCCGGGGGCGGGGTGAGTTGCTTCTCCCACTCTTTCATTAGATGTGATGCGGTACGCTTCAGGTTGCTGGGTGACACCTTGGTCATATCAGGCCACGGGATGGAGCTGCGCTTTGACTCTCGGGGTGTGAGGTCTTCTTGGTTGATGGAGGTGAGCGACGATGCCTTGGAATCGTGACGCTTCGAGTGGTATCTAGTGCTGGTGCTAGTTCGAGAGCTGCCTGGGCCGGATACCGGCGAGGTCTGCGCATCCGATTCATCTGAGCTGTCCTTGGAGTCTTCCAAGTCGACCAGAAGTGACTCGTTGGGGGTGTCCCAGTTGTCCCAGTCTTCTTCGGATGCGACTTTGCGGATCTGCTTTTGCGGGGTCGTCGTGTTCTTGAGTGCGTGCGTCTTCTTGTTGATTACAGTAGTCTTGGGCTCGCCCAGGCCCATCTCCTTCCAGAAGTCGTCGCCAGTGGAACCTAGTTGTTGTGTGGTCTTCTTCGAGCTGGCGGACCGACTAAGGGCGGGGCGACCCTCGGACGGTTTGCGGCCAGATTTAGAGGGGTTCTTGACACCTGGTATTCCAGTATTACCGTCCGCCGTGTTGATGGCTTCATCGCCCACCGTAGCTTGTCGGATATCCTCCATGAATGTGAACAGCCCCTTCTTGAAGTCCTGCGCCATCTGAGTGCCAGCCCGAATGAGCTGCTCACGTTGTATGGTGGGCATGCCGCCCATGTCGTATCGGTCGTGCTCGCCGGCATTGACGACCTGTCGTGTGATCTCTGACGAAGTGGAAGCCCGTGCAGGAAGCTGCGGTCGGGAGTTGGAAGCGGGGTCGTCGTGTAGATCGAGTGGCTGGGGGAATGATGGCGACTGGAGGCGGTCGGGAGAGAGTAGTGATAGGGTTCTTAGATGTCGCGAGCCGCTGAAGACCTTCCGTTGGGATGTTTTGGTGCTGCTGAGTAGGTTCTTCCTGCGCTCCATCTCTTTCTGCATCCACGAATTCGAACCATCGTCTTCGTATTGGCCCGGTGGAGCATTGGCGAGCGATGTGTTCAGAGGCTGCAGCGCGGCGACCTTGCGCACCTCATTGCGACGCTTGTTCGCTTCGTGATGGGTCCAGTGCGTCTTGAGCGTGTTCAGGTCAGCCTCTGCTTTGGTGAGCTCCTCCTTGAGTTCGAGCACATAGCGCTCTTGAGCAGCGAGAACCGCCAGAATGTTTGTCTCGGAGGTAGAATCCTCGGGTTCAGGCGAATGAACAGACGTTGCCCCATTCATCCATGATTGCGGGCGCGACCGTGTCGAGGAGGTTGGTGAACTGATGCCCGTACTTGGCTGGATGGGGAACTGCAGGGACAGGCGTTTGCCTTGCCCGATGACGTCGACCGTCTTGGACCGAGAATGCGACGGCATGGTCTTGGGTGGTGAAGACTGAGAAGAGGCGTTGGAGTCGGGGGCGTTGGAGGATATTATTGACGACTGGGATGACGACTCGGCCCCTTTGTCGTGCAGGGTTGTCGGTGTCTGTGCTCTGTCCATGGAGTCTGCTCCTCCGACGAAGAAGATGGTATTGCTGACGTACTGTCCCTCCTTGAGAGTACAGAGAATGGTTGAGAGACGAGCGCGGCGAGCGAGTCGGTGAAGAATAAGCGAGGCGGCGGCTGGGGAGCTGCCGTAGACTTCGAGATAAAGGGCTAGAAGCGCTGTAGGGAGGCCGACCAATCGGAGAAGGAGCGACCCTCTAAACCACGAGAACCAAGACTTGAAGAGCGTTGAGCCAGCGGCGCAAGAACTCATACCAAAGACATTGAAGAGCGCATGCCACGGAGTTCAGAGCGGCAACGAGTATCTAGAGATTCCTACAGCCGAAGCCGCAGTCTTTGTGCAGCCGTCGCTCACGCGCGCCGTGCTCAGGCCATCAACAACCCAATCCAGGAACCCATCTCCTGGCTGCATGTCCAAGGGACTGCTTGCGCGGCTAGTCTCGTGACGGAGGCCCTGTGTGGAGACGGTGAACCAATGTCCGTCTGTTGAGGGCGACGTCTGCTCTGTCTTGTATCTACTGCCGCTCGCTCATTGCTCCATGGTATACTCAGACGTACAGGTCACCACACGCGCAGTCTGCTGTCGAACACATGCTCGGTCCCACATTCTCGAGACGACACTGCCATGTTGCGGAGATGAGGGGTCGGGCCACGTAATTTGACACCTCAGAACACGACCCATGTAGCCGTCAAGTTTGAGCTAGCTGGGTAGCACGTCGAGTGTCCGGTCAACGACGGGTAGTGGTCATCTTGTCCTAGACTCTAATTTTGCGGTTGCTGAGGAGAACCGCGACGGATAACATGGTGCGCGTGCCCTGGCGGTTAGACAGCCATGGAGGCCCGTCGTCGCCCTCGTGCTAATTTGCAGCAACAGCCAGGAGTGCGCTGTACAGGCGGCCTGTTTCAAGCTACGAGGACTGTTCGTAATCCAGCCTAGCTGGCGGTGAGTGGCATGGTAGGTTTGACATGCCTGGAGTGCCTCGCAGCACCATGTCGTTAGCTCACGTTTCCCTCAGCAACCGGAAAAGTAAACCTCGGCGGGATGAGGCGCAGACGATGCACCACCACACACGTCTATTGGCAAGACGGCTGACGGTTTTGGTAGCCGCTGCTGCATGACAGCCGCAGTGGGGAGCTCATGCAGGGCAACATTGGAGAGGAGTGGAATAGGCTGCTCTGGACATGGCGTCGACAAACTGATCTTGGATGCCAAAGGCTCCGCGACACTGCTCCGACGTCTGGTGCGCTGTCCTGGACATGCCCGACCTGTGTTGTTTTTCTACAGCACTGATACCTACCGACGTCATGCCAATCTCCGCCAAAAAGTGGCGGCGGGGATGTGCGTTTGTTTGACGATCAGGCTGGTTGCCTCGGCGATGATAGGGCTGGACCCTGCGCGATACTCTGATATACACCACAACGGCGGCGCAATTGAGCAGCCCAGTACCACAGCCGAGTCTTATTCCTATCCCAACCGTCTTCCGCCGAAACACCACTGCATCTATCTTGGCCCGACCCCGACCACATCCCATATTCCTCAGCCATTGCGCTCCGCCTAGGGACGTTGTAATCGCCCGCCATGGCCGAAAACTACCAAGTCATGGAGGAGCTGGGCAGTACGTTTTGACATAGCCTGGTTGATTCTCCATTACTGACCATTGCAGGCGGCAGCTTCGGAAAGGTGTTCAAAGCCATTGACCGCACAACGGGCGAGACAGTCGCCATCAAGCACATCGACCTCGAAGACAGCAGCGAAGAGCTCGCCGACATCCAAGCCGAGATCTCGCTGCTGAGCACCTGCCACAGTCCATACATCACCGAATACAAGACCAGCTTCGTCAAGGGCGTCAAGTTATGGATAGTCATGGAGTATCTGGGGGGAGGCTCGGCCGCCGACTTGGTACGCAGTCACACCACCGACATCACATAGCTAGACTAACCGTCATAGTTGGCACCAGGCACTTTCAGCGAAGCACACATCGCCATCACATGCCGAGAGCTCCTGCTCGGGCTAGACTACCTACACTCGACCGGCAAGATCCATCGCGACATCAAGGCCGCCAACGTCCTCCTCACCGACCAAGGCAAGGTCAAACTCGCCGACTTCGGTGTCGCCGCACAACTCACAAATATCAAATCGCAACGCATGACGTTTGTCGGTACACCCTTCTGGATGGCACCCGAGGTCATCCAGGAGGCTGGCTATGATTTCAGAGCCGACATCTGGTCCCTCGGAATCACCGCTATGGAGTTGGCAGAGGGCGCACCGCCACACGCTGGGTCACATCCCATGAAGGTGCTCTTCACAATTCCGAAGAACCCAGCACCAAGGCTGGAGGGCGACGAATGGAGCAAAGACTTTAAAGACTTTATTGCACAATGTCTGATCAAGGATCCGGATCGACGTGCGACTGCGAAGGAACTCCTCAAACACCGCTTCGTCCAACGCGCGGGCAA
>Ga0265797_10006399_pt1 | contig 16641 bp, 14 predicted proteins | sample P2T30metagenome_FD_192433 | JGI IMG/M metagenome (GOLD analysis project Ga0265797, IMG submission 192433) | Plant litter microbial communities from East Loma Ridge, Irvine, California - P2 T30 | ecosystem: Environmental > Terrestrial > Plant litter > Unclassified | place: USA: California...
CTAATGACCGCCGCCTACGGGCCAAACATCATGTTTAGACCTACATGAAAGACCACAAAGAACAAGTTTGCCAATGAGCCATGAAGACGAAAGGAAGTACGTTTGGTGAGACTCACCGGAGACGCGCAGCACGGCGTCGTTTGGCAGAGACGCGGTGGTCTGCACTGGTAATCTCAAGCCCAACACCACTTGTAAAATGCGCAAATGAATCCCCATCCAATTCATCCCACACGTTCTCTCTCACGCATATGAAGCCAAACAATCTCACTAAAGCTCTTCATGCCAATCACCCAATCCTCATCCCATCACACACCATCTACTGCTCTCTCAGCCCCACTCCTTTTCACCCTCTCCTCTCCATCCATACCCACCAAAACCCCGCACACGCCATTATCCATAATGATTTTGCTGCGAGTTTGGCAATGGAGGGTACCGGTACGAACTCCTAGTCCGGTGTGTGCGACATGCCATCAATGACCCGATTTTAGACAAGTTGGTCCGTGATTGGATCCCGGAATCCGACTCTAGAAGGTTGTTCTGGGTGATGTCTGCAAGTAATTTTACATGTTCGCGGTGCTCGTTGAGTCGTCTGGTTTGCGGGTTAAAGATGTGATATACGTGCCGGCGCACGGGCCAAGAGTTCACGTGCTAATACCCTTCACCAAGCCCATAATTCAACCGCAACGCCGCCCTTCCGACACATCGGAACTCATGACCACACTCAAAGAACGATGCAGTGTTTAATGGTGGTGTAAAAGAACCATACACCGGATGCATGCAAACAAAGGCGCAACACGCCGGATTAGGCACACAAAGACATGCCCACGCAATACAATGGCTCCCACCTCATCAACCCACCCATCGCAAAGCCATCCTCACCCCGACGTATCTTCCACACAAGCCTGCCAACATGGGTTACTTCTGGGACTTCCGGCCCGCCAGCGCCATCGCGCGCCCATCCCCCACCCTCATATCCACCACCATACACACCCTCCTAAACAGCACCCCACTCATCGACATGCCCCCCTCCGCCACGCCCCTAGTCTTCCCGGAAGGCACGCTATTCCCACGCATCAAAGCCCTATTCCCGATCCTCGCCATCACCCTACCAATACTCTGGACCTACACCAAACCGCGCGCAAAACACAACTGGCGCGTCAGCGGCACCAAAGCCCTCGACCTGCGCATCTGGCGCCAAGTCTGGCGTACAGATTGCTGGGCGACATTGTACGGCCTCATCGGCCTCGCCAACGACAATAAATGGACGGACAATAATCCGTTCTGGGGGTATCCGCGCGTGTATCCTGTGTGGCAGGCGCATAATCGGCCGTGGTGCAAGCGTCTCCTGGCACTGGGTATTATACCGCTTTTTGTGCAGGACGGCGGGATGTCGACGTACCGTGTGCCGCTGACGGGATGGCGCTGGTCCAGATACTTTCCGTTCTTCAAGTGGCCGAGATATGCGCAGGGGAAGAAGCGCGCGTACATGGAGTTCCTGGTGCCGTATCCGGATGAGGGGCGGATGGCGGAGTTTCTGGATGAGCTTTGGGATAATCGACAGGTGCGGGAGGAGATGGTCTGCGAGCAGAAGACGTTTGGTGTTGTGGCGAGATATGGACCACCGGATAACGGGCGGATAGAGGTCAGCCGGCTCAATCCGCCACTAGGTGCGCACATCCCGCTCGAAGTGGGCGCGAGTTCGTGGTTCGAGCCGTTGCTGCCGTTTAAGTGGGATCGCGCGCTGAAGAAGGGCTTCGGGAACGATGTGAGCAGCTTTTCGCACTACGTGAGAGACGGGGATCTGTTAAGAGTGCCGTTGCTGAAGTATGTGCCTCACGTGGTGGTGAGGTTGGAGGCGAAGCATTTTGGGCCACAGGAGCTGGATCACTTTGTGTTTGCGATTGCGCAGGAGAACGGGCTGCACGTGAAGTGGCCGGGGGTCTATTGTCGGGAGATGGCGCTGGCGGAGATAAACAGGTGGGGATTGAGCCCGAACGTGCTGCCGTTGCAGTTTTCGGTGCCGAACAGATATCTTTAGATGCGTAATTTGAGGGGAGTGTGGGATCAATTGAAGCCGTTTTCCAGGCAGTCTTTCATCCAAGCTCCCACAGAACGAATGCTCTTTTGCCCGTCCTGGCTGTCTTCGCAATGTGTCCAGAGACCAAGGCCAGGTCGGGTATCCATCTGAACTCTTTCCAGTGCTTTTTCACCATACATTTTCTTCTCGTTCGCGTCCTGCCATCGCGTCCGACCAGCGTACGACTTCAGCATCTGACGTGCGACGCTGCGTCTAAGCATTTTAGTAAGCTCCGTCGCTTGGTCCAGTAGTGGGCTCTCGTCGCCGGTTGTAACATGCCAATGGGGCAACGCCAAGTTGGTGCCAGCTGGGGGGTAAATCCGGGCGTACGCTCGACATCTCGCAAGATAAGGCAGTTCGGGTGGTGCCTGGCTCATGGAAGCGTAGTGATCAAGGCTCATCTGGATATCTGGATCGAGAGGCTCGATTTGCTGTCTAGAAGCAAACATATCCTCATGCTCTGGCTGTATCATCTGGGCGTGCGGCGATCGGAAGAAGTGCATCGGAGACGCAAAGCGATCGAAGTAGTGGTCAGGTTTGCGGAACAAGACGTCACGCTCTGCGGACAGGGTTAGGGTGGGGATTGTCATATTATCGCCATAAAGTTGCCACGATGTTGGCGGAAGCTTTCTGCGTGGCCGTTTCGGAGTCACAGGGGATGGCGACGGAACCTCTGTCTGTCTTGTGTCCATGGGGTCCGCCTCAGCGAGTAGTTCTGTCTCATCTGGTGCGTGCGGCTCCGGTAATTCTGACGGATCGATGGATGGCATTTCGTCAGGAAAGACCCAGTCCGCAATCGGATTGTTCACAGCACTGGCAAAGATGCGGCTCTCGCCAAGACGACATTCGGTTAGGCCCAGCATGGTCGCGAGTGAGCCGCCAACGAGTTGCCCACATACGCCCAGTCGGGCGAGGTATGGTTGATTCGTCTCATCGCGCAGGAGGTGGTTGTGGATCCAGTCGTAGCCAGTCAGGACATCGTGAAAAGGCGTGGGATACTGATGTTCTGGAGATGCACGGTAGTTGATGCGGGCGATTGTGGCAGAAGTTGTCTCGCGTAAGACAGAGATGATCCGCTCTTCTTCCTCGACGCTGTGAGGTAGGACAGGCCCGGAGGGTAGATATATCAGAATAGGAGATGATGGGGCTGTCGCATGATAGATACTGTCGACCAATGTCAGTGCTTGAGGGTTAATGATGAACAAAGCAATTGTGAGATTTTCTAGCGAAGGTCGATTTCTCGACCGCCTTCATATGTAATCACCGGACTGGTGATGTTCGAATGGATGTGTAAGTTGGCATAGATGTTCAGTTACGAAATGCCACCCGAACAGGATGGTCAAGATGCTGTATGCTTTTCCGTGAGGTATACCCTCGGCTTGATTGGCAAGTCTGCATGCATGTCCAGTGTAAGGCAACCTTCTTTCCCCACTAGTAGCTTGGAGTAGCAGCTGATTATGGTGTTGGTATGTATGAAGACAGACGACCAAGACCAAGGTACCCAGCTGTGAGGTCATCGTGCAGCACGCATGCTTGGGAAATGCTCGAGTCACTCCAAATCGAGTACAAAGGGTGCAACTTACTCTATTTTGACAGAACCGTTGGACCGGCAGGGGACGTCGATTCGCTCATGTCGTGGAGCAGCTCTGACGGTTTGGAGTGCGCGACGAGAGTAGGCGCCCCAGCCGCGTACCGGTACAAATAGCCGGATGTGCAATAGTCCTGGTGTTGGGCGTGCCGTGAGAGCGCTCATACAACGCCGGTGAAGCGACATCAACCAAACGATGCTCGCCTTGGACGCGGATAGAGTAGTAGTGCAGGTGCGATACGGGGGCCGAGTCGCACTTGCCGTCTGGTGATGGTGATCGCCAGGCAGACGAGGGCAGTCACGAACAACACCGCGACCTTCAGCGAGAAAAGGTGAACTGCAGGGACTCGGTGTCTCGAGTGTAAGGCGCAGGCTCGCGAATATTGCCCGTTTGTGCAGACAGGTGGTATTTTTGGCCGTGCGATTATCAGGGGGAGCCAACCGCGGGTGCACATGCCGCTTGGAGGCGTTGCGGTAGCACGGAAATTGGTCGTCTACCAAGAAGACTGGCTGGGCGGGCCCTGCAACAGCGGGCTGCGGTGCGCATCTTCTTGGGAGCTTCTCTTGTCTTTCTTCTTGTCGCTCCTTGGTTGCGTCTACTACCATACTACCGATTACCGTCTACTACGCCTGGTCCCTTCCCACCACGATATCGATAGACGCCGCTGCAACACTGCCTCCCCGATTTCACCGTTACCCGTAGCGCATGCGCCGCCTCGAACCCTATTCCCGCGCTTCTTCACGCAATAACGGCCGATACTAGTCCTCGCTCTACGAAGTACCTCTACCACCTACCGTAGACTGCAGAGCCCCCGCGCCTTCCCCACCATCGAGAAGCACACGACCTTCACACGCCTTCACACTGGCCACCACTCGATAACAAGCGGCTTGCGGCAGCTACGGGCACTCGCCCCTAGTGTACCACCATGGCGGAAGGATCTAGACTGCGGGCGGCATTCACGCTGGTGAAGAACCTCGCCCTCGCAGCGCTCCTCTATGCGGCAATCTATGGCATAATAAACTTGGTGAGCGACCCCAGCGTCGCTGCAAGAGGGAAGATTGGCATCCCCGGCTTCCTGAACAAGGCTGGGCCCACAGAGCTGATCAAGAGCTCAAAGTCAGGCGTGCAAGTCAAGTTTGCCGGCACCGACAAGCCCGTTACTATTAACCCCCACGCAAACGTCTTCAACCGGCCCGTGACCGCTGTCAAGGTCAAGGACGACTACCTGGGCCCGCGCCCGCACGTCGACACCGAGGCCAATCTGAACATGCTGGTGGAGGAGTGCCGGGGCTCGTATGAGGGGATCGAGAAGATGCGCAAGCCGTTCGACTGCTTGAAGTTCTTCGCAGAGGGCGAGGATAAATACTACAGCCTGCCCAAGGAGGCTGAGCGGGCAAGCCAGCGGGATCCCCGCAAGGAGGACTGCGTGGACGCCGACGGACATGGAAAGACGCTCGCGAAATACACGTCGCTGAAGGAAGCAATACCAGCCAATGGGTCGCACATCGGCACATGTCCAGGCCCCATCATCCCATACCACGTCTACTGGACTGGCCCGGCCACCTGGCGTGTCGAGGTTTTCATTAAGAGTTACCTGTACACCCAGAACCTGGCGTGCTCACGCCTGTGGCTATGGCTCGACAGCGACCGGAACCCAAAAGCCGTGGAGAACATGCTCAACAAGGACGCCCTCTTCGCTCGCTTCCTGCCGCTCGTCGACCGTGGAGACATCATACTCAAGAGCTGGAAGTTTCCCAAGCGAATTCCCATGCCAAAAGACGAGGAGGACAAGAATGGCTTCGGATACTACTCGAAGCCTGGCGCACCAAATGCGTTGGGAGAGCGGGCTGTGGCTGACAACATGATCGAAGACAAGACTGGTCAGCAATGGCTGGTCCTTACGCCAAAGCAGATGACCTTCCTGCCAGTTGCTGTGTCAGATGCTGTGCGCTTCATTGTTCTCCACATCTACGGCGGTTCATACTATGACATGGACGTGCTCATGCTCCGGGATATGCGCCCGCTGCTGTTGCCTAAAGAACACGCTTTTGCCGAGCGATGGGCTGCCCACCCTAACCCTGGCGAGTACAACACCGCCATCATGTCGTTGGGAGCCAACACATCAATTTCATCGTACCTGCTGTATGGCGGCATTCGAATGGGCGTCAACTTCCACCCCCGGGTACTAGGTCGCATGGCATGGAAAGACGGGCGCGATCTAGAGTTCAAAATGTTCGAAACCGCCGCCTTTGACCCTATCTGGACCGAGTTCAACTGGGACCGCGAAGGCCGCTGCACCGTGCCCTGTCTCCGCGACTACGGCGCAGTTTTCAAGGGCAAAGCCGGCGCCATCAAAGACGAGTGGGAAAGCTACGACGGCCCGCAACTCGAACGCATCCACCTCGAAGAGCCACCGCAAAAGGAACTCAAAGCACGTGCACACGAAGACGACGACCTAGCAAAACCCGCCGACAAGAACGCGCATGCCGACTCCTTCCAAGCCACCGTCGACGAAGAGACTGAGCTGCGCAACCAAGGCGTCGTGTCGAATTACATACTCGCCGAAGACAAATTCCCACCCAACAACCGCACGCTCGAGAACTTTTTCCGCGGCGCATGGACATACCACATCCACAACCAAGTACGTTTCCCTCATCAATCACCCCTGCACTGTCATTTTCACGTGTCACCCACGTTACGTTGCATTGCGCTAAGCCCTACCCTCGCCCCCGCACCACCTATCCAATCACGTATAGTCCCACTAACACTAGTCCCGCAGTGGCTCAAGCACCCCGAACCCTCGAGTTGGCTCTCTGTCCTCGAACACGCGCAGGACGGCTATTTCGCTGGCTCACGAATGAATCCGTACGGCGAGAAGTGGACGGGACCTGAGTTGGCGCCGTATAATCACTGGCCGGAACTTGTTTGAGGCGTACGGGGATGAATGACAAGACCCCCCTTTTTGGATTCGTTGGGCGGTAAGCCTGATGAGATGAAGGTTGTCGTGTCGCGGAGGATACGTTGAGATGACGTTTGATCCGCGGGAGTTGGGCTGATGCGGAGCGTGAGAGACTCGGTTTGGCCATCGCCAGCCGGAATTCGACACACTGGAACCTGACAACACATTACAGCGTCGATATATCCAGGCGCCACCTCACCCGCCTCCTACCACATTCTATCATTTCACCCACATATTTGCGGCATAGTACATATACACCCACTTGTACCCAGGCGTTTCAGGCGTTACATGACATCTTTTTCTCTTTACCTTCGCTTTTTGCCTTTTCACAACGCTGTGTTTATATTCCCTGACCCTCGCTTTGGCTTCTGAGCTTGAGGATTTCTTGTTTTATGCTGTGGAATTTTAGGGGCTGTTTGTTGGTTCGGTTCGTGTGCATTATGTGTTGGGTTGGCGAAAGAGGGTGCATGTGTGGGGGGAAAAGGGGAAGGGGATGGGGGTGTGCATATAGTATCATGAACGAGAGATGAAAGATTCAATGGTCCAAGAATTTCGTCGTGGATTTACTTCTCCCCTGACCAGGAATCTAGTGATTTGATACACTTTCTCTATGTTTGAGCTCCTGAGAACGACCATGGCAACTTCCTCCTTTCCCCATCTTACATGAAACCTTATAAATCTATCAATGGCTCATCCACAACTTTTTGCTGCTGCGGTAATTGATTCTGCGGCGCAGACGGGAAACTCTCGGGCCCGTATCCGCCTGTCGCGTACGGCGCGGGCTGCCACGCTTGACTCGGAGGCTGTTGCTGCTGTTGTTGGGGCGGTTGCTGCCATTGTTGAGGTGGAGCTTGCTGATGCGGTACTTGTTGCTGTGGAGGAGCTTGTTGTTGCGGCGCGCCATCTTGTCTGGGGTATGGGGGGTTTTGCCATGCACCAGCTGGTTGTGTGGGCGGCGAGATCGGAGTCTGTTGTGGAGTGGCGTGATTGTACATCTGCGGTGACGGAGGATTTTGTTGTTGTGACGTGAAGCTCTGTGCGCGCTGTATGGCGGGTTGAGAAGGTTGTACTGCATTCTCGCCGTAGTAGAAGGATGCGCTCTCAGCGTCGGAGACGGTCGACGGTGGTGCTTGGGGTGGATACGAGGTTTGTTGCGGTGGGTATTGTTGGCTTGGGATTTGTCGCTGGAGCTGTGGTGATGTCTGTTGTTGATAGGGAGCGCTCGTTGGCGGTTGGGACAGATTTGGATAGGGCTGCGCGGGTTGTTGGGGTGGGGGTTGCGGTGCGTGTGATTGTGCAGGGGCACGTTGGTCGTATTGTGGGTATGGCTGCTGAGGCGTGGACTGGTATCCACCACCGTAATGTGACTGCGGTCGCGCATAGGGATCGCTCGAGTAGTAGTTCTCGCCGGCTAGACCGTTGGAGGCGGTGGACCGTATGCTTGGGTAAAGATTCGAGGCGGGTCGTTGTGCGGAAGCTGGAAGGCCGTACATGGCGCTGGATTGACTGTAGGTGCTGGACAGTCTCTCCTCGAGCATGCGATCGTAGTAGCGTACGACAGAGGAGAGTTTTGCGTGCAGATCGAGTAGTGTGTCTGCGAGAATTAGTACCTTGGCATAGCTGGAAGAATGGTCGTCTTACCATGCTTGCTCATAGTCTCGCCATACGTCCGTGCAAGTTTCGGTCGCAGTTTGCCAATGCTCTCGTACAGCTCCTGTATCTGCGGTTCCCGTAGAATTGTGCCTGGTGCCTGATGTTGCAATCGATCGACAAGGGTGGAGAAGAGGTTGATGTTCTCAGCTTCCACTGGCGTCAGTTCGTAATCATTCTTCGGCGCTACAAAAGGTCTCGATGAATCCACGTTTGCAGCCTGCTGCTTGAATGTGACAGCGTACTTGCTCTTCTGCTCTTCCATGTCCGCTAGGGAGGCAGCAATGGCAGCCGCGAGGTCTGGGTCATCTTCTTCCTTTGTCTGCTTCTTGGATGCACCGTTCGTGCTAGGCTTTGGCTTTGACTGTAGTTGCGACTGCGGCACATACCCCGACGAGCCGCTGCCCTTTGCATCCTCCAAGCTCATCTCGAGGGCGCGCTTCAAGTCGGCATCGAAGCCATCGTCTGAGCGCTCTACGCGCGCACTTCGGGGCTCCATCGACCCCTGATATAGCGTCTTGTGTTGGTTCGGACTGTCAAAGGGTTTCGGTGCAGAGATGCCGCGGGAGCGTATGGTCAGCTTCTCGTGGCAGCCATCGTCGACACGCACGGGGTCCATGATGCCGAGATGTGGTAGAGGTATGTTGTTGCTCGAGCAGGCGCCGCAGAAGACGTTTCCGCAGTTGCGGCAGTGGTGCTTGCGGTTGGTGAAGGTGAAGGCGTTGCGGCATCGCATGCAGACGTCGGAGTCGGACCACTCGGGAGGCTATTGATGTTAGCTCAAAAACAGTAACACGGCGTGATAGACGTACTGCGCTGCTGTCGAGCATGCTGCTGGCGATTTCCTCCCTGGGCGGAAAGTGGAAGCCTTCTCGCTGCAGGCTACGGTAGACGTCGCCCAGGTAGCTCAGGCTGTGGCGCCCCTCGGCAGCAGTGGCCCACGACTGTATCAGCTCCAGCATCTTGTTCTTGACGTCGTGGTTGGGCGCGATGTTCGAGGGCGCCTTGAGCAGCGATGTGAGGTTGTCGAGGAACTCGCGCGAAGCAATCTCTTGGATGAAGTGTGAGCCGCCGTTCTTGACGCATGTGTCTGTGAGCTGGGCTTGTTAGTATATATTAGCACCCAGTGTGCATTCATATGCCTACATTCAGGGTCGCCAGCTGGACGTTAGGGTTCTTGTGGCCTATGCGCTTCTTGAGCGAGCGCATAGCATCTTTAGGCTGCACCGTCTTGGAGCGAATTACGTCGGATATCTCGAGGTTCAGCGGCATGTCCTCTCTGTATAGTGTCAGTACCTCATACTACAGCTAGCAATATGCGCGAGGCTCCACGTACAAGCTCGACGAGGTGGCGCGCTCGACCTGCTCGTCGAAGGCGCCGTTGGTGGACGACCCGAACCATCCCGCCATGTTGTCGTGATTCCGTATGTGGTGCTTCTTTCTTTCGGATAGTCGAGGTGTTTGAGGGAAGTCGATAGCGTTGTGAGGTAGCGCAGAGCCCCGTAGTGTATGCGCGCGGTGCAGGCTGATGGTGGTGTGCTGTGCTTAGTAGCAACACTGCCTAGCAGTCGACGTGCTTAGCGGCGGCGGGTCGTCATCGTCTCGGTCAATGTGGAGCAGAACCCTGCACCGTCAATAACGTCTCAAGCACCCAACTCTCCCGCCGCGTCACCCTTCACGCCGACCTGGTCTTCACCTAGAAAAGGTGCGACTCCGTCATCAGTACTCACCCCGGGCATTCCACCTTTTGCCGCCATCACACCAAGACTACGACCACGCTTCACCCCGCGACACCGCCGACAGCGCATACGAATCCTCCACACATACATCACAGTCGCATACCTGCCCGCCCACCCACATGACTATGCGCGACCGGCCCGACATATAGACCGCAGACATGAGCGCAGCGGCTCCTCTGCCCCCCCCAGGACCTGCTGTCCCCCACATAATGAATACCCACGCCTACACCAACGGCACACACAGCAATGGCGGCGACGGCCGGGGAGGCAGCGATGCAGGCGGCGGACGGGGATCTGGTGGCGGCTATCCGCCCATCGCTGAGATTGTCGCCTCTGCCTCGGAGACGGTCGAGGCGCTCAAGAACCACTCGGTAGGCCCAGACTGATGGCATGCTCGAAGTCTTGCTAACAACGCATAGATCAAGCACATTCTAGATAAAGGGCGGGAGCACTTCAACAGTGCAAAGATCAGTCTCAAAAACCGGGCGTCTCCAATAGCCGGCGCGTACTGGGACTATCTCGTCGCCTATACCCTCATTGTCGAGACCATACCACGGCACCGCGATTTCTATGAAAAGGTCCAGGGCAGCCGCAGCCAGGTACACCGCGATTTCGGCGAGCTGGTGAAGGAGATTACGACCAGCGAGTCGCAGTTCATGCGCATCAAGGACATCATCAAGAACGACAATATGAGGAACGGCGCGCAGCACACTAGATCCGCACCTACCACCTCGTTCGTGGCTTCCAGGCCCAGCTCTCGAAACGGCGCAAACATCGCGAGACGAGACAACGAGCTCATGCTACCGGACGTCCCCACTTCTCCACCAAGTACGCAAGAGCCACGAAGGAAGCCCGTAGTGGCGCCAAAACCCCAAAATCTACACGGCCGAGCGGTACACCAGAGCTCGTCGTCCGTCAGTCATACCGCCGATCTGACTCAGCGTTTTGCGAACCTCCGCGGACTTGACGGGACCATGTCTTCACGCTCAAGTCAGGACCTGTCCGTCAAGATGCCCGTGCCCACAGACTACCATGGACCAGGTCGACCCATTGGACCCCGGGACATGCCACCTCCGCCTCTCAGTATGCCGCCACATCCACCAAAGCTCCCACTGAACACGCAATTCGCCGCCTCATTCCCAAAAGAGCCGAGTCCCACATACAGTCCGGCTCGCAACATCTCCGGGCCCGCTAGCATCAACCCACCAAGAAGCACGCCCAGGAGCATGAACGGTACTGGAGGGCGTAGCAATTCAATAGCTGCCTCCAGCATATCGAACTTTGCACCCAACGCAAATGGCGTCTCTGGCTCATACTTCCCAGCCCAACAACAACCGAGCCGAGAACAGCCTACAAGAGCCCGGTCCGCCAGTAAGACCGTGGAGCTGGAGATCGACCCAGATAAGCTGTATGACTACATCCGCATGTTCAAGGTGCTCCTCATCGACGTGCGGACCAGGACCGACTTTGATGCCGGACACATCTTCGCAAGCAACATCATGTGTATCGAGCCCGAAACTTTACGAGAGGGCTACTCTGCCGATCAACTGCAAGACCGCTTGGTTATCTCCCCAGAGGAAGAAGTCGGCATGTTCGATAGGCGGGATCAGTATGACGTGGTGGTGTATTACGACGAGTCGACGCCTGATGTAACCTTCCTCTCCAGACACGACCGGAATGATGTCGAGACCGCGCTGAAATGTCTCTTCGACACATTGCACGAGTTCAATACCGAGAAGCCGCTGAAGCGGCCACCAATTCTTTTGAAGGGCGGTCTGGATGCATGGGTCGACATTGTTGGTCCTCAGGGCCTGAAGATGTCGACTACATCTGCATTGGCAGTCGGCGGCCAGACCAGATCTCGGGCTCTTCGGCGGTCACCTGCAATGACTCACACCAGCCGAATCAACCTCCAAAAGCGACGTAGGCGAGAATTTGTTCCGATGGACGCAGAAGAAGAAGCAAAATGGCGCGAGGAGGCACGAAAAGGCAGAGCTGTTGTAGATCACCCAGAGCTTGATGGCGGCCAAGAGGAGCCAGAGTCACCGTTTTATCGCACAACGGAAGACTTTCTGCGGCGCTATCCCGATGTCGAGGCAGAACAGTCGATGATGTATCCGCTATCAAGGCCGCCGTCTGGCAGTCAATACGTCGCGCCAGCCATCCCAGTCGCGCCATCGCGGCCAGCTCCGTCTGTACCTCGCGTGAACTATGGCGGCGCTCATGAACGTTCAGTTTCAGTCCAAGGCCGTGGCGCCCAACCTCCCGTTTACTTTGCGCAGCCGCGTATGCCCAACATCAAGATGCACAGGACTGGACTCATGAATTTCGGAGTCACATGTTACATGAACTCTGTCCTGCAGTGTCTGAGCGGTCACCTGCTACTTTCGGATCTGTTCCTCACTGGACGATTCCAAACAAGTCTGCAAAAGAGTAATTGGAAAGGTACCAAGGGTATTCTACCTGAAGCTTACGCGACGCTGCTATCGAACCTGTACAAGGGAGACATCAACTCTGTGCGACCCAGCACCTTCCGAGTCAGTCAATCCCACCATCCACGCTATAGTGCTGACCAATTCCAGCGTATCTGTGCACATTTCAACTCGCAGTGGGGCATCGACGATCAGCAAGACGCCAAGGAGTTTCTCGAGTTTGTTCTCGATTTCCTTCATGAAGATCTAAACGTCAACTGGAGCAAAGCGCCGCTCCGCGCTCTCAGCGAAAAAGAAGAGCTTTTACGAGAGCAATTCCCAAGGCAGTACGCCGCCAAAATCGAATGGGGACGATACCTGCATCGCGACTCGTCAGTCATCGGAGGCATGTTTGCCGGGCAGCACGCATCACAACTCACCTGCCAGAGCTGTTACTTTACGAGCACAACCTACGAAGCCTTCTGGAGTCTCAGTCTCGAAATTCCGAATGTCGAGTCTTGCGACCTGCGCGACTGCCTCCGCTCCTACTGCTCCGCCGAACGCCTCGCTGGTGATGAACTCTGGCGCTGCCCTCGCTGCAAGAAGGACCGCGAGGCTATGAAGAAGATCACAATCACACGCGCACCCGACACCCTCGTCGTGCACTTTAAGCGCTTCAGCGCATCGCGCGGCGAGTCAGCCCGTAAGATTCGCACACCTGTCAATTTCCCGCTCAAGACGCTCGATATGGGCCCGTTCATGGAGCCGGCCATGACGCCCAAAGATGAAGACTACGTTGTGCGAAAGGCACACGATGGCGCAGCGCAATTGGCTGAACTGAAGGCGGATCCGACCATGAACGGCCCGTTCCAGTATAATGCTTATGCAGTCATATGGCACATTGGAGCAACGCTGGGGAGCGGGCACTACATCGCCTTCGTCAAAGACAAGTCCAAAAATTGCTGGCGACACTTCAACGACGACAAAGTGACAGATTTCGATCCCGTCAATCTCCCACCCAACAATCGACTGCAGAACGAGAAGGCGTATATCGTGTTTTATGAGAGGGAGAGGGTTGCTGGTGGTACTTTTTGAGCTTGTGCTTTTGGTCCTGGCTGTTACTTTTGTATGTGCATGAGCGATATGGTGATTTGCTCTTTCTATTCGTTGTATACCACATTTAGTCTGTCTGTACGGGGTTTTGTGTAGATTGGCGTTTTCGATTGGATGGATTTGCTGCTGTCAAGGTGCGGCATGGGATGGCGTACGCATAGCGTTGGATGCCTGTATATAGGAATATCGACTTCAACATTTTTCTGGTCATCTTCGGCTGCATATTGAAAACCCTTCACTGGCATGCTGTTGAACAGCACTTTGGTATGACGACGCTAACGCTAGTTCCGAAGATCGGCCCGCAGGTGCTAAAATTGTTTATCTTATCGCGACTCTCCGCACTTTCCAAACATTGTGAATCCAGTCATTGACTCTTCGCAACACACTGAATACATTCAAAACAGCAATCATGTCAAAAGGACGCGTCTGCTTGGCCTACTCTGGTATGTAACCCTCATTGTTTTCGAGTCAAATACATCTTCCACTCCTCATGCATCGTTCACAACAAACAAACATTCACTGACCTGACTCACAGGCGGTCTCGATACCTCTACCATCCTCAAATGGCTGATTGGTACGGCAGACATTGCAATTGTTACCAGATATCAAACTAACAACCTCTAAGAGGAAGGATATGAGGTCGTGTGCTTCCTCGCCAACGTGGGCCAGGAGGAGCCGTGGGACGAGGTGGAGAAGAAGGCGCTCAAGATTGGCGCGCTGAAGATGGTCATTCTCGACCTGCAGAAGGAGTTCGTCGAGGAGCTGTGCTTCCGCGCCGTGCAGTGTAACGCCTCCTACGAGGGCCGCTACCTGCTGGGCACCTCTCTTGCCCGCCCTGTCATCGCCCGCGCCCAGATCCGCGTCGCTCAGCAAGAGGGCTGTGGCTTCGTCTCGCATGGCTGCACCGGCAAGGGCAACGACCAGGTCCGCTTCGAGCTGGCCTTCTACACACTGCAGCCCACCATCAAGGTCATTGCGCCGTGGAGGCTGCCCGAGTTCTGCGACCGCTTCAAGGGCAGGCAGGATCTGCTGGACTATGCCGAGCAGCACGGCATTCCCGTCACCTCGACAAAGGCGAAACCGTGGTCCATGGACGCCAACCTGGCTCACTGCAGCTACGAAGCTGGTACAACAACCCGACCCTCTACTCTGCACCGAGCTAACAACCCCAGGCATCCTCGAAGACCCCGACATCTCTCCGCCCGACGACATGTGGACCATGACCCAGTCCCCCCTCTCCGCGCCCAACGACCCCACCAACATCACCGTGCACTTCGAAAAGGGCATCCCCGTCAAAGTGGTCACGCCCGACAAGACCTACACCGACAGCGTCGAGCTCTTCACCGCACTCAACAAGCTAGGCTTCACCCACGGCATCGGCCGCATTGACATCGTCGAAAACCGCTTCATCGGCCTCAAATCCCGCGGCTGCTACGACTCACCCGCCATGACCATCCTCCGCCTCGCGCATCTCGACCTCGAAGGCCTCGTCATGGACGCCGCCGTGCGCTCCCTCCGCGACCAATTCGTGTCCCACAACTGGAGCTACCAGCTCTACAACGGCATGTACTTCAGCCCGGAGCGCGAGTTCGTCGAGAACAGCCTGCTGTTCAGCCAGCGCCGCGTCAACGGCGAGGTGCGTCTCAGCTTGTACAAGGGCAATGCGTATGTGCTGGGGCGTAGCAGCGCGACGGAGAAGCTGTACAGCGAGGAGGAGGCGAGTATGGATACGCTGGATAACTTTAGCCCGATGGATACGACGGGCTTTATCGCGATTCAGAGTATTAGGCTTAAGAAGTATGGGCTGCAGAAGGCGGAGGAAGGGGCGAATATGAGTCGCGCTTAGAGGGGTGCGTGCTGCGGTGCGATGGCATGATGGGATGCTCGGAAGAGAAGATAGTGGTACAAAATGGGCGTGTCAGAAATGCAAATCGATAGGATATCCTCAGGCTCCTCAGTCTGCGCAACCATGAAGGAATAATAACAGCACGTAGCCAATCCCCCTCCCTTCCAATGCGCGAATGACCTTTCCATGCACCCAGCCCATACTGTCATTGGACGAGAGCGTAGTACATGTCAAGGCAATTGAGCGCCATCATAGTCGTACCTGCGTTGGCTTGTCTCGTCATTGGATGGACTGGAGCTACCAGATCCAGGCGCTGGCTCGCACGACATGTTGAGATGAACTATTGATCTGCCGTGGAGCTTCAGGACTGCCATGGCCTGATCAACAATACCCTCGGTTAACGGCGTTGGGGTGCGTACATAAAGGGTGTTTGAAATATCCCTTGCTTGCATTTCCTTTCGCACCTTAACAAAAGTTCTTTGGACTTCCATCCCAACGACAACGACCACGACAATAAAAACGACATCTCGCCATGTTCCCCAACACCCTCCTAATTCTCTCCATCCTATCATGCGCCATTTCTTTCCCGGTCGAAACAATTACACACTCAACAACACTCTCCTCAGGCCACACAATCCACAACCTCGCCTTCCGCGGCCCCGGGCTCTACATCGCCTCCTTCAACAACTTAGGCGTCGCGAGCGTGGAATTTACGCCTATTACTTCTCTTTCTGTTTCCAACGCCGGGGCTCCTTCCAGGGACGTGGTAGATTCCGATGGTGTCCCAGCCAATGTGGATGATGTGGGACTAGTAACCGAGAGTGAGAAGAGAAGCGCACTCATCGAACATGCGAATTGTTATAATCAGCAGCCGTCATCGAACGTCACGGAGTTAGATATGGCGAATGAGATTGCGGCGGGGGGTGTGGAGGGGTATCAGGGGGGAGAGTTTAGGAAGGAGCAGTGGGTTTGGGTACGTTCTTTTACTTTTCTTCCACATCTTACCCCAACCCTTACCCACTGCACCAATCCCCATCTACCCTCTTCTCTTTACCCACTTCCTTCGCTCGTTTCGCTCACTAACCCAACACTCACAGGTCTTCCTCCACACCTCAACTTCCTTCATCTGCAACATCCAAGCCAACCGTCTCACTTACTCTATGATCATTTCAGCGCACGACAGGGTGAGTAAGTCGTGTGGGAGGGCCGCGTATGGGGATGATTGGATGAAGGACTTTGGGGGGGAAGAGAGGTTAG
>Ga0265797_10006401_pt1 | contig 16635 bp, 11 predicted proteins | sample P2T30metagenome_FD_192433 | JGI IMG/M metagenome (GOLD analysis project Ga0265797, IMG submission 192433) | Plant litter microbial communities from East Loma Ridge, Irvine, California - P2 T30 | ecosystem: Environmental > Terrestrial > Plant litter > Unclassified | place: USA: California...
TGGCAGCCTGTTATGCTGAATCGACGGGCCGGAATTACGTGAATTTTAAAGGCCTCTGGGTCGGTAGCGGACGATACAATAGGTCCATAATCGGGCCAGAAGCGGACGTCTAAGCAGTTACGCAAAGTTTCGATTCACCCACTTCGTTGTAGGTGTTGACACAATGAAAGACGTTCTGGCTCTTCCTACTTTTATCCTTGCCCTCTGCTCATTCGTTATCTCCGTCTGGACCGCCTATAAGATAGGTCGACTGGATTTTGAACGAAGGCGCCAAGACTTCCTTACTCGTTGCGCCGATTTTCAGTCGGAATGTCGGGCAAAGATTTATGAACTTGAACTCCTTCAAAGCCGACTTGATCCTCTTCAAAATCCGGGATCGTATCCATTCAACAACGAAGAGATGAGGGAAAAATGGGAGGAATGCCGTGAAAGATTAGTCCTGCGTATAGATGGGCTAAGTAATGTTATCAAGATTGATGAGGCGTTGGTTTTCCGTGTTGAACACTTGCCTCGGGGCCTACGGTGGCGTGTCGAAATAGAAGAATTAGTCGGTGGAGAAGAAAGAAACCATAGAGCAATTCTCGATCGTCATTGGAAGCTCATGCTTTCTGAGTGGGAAGCTGAGGTCGCTAAGATTGAAAAATTTTAGGTTGGCAACTTTCAATATTGATTCCAGCGACCGGTGGCAACGAGACGCGCGCATTCACAGCAATTACAGACTGCATCTTGAGTGGACGTTTGATCGCAGTACTCAACACGGCAAGCAGCTGGCAGACTTTCGGGTTTAAGCCCAACGTCGTAGTGATACTCAGCTGCTACCGGTAACCGGCAGAGGGCCAATGCTGGTCTGCTATCGGCTAACAGGGGACTGTCGCAACCACATAGACAAGCCATGCAGGAGCTTGGTGCGTTGGCAAGCTCGGCGCTGCGACTTCGCTACCTCGCGGATACCGCTGTTTGGGCCCATTCCTCCTTTTGCCAACCTCTCGCTGCAGCGCCGCAGTATCTCCGCTAATTCGCCTTTCTCGGCGCCTTGTAATAACCTTCGCGGCTGATCGGTTCCGGGGCATTGGCGATCTCATAGGCCAGCACGGCAATCGCGACGGCTGAATATTGCTGCGCGGCGCGGTAGGGCAACACATTTTCATAGGTGTCCAGCACGGTATGGTGCACGCGGCCGTAATTGAAGTCGCTGAGCACCGAAAATCTTGGTGTTGGCACCCGGTTGGCGCTGAACACAGCGTCGTCGCTGCCACTTGCCGACTTCATTGCCTTGTCCGGGTCGCGCTGCTCATCATTGATCATCGTGGCGAAACCGAAGTTCGGATGCACGCCCTCAAGTGCCTGTTCAACCCTCGCCAGTGGGGCCTTCCAGGCCGACGGAACGGTCAGTCCTATTACAGCGCCGGGACGGCCGTCGCGGTTGAGCATCATGACAATATCTTTCATGGTGCCTGAATGCCTGTCCGCGAACGCGAAGGAGCCCTTGCGCCCGATCTCTTCGCCCGCAAAGGCTGCCATCATGATGGTGCGGCGTGGTTTGACGCCAGACTTGGCGAGCAGGCGCATGGCCTCCATCATGATCGCGACGTTGCTGCCGTTGTCAGCCGCGCCGGTGCCACCGTCGAAGCTGTCGAGGTGGGCGCCTAGTAGGACGATCTCTTCCGGCTTGGCGCTGCCGGGAACGGTGGCGACGACATTGTGGTACGTGACCGGGCCCGGGTAAAAGCCGTTGCGGATATCGAATGCCAGCGTCACCGGCGTGCCTGCCGTGACGCGTTGGCGGATGTCCGCATACTGGGCCGCGGCCAACTTAATGTCGGGCATGGTCGGAAGCGCGTCCCATGTGGCCGGCGCACCTGATGCGGCGTACAGCGGTTCTTCTCCTGACTGGATAGTGCCGAGGGCGCCGGCTTCCATCAGTGCCTTCATGATCGCCCTCGGCTTGTAGGTGTACTCGCCATCGCGGCCGGTGCCGCCGCTTTCTCCGCCAATCAATACCCATTTGCCTTTGAACTGGGCAGCGCGCTTGCTGGCTTCCTCAAGCGTTGCGGGTCCCAGCACGGCATCGGCCAGCTGCATGCCCCTGGTGCCGGCTGTGAATGCAGGGGTGGCGATGCGCAGTGCCTGCTGCTGCGGAGCGACCATGTAAGCGGACGACGGCCCCCGGTTGAATCCCACGGATAGGCTGCCGGCGTCTTCCAGCACCGCCTGCACGCCCCACTGTTGCAATTGGCTGCGCGTCCATTGCGCGGCGTGGGTGTAGGTGTCGCTGCCGGTCATGCGGCCTCCGAAGCGATTGCTCAGAATATCGAGCCAGTCCATCGCGCGCGGTTCGCTCATTCCCAACGCGACGATGCGCTTTACCACCGGATCTGCCGAGGGCGATGGCGACCAGGTCAGTGCAGCCTCCGTGCCGGATAGCGTATTGATGAACGCCGCCAGCGTGCCTTGCGTCTGCGCCGCCAGCGCGGCGTCAAGCTTGGCGGTGCGGTACTGAGGGTGCTTGCGCAACAGATTCTGGTACGTAGTGAGAACGCCCTCCATACCTGCCAGTTCACTTGCTTTCTGCTGGTCTGCGAGCTCAGGATGCGCGATCTGGGCTGCCATGGCGCTGGCCATGTATTGGAAATCGAGCGCATCGCGCACGGCCGGCTTCGATGCGATCGTCAGCCAGCCGTCCACCACGCCGGGGTTGAGCGTCAGGTCGGGCACTTCCTGGACCCATTGCCGCAGCCATGCGCCGTCACGCGCTTCGGTTGCTTGGGGATCGATGCGTGCCGCTTGCGCAAGTTCGACTACGCGCTCGCGTTCCTCGGCTGTGGCGGGCCCGCGTTCGGCTTGGGGTGCCTGGACTGCGCCTCGAGGCGGGGCGACGTAGGCTGACTTTAACCGAGCACCAGTGATCGGTTTCGGTTCGTTTTCATCGGTCTCGACGAGCCGCTCGCCGACCAATCGATCACCGGCGGCACGCAAGGTCCAGCGTATGCTGACCTCGACACTGGTTTCCTTGCCACCCCGCCCCGAGCTTGTGCGCTTGCCAGTGTGCCGGAAGACGGCGCCGGCCGCGCTGGTCTCGCCCTTGACCTGCCTGGTTGAGGTGAGCTGGCCCCGTTCGTCAAGCCAGGAGATTGTCGCGGTCGGCACAGTGCCATCGTAAGTAACGTGGAGGATGCCTTTGTCGATCAGGTCTACCTCGGTTCCGTTGATGCTGGTAGTCCCGGTGGCGGTCTGGAATTCCCAATGGCCGCGCAGTACCTCTGACTGGGCATGGAGCGCGCCAGAAAGGCCAGCCACGGACAGGAACACGGCAGTATGTAAGGCATGACGCGGCAGGTTCATGGTTCTTTCTGATTGGTGGGTCGAGAGAGTGCAGAATTGTATTGTTCACCAGGTTGTAATGGTGGCAATTCCGATAGTCTGTCGAATATGCCTCCTGAAGTGCAAAAAACGCGCACCGATGGCCTGACTGGTCGTTTCGGTCAGTCCATATACAGTTCAGCACTTTGCGCCCGCTACCGGGCCACAAGCGGACGCCAATACCGTCTGCTAATAAGCGCTGTTCAGCAGGTAGGCGCGAGCCACGGCCGACGGGCATTTCAGGCGGTGTTGGGCCGCCTCCACATTCAACAGGACAACGCCTTTAAATGAAAATGGGAAAGCATTTCGGGTGCTATCCTAATCTATTCATTTTATTAACACAGTCTGTGTGCCTTGAGGGCAGGCGGGCGCCCCTTTCCCATGACAATGCACGCCCAAGCCAGGTTCCAATGGAATCTTTTCATGTCATGCATGTTCATGACCTTGCTTGTACTGGATCTGTTGGCGTTCGCTAACTGGCGCAGTGCATTTTCTCCCGACCATGCCGGCTCGCTGGCCGCTACCTTCGGTCCCGCGCACGATAGGCGCAGCGTGATCCTGGATCTTGAAGCACGCTCTCCATTGGTGGCGGCAGGCGCTAAAGTGGGCGATGAGCTAAGCTTCGATCGCGCCAGCGACGCCTACCGGATACTCGGCTTGGGCGAAACCGTCAACGTCACGTTGTACGCTCCGGCTGGTTCGCGCGCCCTGACTCTGAGCCCCGTGCAGGAGCGCGTCGTTGCAAAGGCGCCAGTCGCCTATGCCGCTGGCTTCCTGGCGCAGGGCCTGTGCACCTTGTTCGCGCTGGTGCTGTCCTTGACGATCGCGCTGCGGCGCCCCGAGAGCGGCGCCTTGCGAGCGCTGTCGATCGGGCTGCTGGCCGACAGCTTGGATTTTGCTGCGTTCTACCTGCCGGGCAGCGCCGTACAGGACGCGCTCATCCACTATGTGCGCCCGCCGCTGATCTTATTCTGCGTGCTCGCCGGCCTGTATTTTGCGCTGAGCTTGCCCGATAGCCGTCCGCTGATGCGGCTAAGGGGCCTCAGGATCGCTTTCTGGGCCTTCGCATTGGTAATGGCGGGCCTCGCTGCGGCTACAATCGTCGACCGTACCGGTGGGCTGACTCCCGCGCTGTTCATTTTCTTGAAACAGGTGCGTAACGTCGTCCTCATGGGTTGCTTTTCGCTGACGCTGATCGCCTTGTGCGCGGCATGGCGGCGGAGCGAAGGGATCGATCGCCACCGGCTGGCATGGATCGCAGCCTGCTTCGGCATCGCGAACGTGTACTACTTCATGACCAACTATGTGGCACTGTTTAATCTCATGTCCGAGCGCTACCTGGACATCTACGGCTCGCTGGCAACGACCGGTGCCTACGCCGGGCTCGCCTACGCCGTGTTGCGCCACCGTTTGTTCAACTTCTCGTTCGCCGTCAACCGCACGCTCGTCTTCACCGTTACCAGCCTGCTGATGTTCCTGGCTTTCTGGCTGATTGAACAGTTGGTGCACAGGCTTGTCCACTTCGATGCCGTAGAAAACAATGCCATGCTCGGCGGTGCGATTGCGTTCGCCCTGTTCTTTGCATTCAATCGCCTGCACCATCGCGTCGATCACTGGATCGAGCACCTATTCTTCCGCCAGTGGCGCGCAAGTGAGTCGGACTTGCGCACCTTCGTGATGAAAGCCGCACATTTCATCGAGAGCGGGGCGCTAGTCGCCGCCTTCGGTGCGGCTCTGGATCGCTTCAGCAATGGCGCGGGACACGCCATTTACCTTTCCTCGCCAGCCGGCCACTTCGAGCGCGCGCACGGCAGCCTCGCCGACGCACCGGCGCTTCTCGAGGTCGACGACGACATCGCCGTCTCGCTGCGCACCAGCCATCAGGGGGTGGCGCTGACGGAGGCCGGCGCGGCTCATCAGGCCCAGCTGGCCCTGCCCATGCTACAGGGCGATAAGCTAAAAGGGATTGTGCTACTTGGCGCCAAACCGGAAGCGCAGGGCTACCGGCCCGACGAGCTGGCCGTCCTTGAATTCGCGGCGGCGCGGATCGGCCTGGATCTCAACCGCCTGCACGCGGCGCAGCTGACAGGGAGGTTGCGTCAGATCCAGCGCGAGCGCGAGCTGCAGCTTCAGGAACAGCGCCTTCTGCAACAGGAGCTCGACAGCGTCAAGCATGAGCGCGAGACGCTGCTGCTCGCGCTGTCGAAGGCCGGCACGTCCGCGTGAGAAATGCGGTGGGTATTGGTAACTTAATGAATTGGCACAACGAGCCCCAGAGTTCGGGGCGACAATGCGCCGACTCGGGGAACAAAGCGCTGCTGATTACATGCGACGTCGATGCAGAGGAAGAGATAGGGCAGGTGCTTCCAGCCCCAACGACATTAAGGCGTGCACATGGCTGTTTCCGCTGCATCAGCGATGCGTTGCGGCCTGGGTCGCTTCCACCATGGCGTGCCATGCTTGTACGCTTGGCCTTTCCAGCATGCGCGCATGCCAGGCATGGAGCGCGGTGAAATGCGCGGGTACCTCGAGTTTGACGATGGCGGCAAAAATGAATGCGCCAATGACCGTGATATCCGCCATCGAAAACGCTGCGCCTGCAACATAGTCCTGCGTTTTCAGCAGGTCATCGAAGTAGCCCATTGCGCGCAAGGCGCGGTCGCGCTGGCGAAGCCCCCAATCGGGATTCTGGTAAAGCTCGACCTTCGGCCCCAGCCCGGGCGTGGCGTGGTGAAAATAGAAGCTGATCGCATCGAGCAAGTCGAGTTCGGCGCGCCGGCTCATCATGTGGATGGTGGCCTTTTCGAGCGGCGTGGCGCCGGTCAGCGTCGGAGGGCCAGCGAAATTGTCCAGGTACGCCGTGATTGCCGTGCACTCGGCAATGAATGTTCCATCGGCGAGTTCGAGTACCGGCAAGGTGCCTGAGTAATTCTTCGCCAGGAATGCGGGCTCCTTGTGTTCGCCTTTCCAGAGATTGACCGATACGAAGCGCACCTGCGCTTGCAGGTTTTTTTCGGCGATGGCAATGCGTACCCGGGCTGGATAGGGGCCGTTGAACCAATCGTGGATCGCCATTGTTGGTGCAGAAGTCTCGTGCATGATGCGTCCTTTCGGAGGGCGGAATAATCGCGGCGCGCCCGCCATGTCGAATCAACACATGGCGGCCCGCGGCGAATCGGTAATGGATCAGGCGGCGCGCGCAGCGAGTTGCTGCAGCAGGACGTTGGCAGCGGCGGCTGACGAAGCTGGATTTTGTCCGGTAATCAGCTGGCCATCGGCGATGGCGTAAGACGCCCAGTCCCCGATGCGCTGGAACACAGCACCCTTTGCCTTCAGTTCATCCTCTACGAGGAAGGGCACGATGTCGGTCAGCTCGACCCCAGCCTCTTCGGTATTGGTAAAACCGGTCACCTGCTTGCCGCGCACCAGCGGCGAGCCGTCCGGATTTTTTACATGGCGCAGCACGCCAGGCGCATGGCAGACCAGCGCTACCGGCTTGTTCGCAGCGAGGAACGATTCGATCAGGGCGATCGAATTGGGATCTTCGGCCAGGTCCCATAAAGGGCCATGGCCGCCTGGATAAAACACGGCGTCGAAATCATCCTGACGCACGCTGTCCAGCCGTACGGTATCCGCGAGCTGGGCAGTGGCAGCGGCATCGGCCTCGAAGCGGCGCGTCAGTTCAGTCTGGAACGCGGGTTCATTGCTCTTGGGGTCGAGCGGAGGCTGGCCTCCGGCCGGCGATGCCAGCACGATGTTGGCGCCTGCTTCCTTGAACGCGTAATAGGGCGCTGCCAATTCTTCGAGCCAGAATCCGGTCTTGCGGCCGGTATTGCCGAGCGTGTCGTGGGAGGTGAGAACGATGAGGATATTCATGGCAATTCCTTAATTTAGTAGACCAGTCGTCTAGTGATGATTCAAAAAAAACGCTTCGGGTCGAAGCGCTTGAAACAGCCCGTTTAACGGGGCAGGTGCAGCAATTCTTTTGTCGACTGCATCGCGGCGTCGAACGGACTAGCGTCGCGCGTAATCTTGGCCATGACGCTGGCGCCCAGCCACAGCTGGTACAGGCTTTCCGCCACGGCGCGCGGATTGTCCACGGCGAGCGAAGCGCCGGCCACGCCGCGCGCGATGGCGTCTGCGAGGATGGCGACAATGCCCGAGGTTCCTTGTTTCAATGCCAGGCGCATCGGCTCCGACAGGTCCGCTACTTCCGCGCCCAGTTTCACGACCAGGCATTGTCCATCGCACTCGGCTTGCAGCTGATTCTTGCGCCACTGCTTGAAATACCGGATCAGTCCCTCGGGCAGCGTGGCAGGCGCGCCTTGCAAGCTGGCGTCGAGTTGGCCGAGGTAATCGGTGAAATACTTTTCCAGTAAGGCGACGCCGAACGCATCCTTGGACGCGAAGTAATAATAAAACGAGCCTTTCGGTACGCCGGCGCTGGTCAGGATTTCGGTCAGTCCCACTGCGGAGAATCCCTTGCCCGCCATAATGCGCTGGCCAACCGCGAGGATATGCTCGCGGACTTCGGTCGATTCGTTTGCGGTCGTTTTTGACATGGATTGATCTTAGAATAAATTAGACCGGTCGTCTACAACTATTTTTGTACGCGCCGAATCCCCTCGCATCGTTGCGCAGACCCAAGCGCCTTCATTCGCGGCGTTCGGCGATAATGATGAAGTGATAATGATGAGTTGATACAGCAGCAGCCCGGCGCAGCCGGATCACACACGCTGGCCGTGCAAGACCGGCCTTTCCCGCCTGCCTGGCGAGCAGGTCTTTTTTGAGAAGACTCGATGAAGCAAGCTTTTGTCCGATTGACCCTCGCCATGTGCGCAGCCGGCTTCGGCGTCGGCGCGCAGGCAGCCGCGCAGTCCGCCGATCCCTACACCCCGCAGGAATACGTCCAGTTCCAGCACGCCGACTGGACAAAAAACGCCACCATCTACCAGATCAACACGCGCCAGTTCACGCAGGAAGGCACATTCAAGGCGGCCACCGCCCAGCTGCCGCGCCTGAAGGAACTCGGCGTCGACATCCTGTGGCTGATGCCGATCCACCCGATCGGCGAACAGGAACGCAAGGGCAAGCTTGGCAGCCCCTACGCGGTGCGCGACTACCGCGCCGTGAACCCGGAATTCGGCACGCTGCAGGACTTCCGCGCCTTTGTCGACCGCGCCCACGCGCTGGGCATGCGCGTCATCATCGACTGGGTCGGCAACCACACGTCCTGGGACAACGTGCTGCGCACCAGCCATCCGGACTGGTACGCCAACGACAGCAGCGGCAAGCCGCGGCCGACGCCCTGGTTCGACTGGGACGACATCATCGACCTCGATTACAGCAAGCCGGCGCTGCGCCGCTACATGACGGAGTCAATGGTCTATTGGGTGCGCGAGACCGGCATCGACGGCTACCGCGTCGACGCGGCCGGCCTGGTGCCGCAGGACTTCTGGGACAACGCCAGCCGCGAACTGCGTGCCATCAAACCTGTCTTCATGCTGGCCGAGTGGGAGAGCCGCGACATGCACCGCGTGGCGTTCGACGCCAGCTATGCCTGGACCTGGTGGGACGCGCTGCACGACATCGCCAAGGGCAAGCGCGACGCCACCGGCCTGAATACCTATTACGCCTGGGGCCAGAAGTTCTATCCGCGCCAGGCCTACCGCCTGCTGTACACGACCAACCACGACAAGAACACCTGGGACGGCACCGAGTTCGACATCTTCGGCCCGGCGGTCGATGCGGCCATCGTGTTCACGTTTGTGAGCGAAGGCATGCCGATGATCTACAACGGCCAGGAAGCCGGCAACCGCAAGCGCCTCGCCTTTTTTGATCGCGATCCGATCGAGTGGAAACCGTCGCCGTATGCGGACCTGTACCGCAAGCTGATCGCGCTGAAGAAGACCAACACGGCGCTGTGGAACGGCGAATTCGGCGCGCAGATGGTGCAGGTGCCGAACGGCGTGCCGAAGCAGGTCTTCAGCTTCGTGCGCGCGAACGGCAAGGACAAGGTGTTCGTGGCGCTGAACCTGTCCGGCGAGCCGGTGAAGGCCACCTTCAGCAAGGACCTGCACCACGGCAGCTACCGCGACTTCGCCACCGGCAAAGCGGTGCGCGTGGATGCGGCCACCAGCTTCGACATGGCGCCCTGGAGTTACAAGGTGCTCGTCAAGTAAGGCATGGTGCGCCGGCCCGGTTTGGTTTATCATTTCCGGGCCGCGAAAAACGGCAGTCCCCACAAGGCGAACGCACTCGCCCGGCTGCCGAATACACGTCAAGCACGCGCCATGCATCCTTGACCAGCGTCTCCCTCAACCATCCGGCATGCAGCCGGATTTGCGATGCCGCCAGCACCAGGCTGCGGCATCAGGAGCGCTGGATGAACACACAGATTGCGATTATCGGCGCAGGATTGGGCGGCCTCGTGCTGGCCCGGGTCCTGCATGTCCACGGCATCGCCGCCACGGTCTACGAAGCCGAAGCCGGCCCGGACGCGCGCGCGCAAGGCGGCCTGCTCGATATCCACGCGCACAACGGCCAGCGCGCGCTCGACGACGCCGGCCTGCGCGGCGCCTTCACCTCGCTCATCCTCCCCGCGGAAGACGCCAAGCGCATCGTCGACCGGCATGGCGTCGTCCTGCTCGACAAGCCCGGTGGCCACGCGGGCCGGCCCGAAGTCGATCGCGGCGCGCTGCGCGCCATGCTGATCGCCGCGCTGCCCGCAGGGACCATCGTCTGGAACCGCAAGCTCACCGACGTCGCCAGCGGGCCTTCCGGGCCGCGGCTGCGCTTTGCCGATGGCGCGTCGATCACGGCGGATCTGGTCGTCGGCGCCGACGGCGCCTGGTCGCGCGTACGCCCGCTGCTGACCGAGGCCAGGCCTGCTTATTCCGGGATCTGTTTCGTCGAGCTCGGCCTGATCCACGGCGCGCCGCGCCACCACGCCGCCATCGAGGCGATCGGCGGCGGCACGCTGATGGCGGTCGCTCCCGGCAAGGCCATCATGCTGCATCGCCACGCCGGCGGCAGCGTGCGCGGCTATGCGGCCCTGAGCAAGCCCGAGGCTTGGCTGCGCGCAATCGACTTCCGCGATGCACGTGCCGGCCTCGCGCACATCGCGGACGAGTTCGCGGGGTGGGCCGCACCCCTGAGCGTGTTCGTGCGCGAAAGCCAGGTGGAACCCGTCCTGCGTCCAATCCACGCCCTGCCGCCCGGCATGCGCTGGGGCAGGGTTCCCGGCGTGACCCTGCTCGGCGATGCCGCGCATTTGATGTCGCCGTTTGCAGGCGAGGGCGCCAACCTGGCGCTGTATGACGGCGCGGAGCTGGCCAAGGAGGTCCTTCGACATCCGGGTGATATCGACGCCGCGCTGGCCGCCTACGAATCCACGCTGTTTCCCCGCAGCGCGGCAGCGGCCGCCGCATCGGCGCGGAACATGGCCGCATTCTTCGGGGCTGGCGCGCCGGGCAGTGTTGTGAATCTCTTTCGCCATCCCGAGCGCCGGCAGGCGTGATCCGCTACACGCGGCCTCGAGGATAGAGATCCGGATTTTTGATATAGTTTTACTAATTTATCGGAGGTCGACCATGGAGGAAGCGATGAAAAATGTGGATGTCAAAGTGACGGTGGATGTGCGCGTGGATCCAGTGGGCGTCGCCGTGCTGTTTGCATCGGTCGCTGCGGCGCTGTTTTTCCTGAAAAAGAACGTCAAGCGTGTAGAGCAGGCATCCGCCTGAGCCGGTAAGAGGATGCTGAAAGCAAAGCAAAAAACGCGAATGGGTAATTCCCGGTCTGGCTCAGCTTTGGCTTCTGGATTAGAATGTTAAAAGGTAATTTTGGTAGATTACCAAAAGTATTGACATTCCCAGGCCAGGTCGACGCACAGTAAGCATTCTGGTCATTTTTCAAGGCGCAATCATGACCAGTCTGCCTGTGGCGCCAAGCTTGGCCCAATGCGAGAATGAGCCCATACATATTCCCGGATCGATCCAGCCATTCGGCGTCCTGCTGAGTATCGAACCGGCGACGCTGGCCATCACCAATGCCAGCCTCAATTGCAGCGAAGCGTTTGGCCTCGATGCGAGGGAACTCGTCCATCGCTCGCTTGCCGAGCACTTGTCCGCCGATGCCTTGCAAACGCTCGAGCACTACATCCACTCCGACGACCTGGTCGAGCAAGCCCCGCTGATCGTGCCGATTCTGCACGCGGGTTCCTTGCGCGAGCAGGAGTGGGAAGTGACGGCCCACCTGCGCCATGGCGTATTGATCCTGGAGCTGGAGCCCTTGTCGTCGGAAGACGTGGCCGCGCCACTGCAACGGCTCGTCCGGAATGCGGTGCACCTGATATTCGGCGCGTCCAAGCTGATCGATCTGTGCCGGCGCGCGGCCGAGCAGGTGCGCCTGATCAGCGGCTATGACCGCGTCATGATTTATCGCTTCACGGAAGACTGGCATGGCGACGTCATCGCCGAGGACAGGGTGGCGCATGCGCATTCCTATCTCCACCACCACTTCCCGGCGTCGGATATTCCTGCGCAAGCGCGAAAGATATTCCTCGATAACTGGATGCGCATGATCCCGGACGTGGGCTATGCGCCGGTTGCCATTTATCCGGGAAGGAATGCAACGACCGGCGCACCGCTCGATCTCGGCATGTCGGCCTTGCGCAGCGTGTCGCCGCTGCATATCGAGTATTTGCAGAACATGGGTGTGGGCGCGACCCTGACGCTGCCGTTGATCGACAACGGCAAGCTGTGGGGCCTGATCGCTTGCCATCACCTGGGCGCCAGGACGCTCGGCTCCGACCAGCGCCTGGCCACCAAGATGATCGCGCAGCTGGTGTCGTCCCAACTGGCATTGAAGGAATCGCTGGAAGACCGGCGCTACCGGAACGAATTGAAACGTACGCACGGCACACTGCTGGGCTTCATGGAGGAGAGCGAGAGCGTGGCCAAGGGCCTGGCCCAATGCACGCCGAACCTGCTCGACCTGGTCGGGGCCAAGGGCGGCGGGGCCGCTGTCTTCCACAAGAACGCATGGATCACGGTTGGTGCGACACCGTCCATCGCCCAGATCGACGAACTGGTCGAATGGCTTGCTACGGCCCACGGGTCGAAGGAAGTCTATGCGAGCAACCAGCTCGGCAGCATGTTCGCGCCGGCCAGGGAGTACCAGGACATCGCCAGCGGCTTGCTGGCCATCGCGATCCTCAAATCGGAACGTAATTATGTGCTGTGGTTCCGGCCCGAAGTGGCCAAGACCATTACCTGGGCTGGCCAGCCGGACAAGCGCGTCGAGGTGGAAGGCGGCGTCGCGCGCCTGCATCCGCGCTTTTCCTTCGACTCCTGGCAGCAGGTCGTGAATGGCATCGCCGTGCCCTGGAAAAAAGTGGAGCGCGAAGCGGCGTCGGAACTGCGCACCAGCATCCTGGCGTTCAACTTGCGGCGTGCCTTTGCCAAGGCACAGGACGCCCGCGCGCTGGCGGAAAAAGTCAGCGGCGAAAAAGAAACCCTGGTGCATATCGTCTCGCACGACATCCGCAATCCATTGAGCGTGTTGAAAATGTCGCTGCAACTGATGGAGCGGGCACAGGCCGCCGGTTCCGCCACGTCGCCGGAATTGGTCGCGCGCGGCATGCGCGCAGTCGACACCATCGATCGCCTGGTGACCTCGGTGCTCGACGTGGCCAAGTCGGACCACGTCACGCTGTCGCCGGACCTGCAACTGGCGAATGCCGGCACGCTCATTCGCGATGCCGTCGATCTCGCCATGCCCCTGGCTGAGAAAGCCGGCATCGACATCGGCGCGGCAGTCAATGGCAGCGACCTGACGATCGCCTGCAAGCGCGCGCAGGTCGAGCAGGTGCTGGGTAACCTGATCAGCAATGCCTTGAAGTTCACGCCGGCCGGCGGACGGATCACGGTGTCGGCCAGGCAGAGCGATGGCGAAGTGGTCATGTCGGTGGCCGATACCGGAATAGGCATCGATTCCGCGCTGCTGCCGCGTATCTTCGACCGCTTCACGCAGGGCGCGGTGGGTGCGGAAAAAGGGGCGGGCCTGGGCCTGTCGATCGTGAAGGGCATCATCGAACAGGAGGGCGGCCGGATCTGGGTCGAGAGCAGCGTCGGCGCGGGCACCACGTTCTACTTCACGCTGCCGCGCCGGCAAGGCTGATCGGCGTGCAGGCACCTCAGCGCAGGCTGCCTTCCTCGACCATCGTCTCCTTGGCCACCTCGGCCACCTGCCGGTCGTCCTCGGTCAGGCGCACGGTCTTCCAGCTGCCGCGCGCGAACCACGCCGCCGACACCAGCGCCACCGCCACATTCGTCACCGGGAACGACCACCACAGGCCATCCGCGCCGAGCGTGGTGTGCTTGGCCAGCACGTAGGCCAGCGGGAACTGGATCATCCACTGCGACACCATCGCGATGATCATCGCACTGAGCATGTTGCCCGAGGCGCGGAAGGCCGACACGATGCATAGCTGGATGCCGATGCCGCCCCAGGCCAGGCACATGATGCGGATGAAGTGGGCGCCGCCCGCGATCACGGCCGCGTCGTCGGGAATGAAGAAGCGCACCAGCCACGGCGCGCACAGCCAGGCAACGCCGCCCAGTAGCGTCAGCAGGACGAGGCTGGCGAAGGTGCCGAGCCAGGTGATGCGCTCGGCGCGCGCCGTGTTGCCGGCGCCGATGTTCTGCCCGACCAGGGTCGCCACCGCCATCGCGATGCCCATCACCGGAATCGTGATCACCTGCAGGATGTTCGAGCCGACGCCGTAGGTGGCGATGGCCAGCGTGCCGAAGCTGGCCACCAGGAAGGACATCACCATCAGCCCGAGCGCGCGCGTGGACAGTTCCGCCGACCCCGGCAAGCCGAGGAAGAAGGCGCGTTTCAGGTAGACCGGGTCGGGCTTGAAGCCGCGCCATTCGAGCGCGATGCCGTGCCGTCCGCGCAGGAACACCAGCATGCCCACGCCGGCGGCGAGCGCCTGCGTGATCAGGGTCGCATACGCCGCGCCCATCACGCCCTGGCCGGGAATCGGCCCCCAGCCGAAGATGAACAGGGGGTCGAGCACGAAGTTCAGCAGCACCGTGCCGGCCACGATCATCAAGGGGATGCGGGTCTGGCCGACGCCGCGCATCAGCGCCTGGAACATGGCGTACATGAAGACGAACAGGATGCCGACGAAGGAGACGCGCAGGAAGCCCAGCGCGCCGCTGTAGACTTCGGGCGCCACGCCGAGTAATCGCAGCAAGGTCGGCGCCAGCACGAAGCCGATCGCGCCGAACACGACCGAGGTGATCACCACCATCAGCATGGTCTGCGCCGCGACGTGATTGACCATGTCCTGGCGCCCGGCGCCGACGTATTGCGCGGCCATCGTGGCGCCGGCCATGGCCAGGCCCGAGCCGAGCGCGATCACCAAAAAGGTCACCGGGAAGCTGACCGAAATCGCCGCCACCGCCGACGCCCCCAGACGCCCGACCCAGAAGGCGTCGGTCAGCTGGTAGCCGGTCTGCAGCAAGTTGGCGAGCATGATCGGCACGGCCAGCGTGACTAGCGCACGCGGGATCGAGCCTTCGAGGAAGAGGGTTTTGCGGTCGGGTTTCATGACATCATGCTAAGCCATCCGGGCGAAGCATGATGTCCGCCAGACTCGGCTATTCTTGGCGTGCTTCGGGCAATGCATGAAGCGCACCGGCGGAAGTCTGGCTGTGTGCCGTTCTGCCGGCCAGTAAAACCCAGCAGATGATTGACGAGGCGGAATATAGCCGAGCTGAAGGCCTGGCGGCACCGAAGTTTCGTCTGGATCACAGACGACCAGTTGAACTCCCATCATCTTGCACCTTTCCGTTTGTTTCTCGATCACCGAGTAGAGGCTTAAAGGCATGACTATTGTCGAAGCCAAACATGCCTTCGTCATACATCCGGCGCATCTCAAGGTTTTGCCACCGTGGCGCCGGTCGCCGCTTTCGGTCAGGTACACCACGTGGTCGCCGCTATCGTCGCGGTAGCAGAAGTGGGCGAACACCGGCAAGGTCACCTTTGCAGTCTTGAGGGTATCCCGATGCAGCAGGAAGTCATTCACGAGGGACATCGGCGTGCAACAGCGCACCGGACTCGTACTGGCCTACCTGGCGAGCCACCGAGCTGTCATCTATTCACCCAAAGCGGACACAGGATTGCTCTCCTTGGTATGTCTGTCCGTCTGAGAACTTCGCGCTTCTGTAAGAGCCTGCTGGCCAGACCTGTCCTACTTCCAAAGAACGGTCAGTCCTATTGTGCATTGGTAGTTCGCGGCTAGGATGGTTAACTCAGTCGAACGGTCACGATGAGATTTATCGTGACTGATATACCTTTTTCAAGGAGAACGATCATGGCATCGAACAACCAAGGTGGCGGCAATAAAGGTAACAACCAAAGTAGCGATACAAGCAATCGTGGCTTTGCATCAATGGATCCACAACAGCAACGGGAAATTGCTTCGGAGGGAGGCCGGGCTGCCCACGCGTCGGGCAATGCTCACGAATTTGATTCTGAAGAAGCCCGCCGTGCAGGCTCGATGAGCCATAAGAACGATGGCAATAGTCAGAGCGGTAGTACGGGCAGTAGTGGGGGGGGCACGCGCGGCGGCACGCCAGAGCAGCATGCCAAGGCAGGTTCCCAAAGCCACAAGAACGATGGTGGAGGTAACCAGCAAAGCGGTAGCAATACGCGCGGCGGCTCATCCGAGCAACACGCTAAAGCAGGTTCGCAAAGCCATAAGAACGAGAAGCGCTAAGCCACAGGTTCTCAGCGGGTAGAAGCTTCCGTAGTGGGATTGATGGTCCTGCGGGTCCGGCCCGCGGGGCTCATCAACAAACTGCCAGGATGCAGCGCTGCTCCTTGCCAGGTAGGGCGGGCTATCTCCTGACGGAATACAGGAGTAGACCATGAAAGCTGTCGTCTATCGAGGTCCCAACCAGGTAGCGGTCGAAGACGAGAAGCAGACCGACTACGTGATGTGCGCCGACATTTTCCCCACGGCAAACAACCGGCAACTGCGCGACCTGATCCATGCCGGCCGCGCAAAGCCCTCGTTCATCGTGTCGCATGAGCTGAAACTGGACCAGGCGCCCGACGCCTACCAGCACTTCGACGTGCGCGATCACGGTTGGACCAAGGTAGTCCTGCATCCTGGTACCTGGCCAGGCAGGTCGCTGCCCACCCCGTACAAGATCCCGGACGACATCGGAGACGAGGATGCGGTACTGCTGACGGACGCGC
>Ga0265797_10006403_pt1 | contig 16630 bp, 11 predicted proteins | sample P2T30metagenome_FD_192433 | JGI IMG/M metagenome (GOLD analysis project Ga0265797, IMG submission 192433) | Plant litter microbial communities from East Loma Ridge, Irvine, California - P2 T30 | ecosystem: Environmental > Terrestrial > Plant litter > Unclassified | place: USA: California...
GGCCGACGACGCGTCGCTCGCTGCACTCCGCGAGAAGCTCAGCTCGACCAACAACTGATCGAGCGGTTCGTCCCGACCGGAAGCCCGGCACCCCTGACAGGGTGCCGGGCTTCCGGCGTTTCCGGGCATCGGGGTCGTTACCCTGTTGCCGTGCACATCATCGGACTCACGGGCGGCATCGCCGCGGGCAAGTCGACCGTCTCCCGGCGCTGGGCCGAGCACGGGGCCGTCGTCGTCGACGCTGACCGACTGGCTCGGGACGCCGTGGCACCGGGCAGCCCGGGCCTGGTGCAGGTCGCCGAGCGGTTCGGTCCGTCGGTGATCGCCGTCGACGGTTCCCTCGACCGGCCGGCGCTCGGGTCGATCGTGTTCGCGGACCCCGCGGCGCGGAAGGACCTCGAAGCGATCACGCACCCCGAGGTCTGGCGGCTCGCGCAGCAGGCGTTCGACGCCGCCGAGGCAGCCGACCCCGACGCCGTGGTGGTCTACGACGTGCCGTTGCTCGCCGAGGCTCGCGGCTCGCGTCCGCTCCGGTTCGACGCCGTCGTGGTGGTCGACGCCCCCGCGGCGCAGCGCATCGAACGGCTCGTCGAGCACCGCGGGATGCCCCGTGACGAGGCCGAGCGTCGCGTCGCCGCCCAGGCGAGCGACGCCGACCGTCTCGCCCTCGCCGACCACGTCGTCGACGCCACCGGGACGCTCGAGCAGACGATCCGCTCCGCTGACGAGGTGTGGGCGCGGATCACTCCATGAACCACCGCCTGCTGCTGGTCCTCGCCGCGATCGTCCTCGTGGCGATCGGGGCCGCCTCGCTCGTCGCCGCGAACGTCCTCGGTGCCCAGCGTGTGGCGGACAACGGCCGGGTCGCGGTGCACGAGCGGCCGTCGGGTGACGAACACGGGCCCGAGGGAGAGTTCCACCGGTTCCGGCTCGGAACGGTGAACGGTGAGCGGCTCACGCCGAACCGGGACGACTTCGCCGCGCGCACCTCGGCCGACGGTCCGCTCCTGCTGTTCCTGCCCGCGACCCGATCCCGTCCCGCGGAGTACCAGCGGTTCCTCGGAGCCGCCCTGGCTGACGGGTACCACGTGCTCGGCCTCGACTACTGGAACCTGGGCCGCACCCTGTCCGGCACGTGTGAGGCCGACGCACGCTGCTACGGCATGGTGCAGCGGAACCGCTTCGACGGCACGCGGCCCTCGGCGTTCAGTGCGGTCAGTCCGGCCGGGTCGATCGTTTCGCGATTCCGGGACGCCGTCGCGTACCTCGACGACCACGACCCCGACGGCGGTTGGGGGCGGTTCGTCCAGGGCGACGACCGCATCGTCTGGAACGACATCGTCGTGGCCGGGCACTCGCAGGGCGGCGGAGAGGCGGCGTACATCGCCCACATCCGCAGTGTCCACGGCGCGCTGATGTTCTCGTCACCCGTCGAGTCCCGCGGGCCGGCACACGCAGCGTGGATGGACCGCCCGGGCCGGACACCGGTGGGCCGGATGTACGCCATCGACGACGTCCGTGACACGTTCGGCCCCCGCATCACCGGTTCGTGGGACGTCCTCGGGCTGAGCGGTGTCTCCGGGCCGTTCGAGACGGACACCGCACCGCCACTCGCCGGAGCGGACCCGCACGCGATCCTCACCGACCTCGGCGGCGAGGGCAAGGCGCACTCCCTGATCATCAAGGACTCGACGCCGCTCACCCGTGACGGCGTCCCCCGGATGCTCCCGCTGTGGCAGTGGATGCTGCACCGGTTCTCCACAGATCCCGCTGTTCCCTCCGACCGCTCATAGCGTCGCGCAATAGCCTTCCTGCGTGCAGCCCGTTCGTGATGAACCCGACCTGCGCTCGCTCATCCGGGCCCGTGCGGCCGACGGGGGCGTGCGCCACTTCCTCGAGGACGCTCGCTCGGAGCGCGTCCTCACCTACCGCGCGCTCGACGACGCGGTGACCGCCTGGTCGCGGACCTTCGACGCGATCGGCATCGCCCCGTCGGGTGCCGTCCTGGTCGACGTGGGTGACCCGCTCGCGTTCGCGGTCGTGCACTTGAGCGCCGTCGCCTCCGGTCGCCGCGCGATCCCCGTCGACACCGGCCAGCCGGCCACCGAGCCCGGCCGTCTCGCCGACCTCATCGGCGGAGCGTCCATCGTCGTGTCGGACCGCGCGGTGGACGCGACCGTCCCCGGGGCACCGGCGAGCGGGATCGACCCGGCCACGTTCCTCCCGACCGCCGTCCGTGACGGCGACCTGCCCGCCCACAGCCCGCACGCGCCGGGCCAGGGGTCCGTCGTGCTGTTCACCTCCGGGTCGACCGGCACGCCGAAGGGCGTCGAGCTGCCCGAGACGCAGCTGCTGTTCGTCGCCCGGGCCGTCGCGCAGCACAACCGGCTGGTGCCGGACGACCGCGGGTTCAACTCCTTGCCGCTGTTCCACGTCAACGCCGAGGTGGTCGGACTGCTTGCGACGCTCGTCGCCGGCGCGACCCTCGTGCTCGACCGGCGCTTCCGTCGTACCGGGTTCTGGGACCTGCTCGCGGAACGACGGATCACCTGGCTGAACGCCGTCCCGGCCGTCCTGGCCGTACTGGCGAAGACCGGGCCGCTCGAGTTCCCGCCGGGCCTGCGGTTCGTGCGCAGCGCGTCGGCGCCGTTGCCCGACCCGGTGCGCGCCGCCCTCGGTGACGTGCCGCTCGTCGTGAGCTGGGGCATGACCGAAGGTGCCTCGCAGATCACGGCGACGCCGCTCGACGTACCGGCCCGGCCCGGTACCGTCGGGGTGCCGGTCGGGTCCGAGGTACAGGTCCGCGGCGAGGACGGCTCGGTGCTGCCCGCCGGCGAGATCGGTGCGCTGTGGGTGCGGGGCGAGGGGATCGTGCGGGGCTACCTGGGTGGTCGCGCGTCCGAGCGGTTCGACGCCGACGGCTGGCTCCACACCGGTGACGTCGGCTCCGTCAGCACCGACGGCTGGGTGTCACTGGCAGGACGCTCCGACGACGTCATCAACCGCGGTGGCGAGAAGGTCTACCCGTCCGAGGTCGAGGACGTCTTGCTCGGCGACCCCCGCGTGCTCGAGGCGGTCGTCGTCGGCCGCCCCGACGACGTGCTCGGTGCCGTCCCGATCGCCTACGTGATCCCGCAGCCCGACGAACCCGTCGACCACGCAGCCCTCGTGGCTGACCTCGTGGCCCGGGCCGAGGCGCACCTGACCCGGTTCCGCCGACCGGTCGAGGTCATCGTCGTGCCCGACCTGCCGCGCGCACCCACCGGCAAGGTGCAGCGCGCGAAGGTCCGGACCATGGCCCGACCATCGTGAACGGACCATCACGCGTGTCCCCGGCATCGACCGGCGAGGAGCCGGGGGTGCAGACGCCGACACGCACGGCCGAGGGCAAGCCCCGGCACCTGTACGAGGTCGACGTGCTCCGCATCCTCACGTTCGCGTGCGTGATCGGGGTGCACACCACGAGCCACACCGCGGCCACCGACGACGTCGGGCTGAACGCGCTGCTCGCCCTGCTGCACTTCACCCGGCTGGTCTTCTTCTCGCTGACCGCGTTCGTGCTCGTGTACAGCTACACCTTGCGCCCGAGGCCGATGGCACAGTTCTGGCCGAAGCGGTTCCTGCTCGTGGGCGTGCCGTACCTGGCGTGGTCGTTCGTCTACGTCGCTGCGGCGTGGCTGCTGAGTCCCACCCGACGTGGCGACGTCCCCGACCTGGTGCGCACCGCGGCCGAGGGCATCGTCACCGGCACCTCGTGGTACCACCTGTACTTCCTGCTCGTGACGATGCAGGTGTACCTGCTCCTGCCGGTGATCGTCTGGCTGGTGCGCCGGACCCGTGGGCACCACGTGACCGTGCTGGTCGTGGCGTTCCTGGTCCAGCTGGTGGTGTTCGCCGGGTACAAGTACTTCCCGGCGAGCGACGCGTGGATGCAGGGGTACCAGAAGCAGTTCTTCTTCTCGTACGTCTTCTTCATCGTCTCGGGGGCGATCGCCGCCGACCACGCGGACGCGTTCCTGCGGTTCATCCGGGTCCACCGCCGTTCGGTCCTGTGGGCGTTCGCCGGCGTCGGTGGGCTCACCCTCGGTGTGTGGGCGCTGCAGGTGGGCCTCGGGCAGTCCCTCTACGCCGCAGGGACACCGTTGCAGCCGGTCCAGGTGGTCTGGAGCACCGCGGTGTTCGTCGGGTTCCTGGCGATCGGCGCGGCCTGGGCGGATCGACGGCGCCCCGGGAGCCGGACCGCCCGGTTCGTCGACTACGCCTCCGATCGCTCGTTCGGCATCTTCCTGAGCCACCCGTTCGTCATCTGGATCCTGCTCTACGGCGACAGCTGGCTCGAGGCCGTCGTGCCACGGCCGTGGCTCACCCTCGTCACCTACGTGCTCGTGCTGGTGCTGTCCGTCGCGGTGACCGAGCTGTTCCGGTGGACGCCCCTCAGCGTGCCGTTGACCGGGCGGCCGTCGTTGTCCTCGCGGGCGTCACGAGCGGCGCGGGCGCGTCGGTCCGCCGGCGCGGGGGTGCCGCAGCGGTCGCCGGAGCCGGTGGAGCCGGACGACGCCCTCGTCGGCGAGACCGACGACGTCGGGCGGCGCGCCGCGCGCTGAGCGTTCGCCCGCACGCTCGCACCAGCCGTGCGGGGCGGTGGACACGTGGCGCGGCGGCCGGGAGGCACGTGGCGGGCCCGACCCGCGCCTCCCGGCCGCCGCGTGCGGACCACCAGGGCTGTCGCACGTTCCGGATGTCGGCTGTCAGGCCGGGCGCTGCTCGGCCTTCGGGGTGCCGATCTCGAGCACGCCGTCGGTGGAGGTCAGCCGCTGGGGCTTCATGAACCACGCGACGACGGCCGCGGCTCCGAGCAGGACGCAGGAGAGCGCGAAGGGCACCTGCCAGCCGGAGGCGTCGATGAGCAGACCGAACACGATGGGCGAGACGACACCGGCGATGCCGAACCCGGTGTTCATGAAGCCCGAGGCCGTGCCGGACCACTGCGGCGCCACGTCCATCGGGATCGCCCAGAGGTTGGCGTTGCAGAGCTCGAGGAAGAAGAACGACAGGGCCAGCGAGATCGTCGCGACGAGCAGGCCCTGCCCGATCACGAGCGGGATGAGGCAGAGGAGCGAGCCGCCGAGCCCGATCACCAGGATGGTCCGGCGGGCGTTCCGGGTGTTCCCGCCGCGGTGGATGATGCGGTCGCTGAGCATCCCGCCGACCGTGTCCCCGACGACACCGGCCAGCAGGATGAGGGTGGTGAACAGGGCGAAGTCGCCGATCTCCAGGCCGTAGGTGGAGCTGAGGAACGTCGGGAGCCACGTGAGGAACACCCAGAGGGTCCAGCCGTACCCGAAGTCGACGAAGGTGACCGGCAGGATCTGCTTCGCCATCTGCCGCCACGGCACCGGGGGACGGGTCGCGCGGGTCTCGACCGGCGGGAGCTCGGCGAGCTCGACCTGCGTGATGCCCTTCGCGGACTCGGGCTTGTCCCGGAACCAGACGAACCAGACGACGGCCCACGCCAGGGACAGCACCGCAGTGGCGAAGAACGCCCAGCGCCAGCTGCCCGTCGCCCCGATCACCCACGCGACGATGAGCGGCGCCAGGGCGTTGCCGAGCCGGGCGGCCGAGTGGACCACGCCCTGGGCGAAGCCGTTCCGGTCGCGGGGGATCCACCGGCTCATCGCCTGGGTGGCGGTCGGGAACGCGGCGGCCTCGCTCAGCCCGAGCAGGGCACGTGCGGCGAAGAGGGTCCAGAAGCCGACCGCGAACCCGGTCCAGAGCGTCGCGACGCCCCAGATCACCGTGATGACGAAGAGCGCCCTGCGCGGGCCGAACTTCTCGCTGATCGTGCCGCCGAACACCTGCAGCAGGGCGTACGGCAACGAGAACGCGGAGACGATGAGGCCGGCGGTCGCCTCGTTGAACCCGAACTCCTCGGTGATGTGCGGCAGCGCGGTCGAGATGTTCGTCCGGTCGATGTACGAGATCGCGTACATGCAGCAGAGCAGGACGAGCACACGCCCGCGGATGCGTCCGCGGAACGGGGTGCCCTTGATCGGTGCGGCCGGGGTCGCCGTGGTCATGAGGCCTCTTCGGGGGAGTGGGAAGGAGTCGGGTGACTGAACGGATCGGACGGTATGCCCGATGACCATCAGTCGACTTGGAGCCTGCTTGCAGCGGACAGTACGCCGAGGGCGAGCAGGGGCCCTCGGTGTCAGGGGTGCCGACTACCGTTGTCCCCATGGGTGTTGCGATCGAACCGACCCGAGCGGTGCGTCCGTTCGAGGTCATCAGCGAGTACTCGCCGAGTGGCGACCAGCCCGCGGCCATCGCGGAACTCGCCGGGCGGATCAACGCCGGTGAGACCGACGTCGTGCTGCTGGGTGCGACCGGTACCGGCAAGTCGGCGACGACCGCGTGGCTCATCGAGCAGGTGCAGCGGCCGACGCTCGTGCTCGCGCACAACAAGACGCTCGCGGCCCAGCTCGCCAACGAGTTCCGCAGCCTGATGCCGAACAACGCGGTCGAGTACTTCGTCTCGTACTACGACTACTACCAGCCCGAGGCGTACGTCCCGCAGACGGACACCTTCATCGAGAAGGACTCCTCGGTCAACGCCGAGGTGGAGCGACTCCGACACTCGACGACGAACTCGTTGCTCAGCCGCCGCGACAGCGTCGTGGTGTCGACGGTCTCCTGCATCTACGGCCTGGGGACGCCCGAGCAGTACATGAACGCATCGGTCGCACTGCACGTGGGCCAGACGATCTCCCGCGACCAGCTGGTGCGCAAGTTCGTCGCGATGCAGTACCAGCGCAACGACGTCGACTTCGCCCGTGGCACGTTCCGGGTCCGCGGCGACACCATCGAGATCATCCCGATGTACGAAGAGCACGCGATCCGCATCGAGATGTTCGGCGACGAGGTCGAGGCGCTCTCGTCGCTGCACCCCCTCACCGGCAACGTCATCGACGACCTGCCCGCCGTGTCGATCTTCCCTGCGTCGCACTACGTGGCCGACACCGACGTGATGCACCGCGCGATCGCCTCCATCAAGGAAGAACTCGCGGAACGGCTCGCCGAGCTCGAGGGTCAGGGGAAGCTGCTCGAGGCCCAGCGACTCCGCATGCGCACCACGTTCGACATCGAGATGATGGAGCAGATCGGGTTCTGCTCCGGTATCGAGAACTACTCGCGCCACATGGACGGCCGTGGCCCGGGCGAGGCGCCGCACTGCCTCATCGACTACTTCCCCGACGACTTCCTCCTGGTCATCGACGAGTCGCACGTCACCGTGCCGCAGATCGGCGCGATGTACGAAGGCGACGCCTCGCGCAAGCGCACGCTCGTCGAGCACGGCTTCCGTCTGCCGAGCGCGATGGACAACCGCCCGCTCAAGTGGGAGGAGTTCCTCGACCGCGTCGGCCAGAAGGTCTTCCTGTCGGCGACGCCCGGCAAGTACGAGCTCGGCATCACGGACAGTGTGGTCGAGCAGATCATCCGCCCCACGGGGCTGATCGACCCCGAGATCATCGTCAAGCCGAGCGACGGCCAGATCGACGACCTGCTCGAGGAGATCAAGCAGCGCGCCGAGAAGAACGAGCGCGTCCTGGTCACGACGCTCACGAAGCGCATGGCGGAAGAGCTCACCGACTTCCTCGGCAATGCCGGCGTCCGGGTCCGGTACCTGCACTCCGACGTGGACACGCTCAAGCGCGTCGAGCTGCTGACCGAGCTGCGTCAGGGCGTGTACGACGTGCTCATCGGCATCAACCTGCTCCGCGAGGGCCTCGACCTGCCCGAGGTCTCGCTCGTCGCGATCCTCGACGCCGACAAGGAAGGCTTCCTGCGGTCGTCGACGTCGCTCATCCAGACGATCGGTCGTGCCGCCCGCAACGTGTCGGGGCAGGTGCTCATGTACGCCGACAAGATGACCGACTCGATGAAGCAGGCCATCGAGGAGACCGACCGGCGCCGTGAGAAGCAGGTCGTGTACAACCTCGAGCACGGAATCGACCCGCAGCCGTTGCGCAAGAAGATCGCGGACATCACCGAGGTCCTGCAGCGCGAGAACGACGACACCAAGGCGCTGCTGCAGGGCCGACCCGGCACCGACGGTCGTCGGTCGCCCACGCCGAACCTCAAGCGCGGTGGCATCGCCGGCGAGGGCGCGACCCAGCTCGGTGCCACCATCGCAGACCTCAACGACCAGATGCTGCAGGCCGCGGCCGAGCTCAAGTTCGAGCTCGCGGCGCGATTGCGAGACGAGGTACAAGACCTGAAGAAGGCCCTGCGCCAGATGGAGTCGGCCGGACATGTCAGCTGACGGCGCCCGCACGGTCGTCGTCACCGGTGCGAGCGCCGGGCTCGGGTACCACGCCGCCGAGCAGCTCGCTTCGGCGGGGCACCGTGTGGTGCTGGCGACGCGCGACCGCGGCCGGGCGGACGCCGCCGAGCGCAGCATCCGTCGGCACGTCGACGGGGCCTCGCTCGCCCACGTCCACCTCGACCTCGCCGACCTCGACTCGGTCAGTGCCGCTGCCGACGAACTCGCCGCGCTGGAACCCGACGGCGTCGACGCGGTCGTGAACAACGCCGGGGTCGTCGGGGCGTCGACGCGGGGGAGCACGGCGCAGGGCACCGAACTGCAGGTCGGTACGAACCACCTCGGGCACTTCGCGTGGACCGCCCGGGTCCTGCCCCTGCTCGAACGACGAGCCGGCCGGGTCGTGCACCTCGGGTCGATCGCCCACCGGTTCGCCCAGCTCGACGCGACCGATCCGCTCGGCGTCGGTCGGTACTCGAGCCACCGCCAGTACGCCAGGAGCAAGCTCGCCGTGATGCTGTTCGGCTTCGAGCTCGCCCAACGACTGGCCGACTCGGGCTCATCCGTGTCGAGCGTCGTCGCGCACCCCGGCCTGTCGCTCGACCGCCTGTCGCCGGGCCGTCCCGACGTCAGCCCGACGAGAGCCGAACCCGAGTGGATCCGCCCGGCGCAGCGCATCGTCGCCCAGGGCAAGGACGTCGGCGCCCAGCCGCTCGTGCACGCGGCCGTCGGTCCTGACGTGCACTCGGGGGAGTACTGGGGCCCGGCAGGCTGGATGCAGCTCCGGGGCCCGGCCACGGTGGTCGCGGCCGAACCTCGGGCGCACGACCGCACGGTTGCAGCACAGCTCTGGGCGGCGAGTGAGCGTGCATCCGGCGTCGCGTTCGCTCTCGACGCACTCGTCTGACCCTCCATCCCGGCCGAATGTCGGTGCCGCTTCGTAGAATCGACGACGATGACCATCACCTCTGACCCCGGTACCTCGACGTCGGGCCGGAACGCCTTCGGCGAGCCCGCTGACCTCCACCTCCCCGGCGGGACCGCTCCGCACAGCACCTCCACGCTCAGCGTGCGCGGCGCGCGCGTGCACAACCTGCGTGACGTCGACCTCGAGATCCCGCGCGACTCGCTCGTCGTGTTCACCGGCCTGTCCGGCTCGGGCAAGTCCTCGCTGGCATTCGACACGATCTTCGCCGAGGGGCAGCGGCGGTACGTCGAGTCGCTGTCCGCCTACGCGCGCCAGTTCCTCGGCCAGGTCGACCGCCCCGACGTCGACTTCATCGAGGGGCTCTCGCCGGCGGTGTCGATCGACCAGAAGTCGACCAACCGCAACCCGCGGTCGACCGTCGGCACGATCACCGAGGTCTACGACTACATGCGTCTGCTCTGGGCGCGCATCGGGGTCCCGCACTGCCCGACGTGTGGCGAAGTGATCAGCAAGCAGACCGTGCAGCAGATCGCCGACCAGCTGATGCAGTTCGAGACCGGCACACGCTTCCAGGTCCTCGCACCCGTGATCTCGAAGAAGAAGGGCGAGTTCGTCGACCTCTTCCAGGAGCTCGCGGCGTCCGGCTACGCCCGCGCGATCGTGGACGGGGAGCGCATCCAGCTCAGCGACCCGCCCAAGCTGAAGAAGCAGGTCAAGCACGACATCTCGGTCATCGTCGACCGCCTGGTGGCGAGCGACGACATCCTCGGTCGCCTCACCGACTCGCTCGAGACCGCCCTGCGCCTGACCGACGGCACCGTCGGCATCGACCTGGTGGACCACGAGGGGCCCGGAGCGGTCCGGAACTACTCCGAGAACCTCTCGTGCCCGAACAACCACCCGCTCGCACTCACCGAGATCGAGCCGCGCACGTTCTCGTTCAACGCGCCGTTCGGTGCCTGCCCCGAGTGCTCCGGCCTCGGCACGCGCATGTCGGTCGACCCCGACCTGGTGCTCGGCGACCCCGAGGCCTCGTTGCGTGACGGCGTCCTGCTGCCCTGGACCGGCACCAGCGGGCTGTACTCCTACTTCGAGAAGCTGCTCGGCGGCCTCGGCAAGGAGCTCGGCTTCTCGCTCGACACCCCGTGGAACCAGCTCGACCCCGCGGTGCAGGCATCGATCCTGACCGGCAAGGACTTCCAGGTGTCGGTCTCCTGGCGCAACCGCTTCGGCCGCGAGATGCGGTACACGAGCGGATTCGAAGGCGTCATGCCCTACATCGAGCGCAAGTTCGCCGAGGCCGAGTCGGACTCGCAGCGGCAGCGCTTCCAGGGGTACCTGCGCGAGGTCCCGTGCCCGGTGTGCGAGGGAACCCGCCTCAAGCCCGAGGTGCTCGCGGTGACGGTCAACGACCGCAGCATCGCGGACGTCACCGACATGTCGCTCGACAACGCGTACTCGTTCATGGACGAGCTGACGCTGACCGACCGTGAAGCGCACATCGCCGCCGCGGTCCTCCGCGAGATCCGCGCACGCCTCGAGTTCCTGCTCGAGGTCGGCCTGAACTACCTCACGCTGGCACGTGGTGCCGGCGGTCTCTCCGGCGGCGAGGCCCAGCGCATCCGCCTGGCGACGCAGATCGGCTCCGGGCTGACGGGCGTGCTCTACGTGCTCGACGAGCCGAGCATCGGCCTGCACCAGCGGGACAACCGTCGACTCATCGACACCCTGGTCAAGCTCAAGGACCTCGGCAACACCCTCATCGTCGTCGAGCACGACGAGGACACGATCCGCACGGCCGACTGGGTCGTCGACATCGGCCCCGGTGCCGGTGTGAACGGCGGCAACGTCGTGCACTCCGGTTCGTACGAGGGCATCATCGAGAACCGCGAGTCGATCACGGGTGACTACCTCGCCGGCCGACGCGCGATCGAGGTGCCGGCCGAGCGTCGCAAGGTCAACCTGAAGCGCGCCATCACCGTGCAGGGCGCCCGGGCGAACAACCTCAAGTCCATCGACGCGGACTTCCCTCTCGGTGTGTTCACCGCGGTGACGGGCGTCAGCGGGTCCGGCAAGTCGACGCTGGTGAACGACATCCTCTACAAGGTGCTCGCCAACCAGCTCAACGGCGCACGGCACATCGCGGGCAAGCACACCCGGGTGAAGGGCCTCGACCAGCTGGACAAGGTCGTGCACGTCGACCAGGCGCCGATCGGCCGCACGCCGCGCTCGAACCCGGCGACCTACACGGGCGTGTTCGACCGCATCCGCCAGCTGTTCGCCGAGACGCAAGAGGCCAAGACCCGCGGCTACCAGCCCGGCCGCTTCAGCTTCAACGTCAAGGGCGGCCGCTGCGAGAACTGCGCGGGCGACGGCACGATCAAGATCGAGATGAACTTCCTGCCCGACGTCTACGTCGCGTGCGAGGTGTGCGGTGGTGCGCGCTACAACCGCGAGACGCTCCAGGTGCACTACAAGGGCAAGAACATCTCCGAGGTCCTCGACATGCCGATCAGCGAGGCGGCCGAGTTCTTCGAGCCGATCTCGGCGATCCACCGCTACATGGCGACCCTGGTCGACGTGGGCCTCGGCTACGTGCGTCTCGGCCAGAGCGCGACCACGCTCTCCGGCGGCGAGGCGCAGCGCGTCAAGCTCGCCACCGAGCTGCAGCGTCGCTCGAACGGCCGCACGGTCTACGTGCTCGACGAGCCGACGACCGGTCTGCACTTCGAGGACGTCCGCAAGCTGCTCCTCGTGCTGCAGAGCCTCGTCGACAAGGGCAACACCGTCATCACGATCGAGCACAACCTCGACGTCATCAAGTCCGCCGACTGGCTGATCGACATGGGACCCGAGGGCGGTTCCGGTGGTGGCACGGTCCTGGCGACGGGCACCCCGGAGCACGTGGCGACCGTGCCGGAGAGCCACACCGGTGTCTTCCTGCGCGAGATCTTCGACGCGCAGGACGCCCGAGTCGGCAAGCAGCAGGCCGTCGGCGCACGCCAGGCAACCCAGAAGCAGCAGGGCGGCAAGCCGCAGGGCGCGACCAAGCAGACGAGCAAGCAGAAGGCGGGTGCTCGGTAGGTGGCGGACACCGTCCCGTGGCGTCCGAAGGCCGGAGAGATCCCGACCGACCCGGGCGTCTACCGATGGCGTGACGAAGCCGGTCGGGTGCTCTACGTCGGCAAGGCGAAGAACCTCCGCGCCCGGCTGAGCAACTACTTCGCGCCGCTGCCGACGCTGCACGAGCGCACGCGGCGCATGGTCCTCACGGCACGCAGCGTCGAGTGGACGACGGTCGGCTCCGAGATCGAGGCGCTCCAGCTGGAGTACACCTGGATCAAGGAGTTCGACCCGCCGTTCAACGTCAAGTTCCGCGACGACAAGTCGTACCCGTACATGGCGGTCACCCTGGGTGACGAAGCGCCGCGGGTGATGGTGACACGCAACCGCAAGATCAAGGGCGCGAAGTACTTCGGTCCGTACCCGAAGATCTGGGCGGTGCACGACACCATCGACCTGATGATCAAGGTCTTCCCGATCCGCACGTGTTCGGACTCGTCGTACAAGAAGGCGATGCAGACGGGCCGTCCGTGCTTCCCGGGGCAGATCGGCAAGTGCGGTGGCCCGTGCTCGCAGAAGGTCACGATCGAGGAGCACCGCGCGCTCGTCGAGGAGTTCGTGCGCTTCATGAACTCCTACGACCGTCGGGTCATCACCGAACTCCGGCAGCGCATGGGGGCCTCCGCCGACGCGATGCAGTACGAGCAGGCCGCGAAGTACCGCGACCAGGTCGAGGCGCTCGAAGCCGTGCTCGAGAAGTCCGCCGTGGTGCTCCGCGACTCGGTCGACCTCGACCTGTTCGGCATCGCGGAGGACGAGCTCGCCGCGGCAGTGCAGCTGTTCTCCGTCCGTGGTGGCCGCATCCGCGGTGTCCGCGGCTGGGTGGTCGACAAGGAGCTCGACATCGCCACGGGCGACCTCGTCGAGCAGATCGTGCAGGGCGTCTACGTCACCGACGAGCCCCCGCGCGAGGTCGTCGTCCCCGAACTGCCGGAGGACGCCGACGCGCTCCAGGAGTGGCTCAGCAAACGCCGGAACGGGCGCGGCACGAAGCTCAGCACGGCACAGCGCGGCGATCGCGCCGGTCTCGCACGGACGGCCGCGCAGAACGCCGGGCAGGCGCTCATGCTCTACAAGACCAAGCGTTCGGCCGACTACACCACCCGGGCCGCGGCACTGGCCGACATCCAGGACGCCCTCGGCATGACCGAGGCGCCGCTCCGCATGGAGTGCTACGACATCTCGCACCTGCAGGGCACAAACGTCGTCGCGTCGATGGTGGTGTTCGAGGACGGCCTGCCGCGCAAGGACCAGTACCGCCGGTACTCGATCGCCGAGACCACCGACGACACCGACAGCATGTACCAGGTGCTCTCGCGGCGCCTGGCGCGGCTGGACGAGGACGCTGAGCTGCCGGACGTCCCGGACGTCACGACCGACGAGGTCGTCGAGGGGTCGAAGCCGACGAAGCGGTTCGCGTACCGACCGCAGCTGCTCATCGTCGACGGCGGCCAGCCCCAGGTGCAGGCCGCGAAGCGCGCGATGGACGAAGCCGGCGTGCACGACATCGCCCTGGTCGGCATCGCCAAGCGGCTCGAGGAGCTCTGGCTCCCCGACGACGACTTCCCGGTCATCCTGCCCCGCAACTCCGAGGCGCTCTTCCTCATCCAGCGCATCCGCGACGAGGCGCACCGGTTCGCGATCACCCACCAGCGCAGCAAGCGGAAGCGCGACGTCCGGTCGCGGCTGTCCGAGATCCCCGGTCTCGGCCCGAGTCGCGTCAACGCCCTGCTGAAGCACTTCGGCTCGGTCGCCCGGCTGCGTGAAGCCACGGCCGAGGACATCGGCGAGGTGAACGGGATCGGCCCGGCGACCGCTGCTGCGGTGGTCTCGAAGCTGGCCCAGACGCCGACGAGCGCGCCGGCGACGAGCGCGTCCAGCGCCCCCGAACCGGACGCCGACGCGATCGCGGACACCGTGACCGAGAACGCAGCCACCCAGCAGACCGCCACCCAGCAGACCGCCACCCGGCAGACCGCCACCCACCCCGGAGGCCCGGTGCGGGTCCCCGAGGTGACCGACGACGGTCCGCAGCGACCGTCGTGACGAACCCCGCGCCTCCCGGCCGCCACCGGGCGGTAGCCTGGTCCGGCAGCCGAGACCTCCCCGGGCGACGCGCCCGGGCCGCCACGACGGAGCCCACTCCCAGATGACCGACAGCGCCACCGCGACCACCCACGCGTCGCAGCACGACATCCTCATCGTCACCGGCATGTCCGGGGCCGGGCGGTCCACCGTCGGCAAGGCCCTCGAAGACCTGGGCTGGTACGTCGTCGACAACCTGCCCACGCAGATGCTGGCCCCGCTGACCGAACTGGCCGACCGCGCGGGGGAGAAGATCCCGAAGATCGCCACGGTGGTCGACGTCCGCGGCGGGCGGTTCTTCACCGACCCCGAGCACGCGGTCGAGCAGGTCCGCTCGAGCACCTCCGCGCGGGTCCGTGTGCTGTTCCTCGAAGCCACCGACGCCGTGCTGGTCCGGCGCTTCGAGCAGGTCCGCCGACCCCACCCGCTCCAGGGCGAGGACACCCTCCTCGACGGCATCGCCCGCGAACGGGCGCGTCTCGCCGGCCTGCGCGAGGCGTCCGACGTGGTGATCGACACCTCCGACCTCAACATCCACCAGCTCGCGAACACCGTGATCGAGCACTTCGCTGACGAGCACTTCGTGGGTGTACAGGTCACGCTGATGAGCTTCGGGTTCAAGTACGGTCTGCCCGCCGACGCCGACATGGTGGCCGACGTGCGGTTCCTCCCGAACCCCTACTGGGTCCCGGAACTGCGGCCCCACACCGGGCTGGACCAGCCGGTCTCGGACTACGTGCTGGCCCAGGCTGGAGCCCGTCCGTTCGTCGATCGCTACGCCTCCGTCCTCGAGCCGGTGTTCGAGGGGTACCAGCGCGAGAACAAAAGACACGCTACGATCGCCATCGGCTGTACCGGCGGGAAGCACCGCTCGGTCGCCATCGTCGCCGAGTTGGCGAACCTCCTCCGCGGGATGCCTGGCGTCGCCGTGCGTGTGAAGAACCGAGATCTCGGCCGGGAGTGACCGTCCCTCCGGCCGCTCCCACGCCCGTGCCGCCGGATCTGCGGGAACCACTGAACGAACGTTAGGAATGATGCTGTGCCGTTGACTGCCGAGGTCAAGGACGAACTGGCCAGGGTCGCCGTGAACCGCAACACGGTCCGCGCCGCCGAACTGGCCACGATCCTCCGGTTCGCTGGTGGTCTGCACGTCATCTCGGGCCGCATCGCGGTCGAGGTCGAGCTCGACACCCGGATCATCGTGCACCGGGTCCGCAAGGACCTCGCCGAGCTCTACGGCGTGCGCAGCGAGGCGTCGGTGGGCTCGTCCGCGTCCGCCCGCCGCGGGACCCGCTACCTGGTCCGCGTGCTCGAGGCGGGGGAGACCCTCGCCCGCCAGACCGGCCTGATGGACGCCCGTCGTCGTCCCGTCCGCGGGCTGCCGAACCGCCTCACCACGGGCAACCGTGAGGACCTCGCCGCCATCTGGCGCGGCGCCTTCCTCGCCTCCGGCACCCTGACCGACCCGGGTCGGGCCGCAGCGCTCGAGGTCACGTGCCCCGGCAACGAGGCCGCGATGGCCCTCGTCGGGGCCGCGTCGCGTCTCGGGGTCGCCGCGAAGGGCCGCGAGGTCCGCGGGGTGCACCGCGTCGTCATCCGCGACGGCGAGGCCATCGGTCAGATGCTGACCGTCATGGGCGCAGCGCGCACCACCGCCGACTGGGAGGAGATGCGCCAGCGTCGCGAGGTCCGCGCGACCGCGAACCGCCTGGTCAACTTCGACGACGCGAACCTCCGCCGTTCCGCGCAGGCCGCCGTGGCCGCCTGCGCCCGGGTCGAGCGTGCGCTCGAGATCCTCGGCGACGAGGTCCCCGACCACCTGCAGTACGCCGGCACGCTGCGCCTGCAGCACCGCGACGCGTCGCTCGACGAGCTCGGCCAGCACGCGGACCCGCCCATGACCAAGGACGCCATCGCCGGCCGCATCCGGCGCCTGCTGGCGATGGCCGACAAGCGGGCCTCCGACCTCGGCATCCCGGGCACCGAAGCGAGCGTTCCCGAGGAGCTCGAAGGGGCCTGAGAGGGGCCTGTCGACCCTGCGGACGGGAGGCGCGGTGCCAGCTGGCACCGCGCCTCCCGTCCGTTTCCCGGCCCGTTCTCGGACCCGTTCCCGGCCTGGTCGGCGACCGTCCGGACGGACCGTCATCCCGCTCGGGCACGCAGTGTCCGACTGC